>JAABUO010000780.1_pt1 | contig 51077 bp, 61 predicted proteins | sample 5559291 | NCBI WGS metagenome assembly JAABUO01 (sample SAMN10711878, study PRJNA513372) | rock metagenome | isolation source: Antarctica rocks | place: Antarctica: Victoria Land, Finger Mt sud | reverse complement strand
TCTAGATAGTCATGATATTTCGAAGAAAGCTTAGCTTTGACTTCTTTCAAGATCTCTTCGTGTGAAAGCTCTTGTAGATTTACATCTTCGAGTTTATTTCTAGCTGTTTTTAGAAGTCGATCGATTTTCGTGACGATGATCGCGAAAGTAGTCACATTCGATCGTTTGACTAGTGATCTATATGCTGCAGTCTCTATCATTGCTATGTTCATTGAATCGAAAGACGAAGCGAAGTTGACTGAATTAGATGATTTCACGATTTTACTGAATGAAGATGACTTCTCGCTGAGTCGAGTGACGACAGAAGAGATAGATCTCTTTAGTATTTGAATAGAGGTTGAACTCTTCTGTTCTATCGCGATTTTCTTGCTCGAAAGAACAGTCGAATGAACTTTGATAGAATCTTTGATATGAGCTTCGAAACTAGAAAATTGAAGGCGATCATCTCTCATATCAATAGTCATTTCGATCTTGTTCATTCATGTTTTTCTGAGAATCATCTGATGTTGATCTAATCGAGTGATCAGCATAGAGACGAAACGTTTCATATGATCTTGAACAGTTAGATTCGAATAAATTGCATGAATAATGAGCTTTTTTGCATAATGATTATCGAATCTTCTTATTGATTTGAGCTTGATTAAAGGTAAAGATTCGATTTGCAAATGATCATAAACATTCTGCGCGATTAATTCATTAATGAACGAATAGTCAGCTGCTTCAGTGTCAATCAATGACTTTAATGAGTAACTAATTTCATTGCTAGATAGTACACATTCAGTAGTCAAAGATTTCGAAGCAAAGAAATCATTTGAGCTGCTCGTTGTTGAAGAAATTAACACATCTTTCATCGCGCCTTTGATGAAAGTCACTAGTTTTTTGCCTCATTCTTCGATTTCTCTGTAAATAATTTCTTCTCTTCTTTCGGCATGACGATCTCATTGAGGCGAGGGGTGAATGCACGAGGTGCCGAAGTACTAGTCTTCAGATGAGAACAATTCTTTGAAAGATGACTCGATACTTTACAGTTGAAGCAGATGATTGACATTCTTGATCATTCAGATTCGAAGGTGAAAAAAGTAGCGAGTCGAACATAGCTAGTAGTCGAGATTGAAGCTGATGTCGACGAAGAAACAAAACGTTTTTTCGAAGCTGCTATCGATTTGACTGTTCATTGCTCGTCACGTAGCTGATAATTGACTCGTTGTTTGTTATTCACATCTTGAAGAAAGATCTTGAGCTTATCAAGCGAGCTAAACTCTATGAGACAAACTGACAACGCGTTCTGAAGACGATTGTTGATTTTATTCTGAATGTTGTTCATCAGAATGACATTGTCGTAGTTCAGAAAGCTGAATATTCTAGTGAATTCTGAATAGAAAGAGCTGAAGAACTTGTTGAGCTGCTTCAGAGCGACGTATTCGCGACGACACTTTCGAATCAGGTTCTGATCTTCGTAAATTTCTTTCAGATGTTTCAGTAGCTCTGATAGTGATTGATAGAATGAGAAAGCATCAACATGATGCTTTGCATAGATTTGCTGATCAGCATCGCCTTCTAGTCTGAAAATCACATAGGCAATACGAATCTTTTCAGTAGAATAATGATTCGCGTTGACATTGAGCTTGTCAGCTATTTTGATGTTTCATGTCTTTCAGATAGAATCATTTGTTTCGATGAAGATGAGTGAATTCGAAAGCTTGACGAACTTGTGATGATCATTCTCGTTTTCATTATCAGATAGAGTAGAAGATTCTCGTTGAAAGTGAACTTCGAAAGTCGAGCTTCGTTCAACTTTAGAACAACGAATCGAAGCTTCTTTCTGATTGATTCGTTGTTCAGCTGACTGAGTATCTTGATGAAGCATAGATCGATCAGCTTGACGTTGTTTTGCTCTGAAGTTCAATCGCTCGTCTTGTAACTGATTGATCTTTTTCTCTAGCTCATCGTTTTTATCAAAAGCGACTTCTAGTTGTTTCGCTCTCTTTTTGTGATCATCTTGTACGAGAAGTCAGTGTTCATTGAGTTGTAGAGTCAAGTCTCGCTGACTTCGAAGCTCGTTCAGCATATTGATGACTTCGTCAAATTGATTGCTGATTCAATGAAACAGTTGTTCTTCGATGTTTATGTTTCATGAAATGACAGCTTTCTCAGCTTCGACTGAAGCATTGATGAGTAGAAGTGAAACTCTTCTATTGACAGTGCTTCTAAGCAGGCGAGTTGTTCAAGACTCAACTGACTCGACGTCGCGTGTCATGATGAGAGAAGATAGAAGTTGTTGAGATAAGAATAGATGAAGAATTAATGTTTTGAATTGATGTTTTTTGATGAGTGAAAATTCAAAGAATCTCTTGTGAATTTCAGATAATAATTGAGTGCTTTATTCAAAGAATTTCTTGCGAATAGAATGATGAAAATGAGTGTAGAATCGAAGAATTTCTTGCGATCTAAAATGATGATGCAAATTTGAAGAATTTCTTGCAAATTTTCCTTACTGAATAAATTGTTTCATATCATCTATTCGTCGATAGCAGAATAGTAGATGATGAGCATTTATTTAATGTTAAAGATCTGTCTAGAGCGAGTCAGATAGAAGTGTCATTTAACTAGAAGATAAATGCTAAGAAAGAAAGATAGCTACGAGAAAGAAGCTGACTACATATGTGTGTTTCTCAGCCGACGCTAGGCTCAATAAGGACTAGTCAAGATGACGGAGCGAGAATAGATCTGATAAGACTAGAAGGCTGAGCCTGGCAAGACTAGAATCGTGACATAAGAAGTTCGTTTTCAGAATAGCTTCTCTGATCAAATCAAAATGCTTCAGAACAAGAACTGTCATCATCTGTTGCTTTAGTCTCTCAAAGATCATCTGACAGATCTTTGTTCATTCAAATGAATGATCTTTTCGAGTCAGCTTTATCATAGATTGAGCGATCTTCGAGAAGTTCTTTATGAATCGTCGATAGAAATTGCAGAAGTCAATGAAGATCTGTACATGAGTCAACAATCAAGACACTTTTCAGCTTCGAATCACATCTACTTTTCGAGAGTTCATTCGTAGATCATTGATGAATATCAGTAGTTTTAGAAACGAGATCTTCTGAATCTTGAATTCGCACTTGTCAATGTCTATCTGCAGATCGACTTCACGAAGCTTGTCTAGCATCTTCTTCACATGAGTTCTATGTTTCTTCAAGATCTTACTGTAGATGAGAATGTCATTCAAATAGATCTGACAGAATTTATGCAGACAGTTGAACAACACGTCGTTGATATAGTGCTGAAAGAATGTTGATTCATTGATTAATTCAAAGAGCATTATTCTATATTTGTAAACATCGAAGAAAGTGACGAATGTGATTAGATTCTTACTTTCAGTGCTCATGCAAAGCTTATTGAACGCGACGATAATGTTGAGTCGAGTCAGATATTTACTGTCTTGAATTCGAGCGAGTACTTCGTCTATCAAGAGTATTGAATAACGATCTCTTTTGATCAGAGCATTCAGTTTTCAATAATTCACGCAAAAGCAAAGACTATCATCTTTCTTTTCGATGAATAGTATTGACAAAGCGAATGAAGCTTTGCTGAGTGTAATAAACTTCTTCTTCAAGTTCTCTTCTAGATACTTCTTGATCTTCTGCAACTTGTGACTCGACATGAAATACAATCAACTTCTAGAAGATTGACTCTCATCTTCTAATTCAATCTTATGATCATATGATTGATGCAAAAGCAACTGAATTGTCTTTTCTTTATCAAAAACGTTCAGAAAGTCATAATAGATTATCAAAAGCTTCTTCTTCAATTTCTTTAATGACATGACAAAGATCATTTTATTCAGTTTCGCTGAATCTTTGATCAAGCTAAGCATCTTGTTGATTTCACTAATGATCAATGTAAAGATCTTGACATCGTTCTTCTTGACTAAAGTTCGATAAGCAACAACTTCGATCATGACAATATTGACGAGTTCTCTCTTCTTTGATGACTGAATGAATTCATGTTGATTAAAGTCAACTTGAGTGCTTTGCTTTTGTATGAGAGCTGATTCAATAAATTGATTCACTGATTTCGAATTTGTAGTTCGCTTTAAGATGATCATTGACATAGACTTCAAGTTCTTTCATTTCATTTTGCAGATCTCGCTTGATTCGAATCTATGAAATGCTGATTGACTGCTTGCTTTCGAAACAATAAGTTTCGAGATTCGAATATTTGATGAAGATATCAATCAATCATTTGCAGAATCTATCAAAATTTAATTTCTTTTCAATCAGAGATTGTCAATGATTATCTTGTGCTGATCTAGACGAGTTATTAATAGAGACATCATTTCATTCTTATGTTTTTGTATAGTGACTGAAATATACAGAGCATGTGTAATAGATCTTCGATCGAGAGTTTCATCATATGAACGAATCGACTTCGATTTGAACAGTGAAATTGACTGAATATCAAAGCGTTCACATAGCTCTGAAATCAATGAATCATTTATGAACATCATGTCAGTGACTTTGATGTCTATCAGAGCGAAGAATCGAAATATCTTTTCTAGACTATTCAAGATGACGTCAACAATAAACGACTTGAAATCAAACGAGTCATTGAGCATATTGATGAAGCAAGATATAAGCATGTCGCTCTCAGTCACTACTTTGACGAAGACAGATCATTTTTCGAATTCGCTGCGATTTCATGCATTTGAGCTGACTCGAAACAGTTGCATGCTCTATGTTCTAACTTTTTGCATTTGAAGCAGAGTTCTTTCTTAAACAACTTCTCTCTAACAGAATCAACGTTCGATATTCTGAGTTTCTTTCATGCAAAGATTGAAGCTGAGATCGCAGTAGTGATCATCGTCGAGATGCTAGTAGTAGAGCGAGCGACTTGAGTAGTTGATGTCTTGAGAATTGATCGAGCATTCAATTTTGTCAATCGAACGTTGACTTGCATGCAGATGTCGACGAATTCATTCAAATTCATAGTTCGTTCGTTGATCGTGACTCGCTGAAGATCTGAGCTAATCTTATGCTGAAGATCATCTAGTAAAGTTTCGTTATTGTATTCTAGTTTCACACTAAGTCTCTGAAATTTCATTCAAAATTCATGAAAGAAGATCTTGTTTTGATACAGCTTCAAGAACTGTCGTTGAGTCGTGTGATGTCGATTGAAATCATCATACATCTTATTTATGATCAACAGTATCTCTTCTGCTTCAAGAAATGAGTTCGTGATCGTGTCTTTCATTCGAGATGCTATGTGTTTGATCGTCGTTTCACTGACTCAACTTTTCACATATGTAATCTTCATTTCTTTGATAGAAAAATGATTCTTGTTCATCTTCAGCTTGTTTTGCATTCAAGATAATCAATTATTCACATTCTGTTTTGAATCTTCAAACAAAGACGAGTCAGATAGCTTGATCGACTTCGAGAATTGATCTTTCGAAATCGAAGTGCTTAGTCGACTTGATGTCGCTTCTAGATGATGTATAATCATGTTCTTTTTCTTCATCTCTTTTTGTAAACGCATTCGAACAGCATTCAACGTTGCCTGCGTAGCTTTCAACTTAATGTTGATAGCTTTCAATTCGATGTTGATCTTGTTGACATCATTCAACATCTGAATCATGTCATTGTGAATCTCGATTTCGATGTCATGCTGTTGACATATGTACTTGATAAAGGCAACGAGATCGTCTGTCTCATGAGTGCTTATTCAAGCATTCAGTTCAGTGCTGATGCTGATCTTGATCATTTCGTGATCGAAGAGCAACGCGTTCGTGTTCTCTTCTTCTGATGCTGTTCGATTCTGTGATAGAAGTGATTCTCTTCTAGCATTTTGAAGTTTGTAGCGAGCAATGCTCACTGATCCTGATTCTAATTCTGTGCTTTTAGTCATTGAGTGAGTAGAAAATTGCTGATCGAGATTCGACTGAAATTTCTGATTTCAGTTCTAGAACAACACGTTCATGTTCTTCTGTTCTTCTGTTCTGACGACGAGCTCAGTAAAGAGTTAGTCTAGAACAACATGTTCATGTTCTTCTGTTCTGTTCTAGAAATTTCTTGATTTCTAACGAGTCTTCTGAGCTCGATTTTCGAATTTCGATTCTGATTCGAGTTTGAGTGATGTAGCTTGTTTTTATATCGTCTACATGTCGATAGCAAGATTGATGAGCTTTGAATTAATGTTATGAGTCTGCATAGAGCGAATCATATGAGTGTATTCTAACTAGAAGTTCAAAGCTGAAGTAGAAAGAAGATGCAACACGACGTGAGTTTTACTCACGAAGGCACGCTAGGCCGCTAGCGTGTCAACAACAGCCCTACCCACAGCTCTATACTAGTCTATGTTAGGCTAATCAGGCTAATCAGAGGTAACAGAGATGCATGCTCGCAACAATTCGTAATCATTCATTACGAGTAATCTTCATGCATCTCATTGATATTATTGACTGTAATGATCAAAATGTTTAATTCACTGCAGTGATATTCAGTCATTTGAATAGTCTGTATTCGATGTAGTGAAAATCATCTCGTCATCGATATCGTTGTTGAAATGAGAGAACAATAGATTGATCTTCTGAAGAATGAGCATTGATGAAATATCTTTGTCAGTATCGTTAATACACTCAATGATGATACAGAATTCTCTGTTATCTGAGTTTGACATGTATATTCTTCGTACTGAATCTACTGTAATGATTCAGTCAGAGCGTGCAATGCTCATACGATATTCGATTTCGTCAAAATTTCATGTATTCTTCTTCGTCATGTCGTATTGCTTAATCATCTCGTCATAAGCATCAAAACATCGGGAAATCCCGTCGGGTGCCTAATCACGTAATTAGTCGGTAAATTAGGTGATTTATCATTTTGGCCGACCCCTCTTCTTATAAGACCACTTTGACGTGATTAGCTGCGAGCGCATGCCTAATAGCTTAAATGGCACCGTTTACCACATTGACATCGTTTACCACATTGACATCGTTTATCACATTGACACGAATCATCAAAATAACACTGCTGACACTGATTATTCTGATTCTATATGCTCAATTCTATCTGCTCAAGCGCATGCAAAAGCAAGGTATTAAATCAATGAATTTATTATCTAACTAGTTATCTAACCATCTATTTGAATGAATTGTTGACTATGTAGGGTATTCGGTAGGGAATCATAAAGGGAGCCAAACATGAATGCTCGGTAGGGAAACATGAAGGGTGCTCGGTAGGGAAACATGAAGGGTGCTTGGTAGGGAATCATGGAAGGAGCCATGTAGAAAGCACTGTTCGACCCATGTTATGCGCTCGATCGACGAGTAATTTGAAGCATGTAGAAAGTTTGGTAGGGCGTTTGGTAGAAAGCTCGGTCGGAAGCTCGATCGGAAGCTCAGTAGAAAGGTCACTAGAAAGGTCAGTAGAAAGCTCAGTAGAAAGCTCAGTAGAAAGCTCGGTCGAAAGGTCAGTAGGAAGGTCAGTAAGAAGGTCAGTAGGAAGGTCAGTAGGAAGGTCAGTAGAAAGCTCGGTCGGAAGGTCAGTAGGAAGGTCAGTAGGAAGGTCAGTAGAAAGCTCGGTCGGAAGGTCAGTAGGAAGGTCAGTAGGAAGGTCAGTAGAAAGCTCGGTCGGAAGGTCAGTAGAAAGCTCAGCAGAAAGGTCAGTAGAAAGTTCGATATCGAGTCATGAAGAGTGCGTTCTATTGAGTCAGTTAGCATTATTTCATACGGAATAGAAAGTAGAAACTGTTCTACGGAGGAAGAAAGAAGTGGGAAGAAGTAAATACCCTGAATCCCCTGAATTTCCTAGCGTTGGCCTTCGGCTGAGAGCGGAGATTACTAACCACAGGGGTAACAGTACTGTTCCCAAGTCATGTAGAAAGCATTGTTTGAAGCACTGTTTGACGTGTTTTATGCGTTCGACCGACGCGTTTGATAGAGCGTTTGGTAGGGAGTTTGATAGGGCGTTTGGTAGAGAGATTGGTAGGGCGAGTAGGTGAAGCGAGTAGGTGAGCGAGTAGGTGGGCGAGTAGGTGGGCGAGTAGGTGGGCGAGTAGGTGGGCGAGTAGGTGAGCGAGTAGGTGGGCGAGTAGGTGGGCGAGTAGATGAACGAGTAGGTGAGCGAGTAGGTGAGCGAGTAGGTGGGCGAGTAGGGTGGTGAGCATGTAGGGTGACGAGTAGGGTGATGAGTATGTAGGGTGGCGAGTAGGATGGTGAGTATGTAGGGTGGCGAGTAGGGTGATGAGTATGTAGAATGATGAGTAGGGTGGTGAGTATGTAGGGTGACGAGTAGGGTGGTGAGTATGTAGGGTGGCGAGTAGGGTGGTGAGTATGTAGGATGACGAGTAGAATGGTGAGCATGTAGGGTGGCGAGTAGGATGGTGAGTATGTAGGGTGGCGAGTAGGGTGATGAGTATGTAGAATGATGAGTAGGGTGGTGAGTATGTAGGGTGACGAGTAGGGTGGTGAGCATGTAGGATGGTGAGTAGGATGGTGAGCATGTAGAATGCGAAGAACGAAGATGTTGTCAAACTGTTTAATGATGCTGTTAGCCATCTAATTATCTATGCGCAAAGGTAAATGGTTCAATTTACCAGCTATTAGACCTAAGTACGAGGTTAATGGCGTAATTTAATGATGTTTGGTTGAACCTCTGATTTGATTACCTGCCAACGGTGCCAACGGTGCCAACGTGGTGATTAGCTGCGTGTGATTGACTAATTAGCACTCGAGGATTTGCCGATGAATGATCCTTCAGAAGCTTCTCATTATGTGCATTCTTTCGTGCAGCTGTCAAAGACTTTCATTTAGCTTTATGAAGATTCGATTGACGATCTAGTCATCGCTTGATTCATTTGAGATCTAATGACGCTCAGAGACTATTCTGATGCAGTAGAAGATTATCAGCTGATTCAATCAGATTCAGCCGTGCTGATAGACTCAATTCGTTCAATCTCTTTATGTATGTATGCAAAGCTAGCTTCTGATCAGATTTTAAAGCTCTGTTATGCAGTTCTCGTACTGCTGATGCTGATGAATGATCTTTCAGTCTGAATCGTAGTCTTTGCATCGGAACATCAAATTCGCGCGCAATTTCGGCTCGATTAGGATTGTCACGCGTGTTTATGGCGTCAATAGCCTTCTGAATGCGACCCTCAATGATAGCGTAAGTAGCAGCCATGTGGTTGAAAGTTGGTGGATTTTTGAAGGTGGTAGGTCAAATATTCGAATTTTCGGGTTGTATGGCTGGTCGGGTTACATGGCTGACTAGTACTAAGCGAAGGATGAGTGAAAGTGCGGGGTACGGATAAACCTTATATTTGGATTTGCCGAAAGTCCGGGACCCCTTGACTCAGCCCTAGAATCAGTCTTGCCAGTTCCACTACACTTCTGCGTCATCCCTTGAGCATCACTAAGAATCGGAGCTTCTTTGCAAGGCTACATGAGCACCCGTAGATTGTTACCTTATCTGATGATGACTGGATCTACGCGTGTATTCGGAATAAACGTTAATACAGCGTGATACTTCATATCGAATGGAGGAGCTGCAGCCCAAGGTCGCATAAAGTCCGAAGCACTTCGCTAATCATCGGATACTTGATTACTGTATAAATTTCGATAAAAGACGTCTATTCCATTGAAGAAGTCTCTCGAAGGTGTGCCTAGGAAATCGAAACCTCAAGCAGGACAGCGCTTCTTCATGCAGGCATGTCGACCATTTCTAAGAAACCATCGCCTTCGAAATCAATAAATCCTAGACCTTCGCCGTCACCTAGTTCACCCACATCTCGAGCTTCGACCTCGAATACTCCGAGCGTGAATGGGTTGGGAAGGTCTCCCTCCTTTCGGAACGCAATGGGTATGCAGAAGCCGATGCGCGGAGGTTTGAAGAGACCGAGTCCAAATACAAGCTTCCTAAACACGACCAACAATGCCTCGGATGATGCAAGCGAGGACGATGCAAAAGCCGAAAATGTTTCATTGGTTGAAGAGCTCAAAAGCCGGCTCGTCAAAGCAGAGACGGCGTCTGAAGAGTATCAACGCCAGTTGAACATGCTTCAAGCCAACTTAAATGACTCCCTTGTCGAGCACGGCAAATTGGAGGACCAGTTGCATGATCAGGTTGCGAGGATAGAGGAATTCGAGACCAAAAGGCTACAAGTGACACGACAGAAACTGGAGATGGAAGATCTGTTCGAATCGGAACGTATGGCGATGATTCAGGATAAAGCCGAGCAGAAAGGCAAGGAGGAAGAGCAGCAAGTGGTGATCAAGCGATTGAAAGAGACGTTAGCGCAAAGGGAGATACGTGTCAGTGGGGAAGAAGATAAAGGACTGCCTAGATCCCGTAAGCTGAGATATGCATTCAACCCTAAAAGGATGATTCTGATCCATTTTAGTGAGCTTCCAGAGTCGATCGTCTCAAGATATCGAGAATGGCCACTTTGCACCACCCTCGTCCCTCCAGCGGAGCGATTCGAGAAATAACTCAAAACTGGTTATGCAGAAAGATAGGCTTATCGAATCACTGCGGCTTGAGCTTGCCGAGGCTCAGATCAAGATTGTGGAGATGGAGAATATGGGAGGTGATAGGATGCACGAACTGGAGAAAACGCTTCTTGAGACACGCATAACCAACGCACGATTGATGGAAGACAACGAGAGCTTCCAGCTTCTATTGAGCGAGAAAACATTGAACGGAGACTTTACCAAGACAGATGTGATGCATGGGACGTCTGGACTAGGTTCTCTAGCAGAAGAATTAGAATCAGCTGAAGGAGAGAGCGACAATTACCGTAGATTGGAGATCGAGGCCAAATCGCTCAAGGACCAGAACAAGGCTTTGACGCTATACGTGGAGAACATCATTGGCCGTCTACTACAGCATAAAGAATTTGAAAATATTCTCGATAAAACACCAGATCTGATGTCTGGAAAGCCTCGTCCCGCAGCAGATACTGACAAGGACCTCCCTCCACCCCCACCAGCCAAGACTGATGAACCGCCCCCGTCAATGTTACAGAGGGCAAAATCTGTCGTTGCTGGAACAGCGCGCCGGCCAAGACCAATAAGTCAGGCGGCGCCACCAACAGTCACTGCTCCGACCGTGAACGAAGACCCTTCTACAGCCCCCAGCGTTCCCCTTGGACGTCCTCAGTCAACCCGCGGCGGCTCACACCGGAGATCTCAGTCTGAAATGCCAAATGCCGGGCCCATCGTCAACCAGATGTACCGTGGGCCACCTTCAACCGGGTCTAGCGCGCCACTGGGGAGTCCTGGCCTCAGTGCTGGTAACACAGCAGCACGAACTTCATTCTTCACGTCCACCGCGTCCAGTGCGAATCCTAGTGCTCAGTCATCACGAGTACCCTCAACCTCCCTCATTCCTCCTGAAGCCATGGGTAGTAGCTCCAACAGTACCTTCAGCGACCATAGTGGTGAGGTTACAACGGGATCGAGTCCTCCAAGAGCTGGTAATGCAAGGCATGCGAATAATTACACAGGGGCTATCATGACGCAGAGCAAACTGCGGCCGCTACGTCTGGTGCAAGAGAATCGAGAACACGAGGGCGGGCAAAGTGGTTCTGACGAAGACGTGGCTGCTAGGAAAAAGGCGAACAGAGGCAGCTGGATTCCTGGTTGGTTCAATCGTGCAAAAGAAGAAGATGCTCGAAATTCCAGTCCCGAGAACAACATTTTCTAGCGGCGTTATGCAGATGGGATAGAGGTGGGTGGCGTTGGATACCCCAAGAAGGCACGAATGAGAATTCTGAGGGCGGCTTGGTTGTTGCTTCACTTGACATTCCTCTAATGACGGGGGCTTATCTTTCAGGAGCACATTTGTAAACCCTGCGGGCAGATACCCCTTTTGTTGTATTCTATGGTATCCTAGGTTGCAATGCATTGATTATTCGTCTTCCAGGTTTCACCATTTCAACGTGGGAGAAAGTCCATAGGGTCCAGGGAGACGGCAAGAAGTAGATGATCCGAGCCTCACAGAAGTTAGAACAAAACCTGTACGAAGCACAATACCAACAGTGCTTGAGGCATGGCCTGAAGGCTAAGCTTGTAGGAGAATCTACAATCTACCCGCCGCCATCGCAGCCAATACCGCATTTGTCTATACCAACCATTTCATTTTCCGCACGTTTGATAATGATCGTCTAATCATGTCGAATGGTCGGCAACGAGATTCACCTGTACGTGGTGCCGGCTACGAACCTTTTGATTCTATTGCAGGATAGAAGTCAGAAGAGCCAAGAAATCTCAATCCGACGCAGTTTGATCGAAGTTAGGACGTTGCGTGATCATGAAAGCTGCCGTGCAGAGTTTTCATCCATGCGACAGCACCCTTCCTAACAGCTACAACCCACGAAGAAGACTAATGACAAGCCGATGTCAGTATGAGATGGAAAGATATCACTAGTGGAATAGTCAATTCAGATGATGAGCCTCGAGATTGTGACTACAAGTGATCGAAGGAGTTGTGACTCGTCGACTGCGTTGATATACTGAAGGAGCTCGTCGAGCTCGACTTCTCTACTCATCGACGTCGCGAACAGTAAGTGATGAAAAGATACTGAATAGAATAGTCGATTCAGGTGTTGAGCCTTGAGTTCGTGACTACATGTGATCGAAGGAGTAGTGATTCGTCGACTGCGCTGATATACTGAGAAGACTCGACGAGCTCAACTTCTTTACTTATAACGACAAGTCGTGCATCTATTTACGTGAATGATCGGAAGCACAGAAGAACGATCAGAACGCATCCTCTACTATCGATCAGAGCTAAGCATTCGACTACGACTGCGATCGCACACCTATATCGGCAACACATTCAACGTCTACGTGACACAAGACAAGAGCAGAATAGAGTTATGTACAATCACACTCTATCTTTTCATCGTGCGCATCTCTCTTTCATCACATATTTCCTTGCTCGATGAATGGCAATCATCGAGCAAAGAACACAGTTTCGACATTACAATCACGAGCATCACGAATGCAAAGAAATCATGGTCTTCGCGATCGAAGATCGGAACATCGTTGTATAGAATATCGTCAATGAAGAGCAGAGCAAGAACGATGCATAGCAAGAAAACAGCACAGACACGCATCAAGAGTTCAAGCGTCACGCGCTGAATAGGAGCTATAGGTTCATTACTGATACTATTGTCTCAGCGTTGTTGTCTCGACGACGTGCAGTCGCTGTGTAGCCGGCGAGCGGTTTTCTCCCCCAGAGGGTTTTGTCCGTTCGATACACATAGCATAGTTTTCCCCCATGGGTCGGACTTAAATCGATGTCACAAGGGTGTATGATCAATCAATCAATCAATCATGTCGAATATCATGACAGGTCCTTCCTGCAGCGGGCTGGACATTGCATGAGCAAAAAGCCTCTTAACAAGGCTTATTTGTATGAGAGCTTAAGCCAGCTATATTCTACCTGAACAAGCCCGGCAACGCTTAAGCAATGTTCAGCGCGCTGCAGGAAGACCTGTAGTACTCCGTAGAGATCATTGAAATCACAAGCTTGGTGGCCGCTTGCCCAGACTTGTAAAACACTAATATCAAAGCATTTCTACACATTAGTCATGGAAACAACCAGCCCGCCGCTGGGAGAGCACGAGCAGATTGTTCTGCGAATTGCAGACGGTGCTTTCCACTTGAATACAATGAATCGGTGAGATCGGTAGAATGAATCACAGAGCCACTTAAGCTCATATCAGTCGTTGAGTGATTTAGTTTATATTAGGTTCGATTCCTAACAGCGCTGGTACAATGGTGTTGTGGTTATTTTTCTCTTTGGTATATCCGTACCCCGCACTTTCGCTCATTCTTCGCTTAGAATGAGCGAAAGTGCGGGGTACGGATACATAGGCCGACTAAGCGTTTGCTATCCCTTTAACCGCTGTCGGGTGGATTAATTAGCGTATTCGCTTATTCTACCAATAGGAACAATAGAAACAATAGAACTATCATTCTGAACCCATTTTATTGATGCTATTGTGATAGGCAGCCCAACAAGGACCGTCTTTGCATATGGAGATATCGCAAGTATCGCAGCCAAAAGTAGTACGCTTTCCCCGCTTGTTACCACCCAAATTTGGTGTGATTTCTTCGAGAATCCTTCGCCTCTTAGGCGTTGCTAGTACCTGTCCTATCTCCTTGCATCCCTCCTCGAATCAATGGATGAAGAGGCTTATTTAGCTTCATATTCCAGTAGTCAGAAACTTGAGGTTCTTTATGAAGACCCATATAGATGCGTATTCCAAAGTATGCCTTCAGTTCTAGCTCATCTGTGTCCGGAAATGATCTGGCTTTAGAGCCTCTTTCTTTCCCCCATCTGTGACTCTCATTGACGTATATATTGGTGTGTTTTGCTATCGTTTGAAGCATTTCGGAGGAGAAATAGAGACCCCATAAGCTCGCGGCATCTAAAGGGCTGATATCTGATGGTATATTGACCCAACTGACGTTTGGAGGTATCTGAATAGGCTCAAATCGATCGCCTATATCAGTGATAGGACGCAGATTAGGACGGTCAGTTCCTAAATCAGTTGAATCAGGTACTACGTCGCAGGAAGGCATTATCGAGGTGGGTCAGAACAATAGGGGGCTTTGTTGACATTGTTTCTATTTACAAAAAATAACCTTTTTGACGGAACCTTACCGAATCTGGTTAGGGTTAACCTTAAAAATTAACCGAATCCTAACAGCGGTTAAAGGGATAACACCCTCAATCAGTTGGACGCCAAGCAGGTGGAGATTCACAGCCGCCAGGAGTAGAAGTTCCCAGTGAACGATGATTGCTGTTGAAGATGCGTACCTCGGTGTTATTGTTTGCACAAATGCCTTCGGAACTGAAGCCTTAACTACCTAGAATACATCCATCTCGGGCAACGGAATAAGATCGTCCGTGATTTTCGTGCGCGGCAAAAAAGTGGTCCGCCATTTCTCTCAACGCTTCTCTCTCTCTCGCTCTCTCAGCGGGACTCGGCGGATATGCGGACCACTCCTTCGCGCTGTAGGGATGCATTCGAAGGCACGGATTCTCATCTTGGATGTCAGCCTTTATGCAGCTTCCACGGATATGGTAAGGAAGGGTTTGCATAGTAAGCCATGTAGTACTTACTCACCGACCGGCATTGTGATATCCATACTCGCCAGGACTGCGTCGTAAGTCATCGCTGCTGTGTGTGATTTTATACAAAACCATGCTCTGCCGTTCTCTTTCCTCTTTCCTCTTTCCTCTTTCCTCTTTCCTCTTTATTTTTTGCACCTCACTTCTCTTACATTGATCTATGACCTTTACTGCCTGCCGTGAGCTCGAACCCTTGCAGAGTCTTTCTCTAGCAACACCTTCGTTTTCTGTCGCTGTTTCACATGGCATCTCTACCTCCTTCAGGCAAACAGCCTGAAGCCGGGCAACTCATGCCTTTACCTTCCAATACCCACTACGAACCAGCCATTCCCATTAACTCCACACTGACCCCCCTATCATCCGACACATCGCGCACTGCGGATGCCAATCCTTTCGATTTTACACGCGACCAAAACAGTGACCAGGAGAAATCCCAACACGACAACGATGAAGATGTTCAATACGCACCCATACGGGTGGACTTTGATAACGACCAAACTACCCTCGAGAGAACGGTCAGTAAGATGTATGGAGAACTAAGTGAAGAAGATCGAAGCGAACTCAAGCGGATTGCTTCTTCGTTGCACCAGCCAAGGACACATCAATCTCGAGATGGTTCATATCTCGAACGGCAGGATACCCTCGCAGGTGTCACCGATGATGACCCTCGATTAGATCCTTCACTGCCAGAATTCGACATCTATGTGTGGGCTCGTGCATTCATGAGGGCTATGGACGAGGATGACATCAAGGCCGCGCGGTCAGGCTTCACGTTCAAGAGTCTCAACGTCTCTGGTACGGGTTCCCCAGTGTCTTTGCAACAAAATGTTGCCTCTATCCTCATGGCACCATTACGCTTGACGGAATACGTCAGCTTCGGCAAAAAGTCAGAAAAGAAAATTTTGAGAGACTTCAATGGTGTGGTAAAGAGTGGAGAAATGCTGGTAGTGTTAGGCAGGCCAGGTTCAGGATGCTCGACATTCCTCAAGACGATCTGTGGAGAGCTCTCTGGGCTGGCACTACATGAAGACTCCGTAATCCATTACAATGGTATGTCTCAAGTGGGACGAAACATCTTAATGTGTACTGAAAAATCCTATTAGGCATCCCCCAGACAAAGATGATTAGAGAATTTAAGGGCGAGATCACCTACAATCAAGAAGTGGATAAGCACTTTCCCCACTTGACTGTTGGTCAAACCTTGGAATTCGCTGCCGGAGTACGAACGCCGCATAGCAGAGCCCGAGGTATTTCGCGTCAAGCATTCATCAAGCATATGACCCAGGTCGTCATGACCGTCTTTGGGCTGAGCCACACAAGGAACACAAAAGTCGGCAATGACTTCGTCCGAGGTGTATCTGGTGGGGAAAGGAAGCGCGTCAGTATCGCTGAGATGGCGTTGGCCGGAAGCCCTATTGCTTGCTGGGATAACAGCACCCGTGGTCTTGATGCAGCTACCGCTTTGGAGTTTACAAAAGCTCTCCGTGTTGCGAGCAACGTGTCTGGGATGTGCAATGCCGTTGCCATCTATCAGGCGTCTCAAGCAATTTTCGACGTTTTCGACAAAGCCATTGTGCTTTATGAAGGTCAGTGATCATGTCCGTCTGCTCCCCTCTGGCTTTTATCGTCCAACCCATACCGAAACCTCTTCCGATTACCTACTACGTTTCCCATCGAGAATCTCGCAGCTGTCGAAAATCGCGCATTGACTCTTAAACTCCCTTGTTTCCCTCAATGCACATCCGTCTCCCAACCTTCGTCCCAATCGCCCACTGGTCTTTTTTTTGGGGGGTCCTCCAGCCTAGAAGTGCTATCAACTTATCGATCTTGCAAGCAGATCTCCAGATTCTCGCTAGCTGGGTCTTCTTGATTACTGGCTGACTTTTTGCAAAGGAAGACAAATATTTTTCGGCCCTGCCGGCTTAGCCAAGGGGTACTTCGAGACAATGGGCTGGTTTTGCCCTCCGCGTCAGACTACCGGCGACTTCCTCACGTCAGTGACCAATCCTTTGGAACGCAAAGCACGTGAAGGTCATGAAACAAGAGTACCTCGAACGCCTGATGAATTCGAAGCATACTGGAAAAGGTCAGATGAGTATGCCATGGTACAGAATGAAATAAGAGAGCATGAAAAAGAGAATTCTAAGGGCAATGCTATTCAAGACTTCAGGGAATCTCACAAAGCTATGCAAGCTCAACACACACGTCCAAAATCTCCATACGTGATCAGCATACCAATGCAAATTCGGATGTGCACTGTCAGGGCTTACCAACGCCTAATCAACGACAAAGTCTCTACAGTAACAACTGTTATTGGCCAGATCGGCATGGCCCTCGTCGTCGGATCAGTCTTCTACGGAACTGCAAATACGACCGCTAGCTTCTTTGCCAAGGGCGCAACCTTATTCTTTGCCATCCTCCTGAACGCTTTGATATCTATTAGTGAGATCAATGCGCTATACGATCAACGCCCAATCGTCGAAAAGCAAGCTTCATATGCTTTCTACCATCCATGGACTGAAGCGATGGCTGGTATTGTGTCGGACATACCTGTGAAATTCCTAATTGCTGTCTGTTTCAACATCATCCTATATTTCTTGGCTGGACTTCGGGCAGAGCCTTCGCAATTTTTCATCTTCTTCCTCTTCGTGTTTATCACGATACTCACTATGAGTGCCATATTTCACACCATTGCTGCATCGACCAAGACGGTCTCACAAGCCATGGCTTTTGCTGGGGTAATGGTGCTCGCCATTGTTATCTACACAGGCTTCACTATTCCTCGACCTTACGAACATCCGTGGTTCAAATGGATCAGCTGGATCAATCCTGTAGCATACGCTTTTGAGGCTATCATGGTCGACGAAGGTCAGTGAACATTCTTTTGACTCCTACATTCGACAACGTTGCCTTTCATACATCAGTTCTCCTTAGACTTTCGACCTTCGTTTGTTCAATTTGCTATACTCGATTGTTAATTGGGATGTTGCGTCATTTTGGTTTTCTCCATTGTGGAATTGTCCTTGAGCACAGCTCGCCGGCTTTGCTAATCTTAGCGACAGTCCATGGTAGAGAGTTTCCTTGCGCAAGCTTCGTTCCAACGCTACCATTCCAAGCTGGAGACTCATTCATCTGCTTGATAGCAGGCGCCATAGCAGGCGAGACTTCGGTTTCTGGCGATGCATGGGTACAAGCAAGCTACCAGTACAGCTATTCCCACATTTGGCGAAACTTTGGATTTATTATAGCATTCTGGATATTTTTCATGGCTCTTTACCTGGTCGCCACCGAATTGAATTCATCCACATCCTCTACAGCAGAGGTTTTAGTCTTCCGCCGTGGCCACGTTCCGAAGTATATCACAGAAGCGGACTCAGCGAAGAAAGACGAAGAAACAGTAGAGAAGCAGACTTCCTCGTCTGCAGACGATACTCCGCAAGAATTCAATTCCATACCACCTCAAAAGGATATATTCACCTGGCGGGATGTTGTGTACGATATCACCATCAAAGGCGAACCTCGTCGACTCCTAGACCATGTCTCAGGTTGGGTCAAGCCAGGTACACTTACTGCGTAAGTCTTCGATTTGAGCAAAGAAATGATTTCCCACCTTACAATGTTCGACCAACTTTCATCTGTTTGAAAGATATTAAATCGGCCAAATCTATTTTGACGAATTGTACACTCGGGTGTTTGTCCACTATTCGACATGCTTAAACATGGATTTGTTCGAATGCAAGCTCTCTTCGCTAATCTGTGTCTTGAACAGGCTAATGGGTGTTTCGGGTGCCGGCAAAACCACTCTCCTTGACGTACTAGCCCAGCGTACAAGTATTGGTGTCATTACAGGTGATATGCTCGTCAACGGCAAGCCCCTTGACTCGTCTTTCCAACGTAAAACTGGATACGTTCAGCAGCAGGATCTACATCTCGAAACCACCACTGTCCGTGAGGCATTAAGGTTCAGTGCTATGCTTCGCCAGCCAAAGTCCGTCTCGAAGAAAGATAAGTACGGGTTTGTCGAGGAGGTAATATCCATGTTGAATATGCAAGATTTTTCTGAAGCTATTGTTGGCGTGCCAGGCGAAGGCCTGAACTTTGAACAGCGGAAGCTGCTCACCATTGGAGTGGAGCTTTCTGCGAAGCCTGCCTTGTTGCTGTTCTTGGACGAACCAACATCAGGTAAGATCAGGCTCCTTGACTTTCGTTGCTTGGTGCTAATATACCTTAGGACTTGATAGTCAATCATCCTGGGCCATTGTAGCTTTCCTTCGAAAGCTAGCAAACTCTGGTCAGGCAGTTCTTAGCACAATTCACCAGCCTTCGAGTATTCTTTTCCAGGAGTTCGATAGACTTCTTTTTCTAGCAAAAGGAGGAAGAACAGTCTATTTCGGTAACGTCGGCCACAACTCTGATACCCTTATTGACTACTTTGAATCTCATGGGTCAAGGAAATGTGGACCTGAGGAGAATCCAGCTGAATTCATGCTCGAAATTGTTGGCGCAGGTGCCAGTGGCAAGTCGACGCAAGATTGGCATGAGGTTTGGAAGGGAAGTGAAGAGTCTAAAGAAGTCCAGAAAGAACTCGATCGTATCCACTTAGAAAAGCGTGACGAAGCCGTTGCCGGCTCAGAAAGTGTCGAAGGCCACCGAGAGTTTGCAGTGCCATTCCTCAAACAGCTACTCCATGTCACTATCCGGGTCTTCCAGCAATACTGGCGTACACCGTCATACATCTGGGGAAAGCTGCTCCTTGGGGTCATGTCGGCCTTGTTCATATCATTCTCTTTCTACAAGTCGGACAACTCGCAACAAGGACTTCAGGACAGTAAGTACAGACATTTCCCTCTCTCAAGGTTTGAGCTACGAAGCGTTCTGCTGGCTAACTTTCCGTTAGTCATTTTCTCAATCTTCATGCTAACGGCGATCTTCTCTTCCCTGGTCCAGCAAATTATGCCCCGGTTTGTTATCCAACGTTCGTTGTACGAAGTTCGCGAGCGACCGAGCAAGGCTTATAGCTGGGCCGCATTCATCATCGCCAACATCACGGTCGAGATTCCTTGGCAGATGCTACTCGGCATCCTAGTCTATGCGTCTTACTACTACGGAATATTCGGTGTCCAGTCTTCGGAGCGACAAGGCTTGATCCTCCTATTCTGCATGCAATTCTTCGTTTTTGCCAGCACTTTTGCGCAAATGCTCATCGCTGCATTGCCCGACGCAGCAACAGCGGGTAACATTGCTACCATTATGTTCTCGCTTACTCTCACCTTCAACGGTGTTATGCAACCACCACAAGCGCTTCCTGGATTCTGGATTTTCATGTACAGAGTAAGTCCTCTGACCTACCTGGTCGACGGTGTCGCTGCTACTGGGATGCATGGCCGCACCGTTGTCTGCGCTTTAAATGAGCTCAGCCGCTTCAATCCCCCTACTGGCCAGACTTGCCAAGCTTACCTGGCTAATTATCTCAAAACCGCACCCGGCCAGCTGATGAACCCAATGGCAACGTCGCAATGTGAATACTGCCCTCTCACTACTTCCGACCAGTTCCTCGCCTCTGTCGCCATTACTTGGTCTGCGCGCTGGAGGAATTACGGTATTGGTTTTGCGTACATTGCCTTCAATATTGTTGTGGCTATATTACTTTACTACACTTTCCGCGTCAGCAAGTGGGATGCTGCAAGTATCAAGAAGGGGCCCAGTAAGTTCCTAGCCAGCCTTGCAAGTATCGGTTACTGGGCTCGAAGTCTACTCGTTGGACATCGAGGTAAGGTGCCAGAGCAAGGTACCAAGGCGGCTGCTCGTACAGATAAAGCATTTTGATTGTGCCGCGCTATTAGGTTCCTAATGTTTATCTGGACCGTAAAGAGCGAATCTGTCCTTTTCACGGTTTTCAATATGTTGTGGGAGCGTTTCTATGAAGCGTCTAAGAGATTAACGACGGCAAGTCAGGATTCAGCGGGTATTCCAGGCAAAACGCACCCGATGATGTGAGCCGCGAGTGCAAGGGCAAAGAATTCAGGCCACAGATCAAGCAATAGAGGGGGCAGTCATTTCAAGGAGTTTCGAAATTTTCATTTCACATTAATGTTTAGCCTATAGGACAAGTTTGGAGGCGATGACTCAAGAGGGGGTGACGAAGGGTCAAATCCAGGTCAGATCTAGGCAAAATCTAGAACAGAGTCGAGTTAAGTTGGGGTCAGTTGAGCCAAATCTGAGCCAGATATTAGGTGATCTAGGCCAGATCTGAGCAATATCTGGGTCAAATTTTTATTTATTTTCTTCATTTGTTTACAGAGTTGGGATGGAACTGCAAATTTAGGATTGACTACTCCTGCTTACTGTATGTACTGTAGATCGGCCAAATAGCTAGTTACTCCGGCATAGGTGGCCTTAGGCCCCTGGTTCCGTGTATGAAATAATCAATCAATCAATCAACAAGTGAAAGTGCTACCAAGCTGTGGGGGAGCATCCAAATCTGCTGCTTCCTCTTTGTCCTCGCTGAAGTCTGGTTTCGAACGACAGCAAACTTGCGGCTTCAATGTCTTTGTCCCCCGCATGGTGTCTCAAGGTCAAGACAAAGCCATTCCTTGCGGAACCGTCTTGGCTATCTGAAACTTCCTATCATGGTCTCCTTTCTTACCGAGTCTCATTCGAAAACTATTTTCCATCGCGTGGTTAGCTAGAGGCTTTGTTCAAGCATCACTATACCGATGCATGTCTGAGAACCTTCGCCGTTTTATTTCACTGTAAGGTGGATTGAGAAGCTTAAGAATGTACCGTAGCCTTTGTGGTATGGTAAGAATCTCTAAATTATCACACTTATGAATATCAAATCAACTGAAGCGCCTCAATCATCGTCCAAGTTGCTGCCTCTTACTATCGCAATCCCCTTTCTCTCGCTCGAGAACGGATCTCTTAAGCTTGCGAGCCGCTTGTTACTGGCATACTCTTTCCGCTACCTTGACGCGGAAATATTCAGCCTAGGCATGGGAAACTGTCAATACTGCGATTTACCACAATATGACTGATATCGAGACTTGCGAAAATTGCAACGGAGACAACGGAGACTACGCCGCTGAGGGTACAAGGACAGTAAGTTCTCCGAGTCGATAGAAGAAACGACCACAATGGTCTTGGCTATGCATGAATACAAGTGAAGAAAAGTAGCGCTGACGGTCAAATTCAGGTTCAGGGTAACCCTATTCAATGACATCGTGGTGAATGCGTCCGTCGCAGAGGACATGTTGGCTGAAGCAAAATGCACCGATTACCCGGAATTTCTCGTTACCGATGAGCGCTTCGAGAAGTAGATTAGTCCACTCTGACACTAATTCTGTCAGAGCGACGGTTTTAAACTTTCGTCGATCGACGTAGATTGTCCCAGGTTTTCATTCATGACAGTAGGCGGCAGAGAGATGGAAGGTGAAGAGGATTGCGGTAGGGGGAAATTGAATAGAAATTGTGTGGGGCAGAACGACAAGGAAAATTCGCGATATGTATGCGAGATCAAGTGGAAATATCAAAGGCAAAAGATTCGAACAGATGAGTTCTGATCGCGGGTTCTAACTCGGGTCAACAGCTGTGACAGCAAACATAAGCTCAGATAATTCACTCTCTCAACCACACTGTCCTTGCTGTAGCTGAAACAAAAAAAGTTGAGATTCTAGATGATATGTCGTGCAAGACCAGAACGAAGAACTAGGAGCATGATTTCTCATATACTTCAAGAAGCCTACAATGTTCTAGCGACTAGCAGGTGTCTTTCAGTCCGACACCTCGAACCCCATCTCTCTATCCCGACGCTTTTGCTCTATGCGTCGCCTCGCTCGAGCAAGATCTCTGCGCGGAACATACCACTCAAGCTCATGACCAAATCCGTTTTGTCTCAAGGCATCGGTAAAATTCACGACCCAAGCCTCGGGTCTCGCATGTTCCTTCCGGTCCAGTCCAAATCCCGCGCTGGCGAATGGCTTCGTGCCAATCCACCATAGCGGAAAATAGCCGGCGCCTTCCCAGTCAATGATAGTTGACAGCAGTGGAAGTACGTTTTCTTCATCCGGAATTGGGTCCACGACGAATAAGTTGGTAGGACCCAAGTCGTTGTGGTACAAGTAGAACTCCTCGCCAATAGGTGGGGGCTTCATGTCATCCTTTTTCAATAGATACGATCTCAGTTGCGCTGACGTGAACGTGGGATGTATCTTTGGTGTCCAGTGTGGCAACGATTTGTCATGTTTCTCGACATCATGAAGTAAGTGCACTTCGGCAAGCCCATGACCATTCACCGACTCGAGGCGTGAGGATTTGAATTGAGCGAGGGTCTTGACGTGGCTGGCTAATTCTGCAGCAATTCGTTTCTTCTGTCCTTCCGTGAGTCGTTTCCAGGCGTTCTCCAGACTTTGGCCGGGCGCTCGTTGCATGAGCAAGTAGCTTCGATTCCAGGCCTTGTCAACCCAATAATAGTAGGGTTCAGGGGTAGGAATGGACGGCAAGTTTTTCCTAACGAACTCCAAGGTCTGAGCTTCCGACGCCGTTCCTACCGCCCAACTTTTGATCTTGCAGATTGTATTCTTCCCTATGGCATAGCCTCCAGCCCTCGCAGCACATTCGTAGAACTTGCCCGCTGTTGAGTCACCGGAAGGAGGAAGCTGGTTCGTAATCGGTTCTGGCTTACGACGAAGACAGTAGGTGGAGTCGCCGTCATTCCAGACCTTGATCGCGTCTGCGGGCGCTGATACAGTGACCTTCTCACAGGTCATCATGCTTCCCATGGACCAGTGGTCAGGGCTGATCAGGGTTATTGACTGACCAATAGGGGGCTTCATGTCGCTATCAAATCGTCAGCAAAGAGGACGGCAAATGAGAGAAGTCAACATCTGAACTTACGGAGGAAGTGGCCTCCTTCTAGGCTGCGCTGAATTCTCGTTGCTTTTAATATCTTTTCAATTGAGATATCGAACCGTACTGAATACATAGTTCCTTCTATATTCAACAATTCATCAGATATTGCATTGAAGTTGTTAATGAAAATCTCTGTCATGTTTTGAAACTTTCTGATGGCATTAGAACAGGAAAAAGCAACTTAATATACATTCGCAAATCGATCTAATCTTAAATCGATGACAGTCATCCGTGCAGGGAAGAAGCAAGCCTGATGATCTTCTTGCTTGCGTAAGGTTCGTTGGCTGATGGGTCAGTAAAGTTCGCATAGTAAGAAGTACTACCACACTCTTCTCTTGGAAAAGATGAGCGGATTTCTGCCCGCGCCATGCACTATCCTTGTATGCAACTGGCTGGTAATTCTACCAATGATATTGTCATCGCAAAGCCATTTGTGTGACCCAGAACAGCCCTGCGGTACCGTTGCCCCAACAGCATTGTATTATTCGTCAGCCTCCATAATCCGTACGCTTCGTCTTGCGTAAGGTAGATTATCGCTCAGCCCGTGACAAGCATCGGATTATGCCTGAGCTACAGCCTATTCGCAATTATTCCTAATCGCCAGTCCTTCGTCGGCGAGGGGGAATTTGATGGCAAACGTCTGGGGAAAAGGGTAGATCATCGAGAAACAACGGGCGTTTCGCGGTTGAGTGAGGCTTTGATGAAGCATTAGGGTCGGTGCATAACCACTGTTGGAGTGTTATAACTCCCTCAGCCAAATTTGGCTGAGGGGATTACCTCTTTCCACGAAGCCAACAATAATACCCCTGAACTGGCTCCCCGTAAGAGCACAACTCACGAAGAAAGGCATGCGTAGTGTCAAAGCCCGTAAATGCAACCTCAAACGCCTCAAGCGCGAATGAATCCCCAGCGCTGAACCTCAAGACCAACAAAAAGATCATCATCTCCCCCCAATTCACCTCCCTGCTCGATCTCCTCGAAAGTCCCCATTACCGACGAAGATTGGAGCCAAAAACGCTTCGGTATGATTTTCATTCGGGGAAGGAAAGTTGATAGATACATACCCCACTCGTTGAGCCGGTTACTTCGTCTACCGGTCGTATTAGTTTGTAATGCCGACTTCAGAGCGGAATGGTCGACGACCACTGGAAATTGGCCACCGTCGAAATACAGAGGTAATTTGGTGAGCGCACAGACCAACGCGCCGGCCTTCAGCTCTGTTGCCCAGTATCTCGTCTCGACGTCGCTTAGGCTTCTGGATGAAAATAAGGACTGGACGCTCTTCGCCGTCCTTATCCAGTTGGTTGCAGAGCAGCTCCGAAACCTCTTTCCTTGCTTCCATCAGTGTAAAGAATGAAAGACTCATGGAAATTTGGAAAGGCTAGAGTGAAAAGCGGAACATAGACGTTCTTTCAGGGTCTCTCCCAAGCTTCTTCACACTTTCCATTGGCTTTCAAGGTTCCGGTTCAGCTCTTTCTGACCGAAGGTTTCGATTCAGTCAAGTGAGATGTTTTGGATACTCGATAGCAAATCGTGGGCCTTGGCGTGGGCGTTCTCGGTCGGATGCGTACAACTTGTGGGAGAGATACTCGGAATTAGGGGTGTGTCAGTGTGAGCACGGCTTGAGATGAGCATCGCACAACAACAGGTGTTGGTTTTTTCCCTCTTGAAGATATGTGGCCCCATTTCTATCTTGCATTTAGCGCGGCAATACTTGTACGACATGACGAAGTTTGCGAATAGCCAAAGCAAACCTATAATTTCGTGCTTACCTACTTGATTGCTTTTGGGCTCAAGTGACTTCATGGGTTAGATCATCGCGGTATTGATTTGCGCTGCCATTGTTTGCTTTGACAAGACGTTGTTTGGAAGGTTTTACATATAATGCACTATCCCCCTAAAATCCCCCAGTCTTGCCATTCACCCCCACTGCTTCGCGCTCTATTCCTGCATCTTCCTTTCAGTCCGCTGCAACACAATGAGCATCTTCAACCCCTTCGATCCTTACTCCTTCGACTCCACCTTCCACCACCCTCACGACTTATCCTACCGCTCAACCTTCCGCGGCCGCCCCTTCCACGCCTACAACCCTATCCCACCGCCCCCTTGGTCCCCGTCATATTCCTGGGAAAGACCACCATGGCGACGATACCAGCGCGAAAGTCTACGAGACTACCCATCTCACGACGAATATGGCTTTCAAAGAAGCCATAGCGATGGCGTACGAGAATCTTATGCCCAGAGCTATAATCCGTATCACGACGCGGATGCGCATTGGGTGCCGAGGACGCAGCGGTATAGGAATCCATATCACCGGCGGAGACCGGTTAGGTTTCCTTGGTCGTATTATTCGGCTCGGAGCGGTGGGGAAGGGGGACGAGCGCAGCGGCCGGTGGGAAGTGAGGGCGAGGGTGGAGAGAAGGAGGCGTATGAGGTTGAGGAGCCGGATACGGATACGGATTGCTCGTCTCGGAAGGGTTCGAATGCTGACGGTAAGAAACCTGAGAAATTACACGATGGTCATCGATACTCTCTCCGACCCCGGGTTCGCTGTATCGTCTCTCCAGAGGAGATTCCGGGATCGGCTACGTTCCCTACACGCCCAGTTTCCCAACCATCGCCCAAGCATGTTCGATGCGGAACACCAGAAAACCGCCATTCCAACAGAAACTCACCCCGCCCTTCCTCCACCTCATCCTCCACATCCTCCCTCTCCATCTCCGAACCAGGAACCCCCCCCATCCCCTCCAAGCACGCATCCAGCAAATGCCAACCCGACAACGCCGAGCGCGCGCTCATAAATCGACGAAAAGCTCTCGAAGAAGCGAGGGAAGAATCAGACAGGGAGGGATGGAGGATAGAGAAGGAACAACGACGACTTCAGGAGATGGAACTGGAGCTTAGGGAAGCGGAACAACGCTGGCGGGAGCAAAGCCGGAGATTGGAGGATGAAGAAAGGGGGTTGGGGGAGGAGGAGAATGGATTGGGTAATTGTTGAAGCAATAGGAGCTGCAGTAGGAGCAATAGTAGGAGCAGTCGTTCAATTAGGAACATAGTTCCCAACTAGGAACATACCTTAGTTGTTGCAGTGCCATTACACTGCCCGCTAGCCTAGTTGGGGCTAGCGCCAATTGCGGCACAAAACGTAGATAGCTTCCTACTGTAGAAGATACACCTTTAGACAATCATCTGATCTACACTCCATCAGTAATTGGCGGGTGGGGTTGTTGGTGGATGGGGAATGAGGCTGGCGGATTGGTGGGGTAGTTGGGGAAGGGGGAAGAGGGGGATGAACAGCGCAACGATGACGAGGAAGAGGAGACAAGACGCATGATCAGCGAAGCCACAGCGGAGCGAAGAAAACGGATGAGGAAGGAGTGGAGGTACGGAGACGGAGACGGAGACGAGGAGGCGGAGAGGTTTTGGGAGGGGGAAGCTGGACACACACACACCCCGAATGTTCCAAATCCCCTCCATACCCTAAACCCACCAATTTTCCTGCCAAGGTTAAAAAAAATATATATATATACTCGGTTTCGTGCTTTTTTTCTTGTGGGTTTTTTAATTTTATCGTTTCACGAACATGCTGGCTATACGTATATGCATTCATTCGATTGGAGTTCTCAGGGATGATTCGTGTTTTGTACTGGGCTGGGTTGTGGCCACGGGGGGGTGGTGATTAGGCTCGATCGGGCTTGGGCTTGAGCGAGGGTTGGAGGGGGGGTTGTGATGAGCGTTGAGGTTTGGTGGTGGGATTCAAGGGGTTTGGGGGTAAGGGTGTGGGAAATGGGTGTGGGAATGGGAAAGGGGACGGGGGGGTTGTGACAAAGGTGTGGTTGTGGTTGTAACGGATTGAGTGTGAACTTGCAAGCCTGCTTGCTAATATACTATTTACTATATACGTCGCGTATATGCCATCCACCCCCCCCACCCAAACTCCGCCCCTACCCCCAAAAACCAACCACTCACGAATGCAACCATGTCCTCCCCGGCCCCGGCACCGCCCTCGCCTCGCCGTCTTCGCCAAGATCCCTCATCGCGATCCCTGGCTGCTTGCCCCCCCTCCCTTCTTCAAGCTTCTGGTAATTATCGACCGCAGGTTTCCTGTGATCGAAATTGTTTCCCGAAGAACCAGTGATCTTGGAGTTTTTCGTCCCCGAGCCGGAGCCGGAGCCCGAGTTGGGGTATTTGGAGCTGAATTTGGAGAATAGCGATGGACGGGTGGATTTGCGGAAGAGGGCCGGGAGGGTGGGCATGCAGGAGACGATGATGCCGATGGTGATTTCCATGTCGCTGCGGTGGGGTTAGCGTGGTGCCATCTAAGAGTTTCTTTTGAGGAGGGGGAAGGGCTCACGTTAGAATGACAACGGGGCCGGTGGTCCAGGTGTGGTCTTCGCTGCGGTTGAGTTTGACGCGGTAGACGAGGCCGAGGACACCTGCTAGACATGCTCTGGGGAGAGCTTTAGCTTTGGTGTCTTTGTTCAGATGTTATCGGCGATTGAGACTTACAGGAACCCAGTGAGAAAGATAGCGACAAGCCCAAGTTTCCTCTTCTGTTCGAGTTGCAGCCTTGACACGGCAAATAGAGGGAGAAACAGCATGTAAAAATCGCTACAAAGACTAAAACTGCTTGTACTAACAGACAGAACCTTCAACTGGTCCTGGCACTTGACATACCCCTTGCTAGCTGAGGGGCAGACGAAGATATAAGCAAAGAGATAGACGGTGTAAAGCACAAAGTTGAAGCCGATTCCGAGATAGATGAGCCATCTCATGGTACGATTGGGGGAGAAGAGGCGGAAGTATAAGAGGAGGAGGGAGAGTTTAGTGAAGAACATGGCAGGGGCGTAGAGGGTATCGAGGCCATTGAGAACCTGGGGAGGGAGGTGGGTAAGTAAGGAATAGGGATGTGGGGGTATGGGAGGGTTGCTGACCTCTTTGTAGGATTTGGTCATTTTTGCGATGGGAAAGTTCCATTGGTGGACACCAAAGCCTCGTTGATATACTGGAACAGATGGGTCAATACCAGATCAGTGATCATCATTCATGATCGATACCTACCATTCGTTATAAGTCCCAGGTAAGCGATTGCTAATAGCTGTGGGCCCATCAGACATGACGAATTGGCAATTTGATGTGTTCGCTCCTACCGATGCAAAAATGCAGACATCTGCGTTTTATAAGCTTCGACTTGGAAAAGCCATCAGAAAGAATTCTCACAGTCATCCCAGCCCACCGAACGCGTTAAGTATATCTTTGTGTACATCCTTGCGACAAGAAATAGAATCATGATCGCGGTCACAATGGAACAGGCAACAATGGTTTGATTGGCGTGAGACTCGGGATTCAAGAAGTTGGAGTGCATGCCTGGTGGGGGCAGCAAAGCTGGAGTCTTCCAAGGGTCGATGCCCGGCGGAAGTATATCAAGATCCATGGTTTTGAGAGGAATGTATATACTTCGGAGCCAGAGATGGATGATGTGCGCTTGTACTTCTCCCAAGATGTCCAGAGTGCAATCATCCATTCAAGGCAAGGGATGGCTCCTCATATTTGAAGGTCCCGCCGATCTTCCATTCGAGGATCTCATCGGCTAACCTGCCGTTATGCCTTTCGTCGCGTGCGGCGTGCCCTGTTTTTTCGACCGGCCATATGGCATTGATATTGAATCCATGCCGTCTTCTTCACCGCGCGCAATTCATCAAGTAGGCAATTACCGGGCCTCTCAGGGCGCTCATGAACATCAGTAGCTTATCACGCTGATGGCGAGATTGCACGATTGGAGCGCTTATTTGTCACGCTTGTTTGGCGCGTGTTGTTGGCGGGGTCGGCATATCGCTGTACTTTTCTTGAGGAGCACAAGATTATCAAAGATGAAGAAGTAAAGTAAGATCAAGGGTTCTTTTCTTGTATTGCAACGACAGCGGTGCAACGAATGTTTCATGGATGATGAAGTCGAGTGTTGATTATGGCTGCGAAGAAACTGTTCTCGATGATATTGATCTCCGCCTTCATAGGGCTGATAGGGCTGGGGCCCGCTAGTATGCTCGCTCCTAAGGTAGATAGACTCCTAACAGCAACAACAAAAACATCAATATGTATGCCCCCATATGACCTCGTATACCAACACAAGGAGAATGGTACTAGAGTATAGTCTCCGGAAACGAATAGAGGCGCGAACAAGGTAGGTCGAGGGTGGTAATAGACTTGAATGTTGAAATGACATGCCAGAAGGTCATTCTCACACAAAGAGAATGAAAACGTGCCAGTACTGAGGTCGATCTCACAACTGGACAGTGGTGGTTAAGACTGGTCTTGATTGGACGCGGCCATGAAGATTTCTCCGTTCAATAGCCCGGCAAGAGACGCTTCCTGTACCTGTCAGAGCAAGCGTTCAATCGGATATAGAAAAGAACTCGCTGCACTTGTAGCTTTGATGAGAGAATCCCCAGATGTATACCTGGTCATCAAGACCATCGGTACGAATGTCTTCCTCTCATGTAATAGTGGCTAAGCTCTCGTCTAATTCGGCAGGCTTCATGTCGAGTACTTCGAATCCGGCCTTTTCGAGACGTCTGTAATGCGTTTGCTATATCAGAAAGGGCGCTCCATGCAACGGGCATGGACTCATAAATACCGTGAAACAGCTATTTTGCCACGATCGAACCGGTGACATAATACATGAAACAATCACGTGATCAAAAACCCTATCGCGGAAGTTGATTGATCCGAGAAACTTATTCGTAAACGCCATTTTGAAAGCTAGCAGGGGGTCTCCCAGGTTCACTTCATGTTCCATACCTATATTGATGACGTCTTTATCACTAATGCTACTCGGACGTGTTACTTCTCCTCCAATTATCCTCGTCATCGTCTGTGTTGAGAGTGAGCACTCGTCAAAGGGTTCTTATAGTACACACATCGTCTGCGATCTGTTCCCGGCTGTAGGAACTTACCTTCTCCGGAAAGTAAAGCATTGTCGTGGAAGTCGTATTGATATTGCGTGTTCATACATCTACCGCGTTTCCTGCGATTCTGCAAGCTGGAGGCAACATGATATCAATCACAGCGTTGGCCCTTCTGTGCCTTTTCTTTCTCTACGTCTTCAGATACTACCAAGCGTTTGCCCGTAATCTTGCTGCTGCAAAAGCTTCCAACATCCCCTACGTTGTTGTTCCGGTCTACCAGATAAACATGATATGGCTGCTCACGCAAAGGATCTGGATTCCATACATTCGAAAACTTCCTGCTAGCTGGTGGGAGCCGTGGCTTAATTTGGTTACTGACAACTTTCCGTGGCATAGTCGATATACGCTGTACGAGAAACATGGAGATACCTTTATGACTGTCTCTCCCGGAGGTAACATTTTAATGACGGCGGGCGCTTCGGTTATTAGCCAGATCACGACTAGGAGGCACGATTTCCCGAAGCCGATAGCAATGTACGGATCGCTGGAAATATATGGCAAGAATGTTGTTACTACGGAAGGGCCAGAATGGAGACATCACCGGAAGATCACAAGTCCTCCATTCGCCGAAAAAAACAATCGTATGGTGTGGATGGAGAGTCTGCATCAGGCGCAAGCAATGGTAAAGGGCTGGATGGGACAGAGCAGTGACAGATCGCAAACAATCAATAGCATTGCCGAGGATACAATGACTTTGTCACTGCATATAATCAGTCGTGCAGGCTTTGGCGTACGGTCTTCATGGTCGGGTGCTGGGGATGTGGACCAGCAGGAAAAGGATGACAAGAGAGCACGACACGCCACTAGCACAATCATTGATAAAGGACATACCATGAGCTACGATGATGCACTGATTTCTCTTCTCGATAATATAATCTTAATATTATTAATGCCTAGAAGTCTACTAAGTATACATGTCCCGAAGCTTTATCAAGACAATTGCTGACTTGGATCAGAGGGACTGCCATTCAAAAAGGTCAAAGATGCATACATGTCCTATGTAGAGTGGGGGAAATATATGAACGAGATCTTCCAAACCAAAAAAGCCGAGGTGATTTCTGGGGACGGCACGGAGCAAGAGGGCATGGATCTCATGGGTGCCCTCGTAAGAGGTGGTGGATTCAGACCGGAGACCAAGGACCCGTCTTCGTTCGTCGATAAAGGTCAACAATCACCGCAGGCTCTGACAGACGATGATATCCTCGGCAACGCTTTCGTCTTCATCCTCGCTGGCCACGAAACCACAGCCAACGCACTCCACTTTGCGCTCATCTATCTCGCCACCAAAGTAGCATCTCAACGCCAGCTCCAAAAGGACCTCGATCGTGTTTTTAAAGGCCGTCCGGTTAGTGAATGGGACTACGAGCATGATATTCCAAACCTATCCAATGGCATGGCAGGCGCTGTGATGAATGAAACCCTACGCCTCGTGCCTCCTGTCAACGTAATCCCGAAAATGGTCACTAAAGACCAGGACCAATCGCTCAATATCGAAGGCAAGAAATGCATGGTTCCAGCTGGCTGCTACGTCAGCCTCAATCCTGTTGCAGTTCACCGTAACCCAAAGTACTGGCCCGCAGGCCCTCCCTCCGATCCTGCCCACCCGCTCCACCCAACCTCAAACACAGACAATGATCTCGAAGAGTTCCGCCCAGAGCGCTGGCTTCTGGACATCGGACTCTCCCAATCGACCGGAGAATCCTTACCTGGTGTCGAGAACCGTAGCACGGAAACGTCGGACTTTGACGTTAATACCGGTCCGGATACGTCCCCATCTCTCTTTCACCCCGCCAAGGGAGCTTATGTCCCCTTCAGTGAAGGCTACCGCGGCTGTTTAGGCCGTCGATTCGCTCAAGTAGAAGTTCTCACAGTGTTGGCGGTCATCTTCAGCCAGTACAGTGTGGAGCTGGCGGTAGACCAATGGGCTACGGATGAAAAGCTGGACAAATTGAGTGCGGAGGAAAGGAGAGAGGCCTGGAACAAGGCCAGAAGAGAGGTCGAGAGACTAATGCGAGATGGAATGGCATCGATGTTCACATTGCAGATGAGGGGAGGAAAAGTACCTATCAGATTGGTGAAGAGAGGCGCAGAGAGGTTTGATGGTGTGTGAATACGTGAGGAAAGGTTGGTTAAAACACCCAGCGCAGTATTATAATGTTTCATGAAACTAGAGATGAGCATACTCCTAGTATAGAAGGGGCTTACGGCTAATATAAAATAGAACAGTACTTTTTACTTGTAGCTATATCTAATCCAAAGAACATTTTCGACCAAACCAGCCAATGAATGTTCAGAATCCGAGCAGCAAAGTCCATATCACCCACAGTGAATGGAACCTTTATCTGACAGCTCATACGTGTTGATCTTACACAACACGAAGATCGACATAAAAATGGGAATCGAGCGACTCTACCTAATTCCAACCATACAGCAAGTCCATCACACACAGACTTGGCTTTAAGCAACAAGGTTCATATCAGCTACAGTCAAAGAAGGCAACGTTCATCTAAAGTCTTACAATTATGGGTCGGCCATAACGTTACTATATCTTTTATATCTTCCGTCGTCGTTGAACAGATCTGACCATGGCCGCTGCCAACTACCGAAGATGTATGGATCGTATACTGAATGATATTCAGAATGAAATGGCCAATGCCCCTCACAGGCAAGACAACCTGACTGTACAAAAAAACAGGGTGGAAGACAGCTAACACCGGTTCTGGCATACAGGGTATCCTCTGATTTTACCTCATCTATGGCATTACTTAGACGCTCTACTTCATTTAACTTAGCAATACGTCCCGTCGGCGGAGCAGCCAGCCGTGTGGGGATGCCTCAAGGAATAGATTACATCTATATTCCTGGATCAGGGCCAGCCGACCTCACCATCCCCGAGTACAAAGCCCGCGATCGACAAACCCCCAACGACGTCGAGACCGGCGAAACAGCCACCAAGAACACCACCTTCCACCGCAAAGGCCACTTCGATTTCCTATCCCTCCCCCCCGAACTCCGCAACGTCATCTACCGCCTCCTCGTCATCTCACACTCCCCCCTCCACCCCTACTCGGAAAACCCCCTAACCAACCCAGCCACCCCATCCCCCCCAGCCCGCAAAGACCTCGCCATCTTCCTTGTCAACCAACAACTCTCCACCGAAGCCAGCCGCACCTTCTACGCCTCCAACGTCTTCACCTTCAGCCTCGACCTAACCGGGCGCCCCCGCCCCCAACCGCGAGGCTTCCACCCAAACCTTCACCGCATGCGCAAGTGCCTCCTTTGGCGCACCCAGCCGAATTATAGCATTTATTCGTCAATAGCGGCATCTCAAGAAAAAGCATCTAATATCTACGCGCGCCTCCTCATGGAATCTTTCGCCCGCACACTTTCCCAGAAAACACAGCTTCAGTATCTGATCCTAGACACCGCCTATGCAACCGCGACGATGTTGGAGCCGCTGGGGGCGTTGCGCGGGCTCAAACAGGTGCATATTGAGTATCGTCGTGGACCTGATGGGCTTTGCCCGCTTTATGTGAGGAATTTGGAGAGGGTTATGAAGAGTAACATGCCGAAGCGTAGCGCCGCTATGGGTCATGTTTTGGATATGGGCGAGGAGGCAGTGAGGGCTGGGGGAGAGGATGAGAAGGAGGTGGGTGAGATGAGGAGGATGAAGGAGGTTTGTGGGTTTGGGGTTGAAGAGGGGGAAATGGGTGAATTTGAGTGGAGGTAGGGGTGCGCCGGTATGAGATATGAGTGGAGATTTAATGGTATGTCTGGAGGAAAAGCTTGCGTAGGATATGTCAGGAGATGGAAGGAAATTTGCAAAGGGAACCGCGTAGTAAAGGATTTGTATGCCAGGTTCACACGGCTTAACCAGTAACCATGCCCCCCGCACCTTCCTCTGTGTATTCCCATTTCCTTCAAACCATCGTCAAACAGTCATGAACATCTCCTTACACCTCTCGCTCAATCTCGCCTTCCTCCCTACCACTGCCTCCCTACCAAACCCCCCACTTCAAACCCATCATCCCCCCCCTTCCAAATCTCCAACACCAACTCACAAAACCCCCCTACTTTCCAAACAACACCCAACATACCTATCCTCCCCACCTCCCCAATCAACTAATCCACATCCCCCTCCCCACACCAACTCATCTACCCCCTTTCCCAAGGCCAAGCCAACCCCGCCTACACCAACTCCAGCAAGCAAAACACCTCATCAAACGTTCAACACACCTGCCACCGCAACTCCCTCTATCGCCAGCATGAAATTGCAGCCAGGCCCCAGAAGGAGGAACAGGTATGTAGCAGGAGGAATAGCAGGGGAGTTTTTCCCGGATACTGCGCCGGACGGAGCAGGAATGATATGCGAGGTTGCGCGGGCGAGGTCGGAGAGGCCCCGATGGCGGGACAGGGGGCAAAGAGCGTATGCGAGGAGCAGCCCAGGGCGTCGTTCCCAAACGGCGAACTACTACGACCCCCTCATCCGCACAAAAGAGATGGAAAAATCCAATTTCGAGGCGGTTTTATATGTGTTGGTTTTTTTTGGGGAGGATGGGAGCAGAACTGATGGAGCGGAGGAAGTTTATTGGGTCAGGTTTTTGGAGATGGACGGGCTGGGTTTTTGAAGGGTTGAGGTTTTTTGGATATATGTAGGTTGCTTTTGGGTGGGTTTGCTGTGGTACAGTATACTTGGAGAGGTTTGTGAGTTTTGGTGTGGGGGGTGATGTGGGGGGGGGGTGTTTGGCTTATGATGCAGGAAACGGTTTTGGAAGAATGGAGTTGATCAATCAAGTGTTTGGGGCATGATGCGGAATGTGCGTTACTAGTCGACTGCGAGTACGTAGTTAGAATGGCGGACCGAAAACGGGGAAAGCGAGTCTTGAAAGTCAAAGATGAGCTCTGCAAGTGAACATCAAATGTAACTGACTACCTTGGTCGATCGGCGTGTCGGCTTTTTTTTCATACACTGCTTTGATGCACCACTTCGACATGATCGGAACTATGTAACCTCTCGTTCGCTTTCATTAATCCGCCACACTCCCAGCCCCACAGCTTGGCCAACATAATCTACCTTCGCCCTCCAAGTATCTCCCTTCCTCTTTCCTCCGCCCCCATTGTCTACCTTCCACTTTTCCACGTTCCTACCCCTTTCCCCACCTCTTCGTTGACCTGATTTACCAACACTGGCCAACCACCCTGAGTTTACCCCGATCATCAGATGTGAGATGCTTTGAATTGGCAAGGGGATTTGAGAAGGGGCCGGGGAGAGAGGAGTTCCATTGGGGACACTCACTCATTTGCGTCAAGCAGATCGCCAGGTTCGATATATGTCGTGCTAGCGGCGTATTTGAGCAAGGAAGGGGGAAGGGAAGATGGAAAGGGGGGAGAGGAGTCAGGGATGTTGGAAGATGGGGTTGGAGTAAGGGCATGACGTATGAAGAGGGTAGGGGAGGAAGATTGATAATAATAAAAATAGAAAGAAAGCAAGAATAAAGCAAGAAAAGGCATCGCAATCTGAGCAGATATACCACTCATCAACGCACTCCTTCCACCTCCCGAAAATCAACAACCAACAATTCAACAACACGGCCGACATTATTCAAGCCTGAGCTAACTGTGTATCTCACCATGTTCCGATTAATGTCGAAGGGAATCAATTAGTAGGTAGAGGACACGCAGGGCAATCTTAGGATGTCAAATTTGAGTTGAAAGAGAAGGAATTGAGACATGAGTAAGGTACCTACATTGTCAAGTAAGTTATATGCGCAGACCGACCAACCCACCGCCAGAAAAATGCATAAAACCCACTTTCTCTCCAGTTTAAACCAGTGCCGAAAAGGAGAGAATCGAACCTACTATGTTTGAAAGTATTGACGGCGTGAAAGACAACATCTCTTGGGATAAAAGAGTGTTCGTCTTCGAAACTATGAATACACACCCACAGGCCTTTTTGCAAACGGGAATATGAAGAGGATGACTCAAATGTTAATATACTGTACGCCTCGACATGTTTGCGGTCAGCGCCAACAGCAGCGAGCTTTAGAGCTTGAGCTCACCGTTGAGATCGTGATAGCTTGTTCGTCTATTCATTGTCGCGGAAATAATTTGATTCGCTTGGGCCATTGATGTTTATAGATGGAGCAGCGATTGTTCTTGTCCGTCGGGCAACAAGGTCCTCAGTCCTCACCATTTGAGTTAACGTATGTGGAAACCTTTGAATTCATCGGTCATAGCTCTCTAACACTGCTATTACTGCTAACCGTCGATTACTGTTTGATCTTACCAGCCTTGAGGATCAAGAGCAAGGAAGATTTCAAGATCACGTTTGTCCGGCAAGAACAGCGATTGGCATAGAACCGGCGGCACCCTCTGATCCTGACAACCCTCGATATCGCAGCACTCGTACGGTCTCGTTCACGCTTGATGCTGAACATCAGCTCATACACACCTACCGTGTTCTAGGCGACCTCAGTCCTGAACTGGCTCGTTTTAGCTAGAGAAGCCAAGAGACGGTCTGCGCACTTTGCGCCCGAAAGCCGGCTAACAAACTGCCCATCCGGTCCCTTTTCCGTGCCCTTCAATTGCTGCTGTGTTCTCACGCGAATGGAGAGCGCATGAACAGATCCTTGGAAGAATTAAATGTCGAATCAGGAAGAGAATCAAAACGCTCGGGTGAGGGCAATGCGCCAACAATGTCGGGTGGATATACAGTACGTGAAACCCTCTAAGCGGTATGCGCTGCAACCCGCAATGCGAGTACTTCTAGGAAGTGAAATACCTTTCGAGATGAATTCGATCTTGGCCACCAGCGTCGTAAATCGGTTTTCGTCCTTACAAACAGCCAAAGATTTTAGCTTTTCTTCTCCTTTTCGATATTTATAAAGATGCGTATCAACCACTTCACTCTTCTTGCCGCCCCTATCCTAGTCTCTTACAGCAATTTCTGCATCGCAAATCCTCTCTCCGTTGGCGCAGCTATACCACGAATCGCACCCGCCTCAGTGGGCGACACTCCCGAACCTACGTGCACCCCGCCCGGCACCCTCTTAACAACCCATGGTGCCCTCGGAACTTTCTCCGGCGACTGCATAGCCGCCGCCAATGAGTTTTTCAACCTGCCATTGATCTCCCGCATAGCATGGCATTGGAAACGGCACGGGCGGGGAGCTCTGCCTCCGCCAGGCTATAACTATCTACCATTATCCATGGCGCCGAGATCGTGCATGATCCGGCTGGACGTGCTGTCCGACCCTGACGCCGAGGACCAGTTCGCTCTTGTGGAAATTAGCGAGCAGTTCAGAGCTCTATTTAGGAAATGTGTTAGGCCTGGTTCGCAGGGATCAACAGGAGGATTTGTGCCTGTGGGACCCAGGCAGGTGTTGAAACTGTCCGTTCTTCCTACGCCTATGGGCTGGGTGCCTGGTGGATTTGGGGTGGAGGACAAGTCCAGGTTGAACATGACGACGTTCTTGAATGAAATATCGGAGAGTTAGCTGGGCCGTATTTTATTACACGTTTGCGGGCGAGCTGGTCCTGCTGTGTCTTGCATAGGCCTCAAGAATTTTCTAAGACGACTGGGGTTTGTATGCTAGTAAAAGAGGGACAAACTTTCAGTTTCTCAGACAGGACATTCGGCGTTTGCACAACCTCACACAAAGGCCATTCGCATTGCAACATGGAGCGATCGTATCCACGTCTTGCATGATGCATGTATGATAGCGCATTGACTACTAAGCTGTGTCAACTTGTCCTCATGAGTAGCGTGGGAGGGACAAATTATGAGAGATTTCAACTTCAATACATGAGTAAATCAATCAAAACTAAAACTTTGCCTCGTCAATGGAGCATTGTAGGTGAAATGAGCGTGAGTTCAGCATAGATAGAGCATCTACTGAAAAGCTTCGAAGCCTCGAGGAGATATGCCGTGACATGGACCAAAGAGGATCACGGTATTAAGTGTTCGCCTTTCAACATGCTTTGAAGCGTATGATTTTTCTTACTACAGGACCAAGTCAAGGTTCGATGGCTTCACCATCTTGAATTCAAAGCTTTTTTCAGGGGAAGGATCCTAAAGCACTTGTATAAGAAGTCTATTAATCGAGGCTCTTGGAAAACGGTGTGAGTCATCTGATTCAGAATTAAGGACCAGGAATGACAGTACCTTATGCACTGACCGGACTGGAAGTCAGTTTCTCTCAAAGATCCTTAACAAAAATTGATGACATGACGATTCCGGACGTATCGTAGTCTCATGCCATAGCCAAGTCATGGAACCGTCATTCCACTCTTTGCTAGGCGGTATTGTCGGGCGAATTTCATCCCCAATTTCCAGTGCAGCGTCACTCGTTGATCCTCTTCATCAAGGACTACGCGATCCACCAGCTTTGTATTTTTTGCAATCGCCCTCGTCAACGCCACCAGAGACGAGCTACTCGTTAGCTCCAACAGCGTCATCAGAGCATCCAGCTCGTTGGCCATTCAGTTGCGCCGCTCAATGGATACCAGGCTGTCGAGTCCATACGCTACCAAAGGCTTCTGAGGCTCAATGTCTTCGACAGGCGCCAAAGGCACACTGGCGATCTTGCCGATAGCTGCATCGCAGATAATGGCGCAGATTTCGTCTCGCGATGCTGTTTGCTTGAGACGCTCCTTAATTGTGATGTTGTTACTGTTATCAAAGTTCTGCTCCGTGGATGATGTAGACTGCGCATTGCGCAGAACATGCGAGCAGATAGGATCTACTGCCCACCATTGCAACAGCTACCCTTCGAAAAACCGCAGACCTGCAACCGTTTAGCGATAATCACAAGCATCTAAGCGGTGGCGATGGCGGCTTTGACCAATGCCCAGAGCTCAAATTCTTGGATAACATGTTCAGTATGTACCATCCGAGCACGATGAGCTTCAAGAGGGTCGTTGTAAGGTTCTTCCCATTTGACAAGCAACATAAGCAATTCGGTAAGGGTTTGAGGGAGGATGGCCCGCATGCCAGCACATGCTCAACTTGTCATTCGACGGCCTTATACCAGCTGCAGTGAGACATAGCCCCGAGGCCACAGTCTCTGCGTCATAGAATGTAGGTCAGATATGAGTGGTGCCGAAGGCAATGACCAATCGACTCTCGACATCGCCTATTCTCAACGGGACCGGCGAATGATCGAATTGTTGACTACTAAGGGGGGCCAAGTTGGATGGTATGCAAAGACCGCACATGCAAGAGAAGCCTGTGGATATCACGGCGTTGCTGAATTCCAGGATTTCGTTGCCTTCCCGAGTGATTGAGGAAGAATCAACTATCTAAGGTCTAGCAGAAGATACTGGGGTCAAGAATGATTCAGTAACGTTCGTTTCTCAGCTTTGTAAATTATATGAACACAGTACATCAGTACGAGTTATTGTCCAGGTTACGGAAGTACAGTGACATTATGTATATATTTTGTAAGGCTTAGAGCTCCACCGATCCACACCCCCACGTGATTCATCGACACGCCCGACCTTACCCGTCGCGTCTCCTCACCTTCAACCTCGATCTCAACTCTAGCAATCCCCCTTCACCAATCTCCGCCACCTCCACCCCCTCCCACGGCCCTAACAATGCCCCCCCGAAAACGCGCCCCAGCATCTGATTACGACTCCGACTCCGGCTTCGTCGCTGATGCGCCACGGAGCAAGAAATCGAAAAGCAGTTCCAAGGCGGAGAACGGGAAGGACGGTAAAGGCGGGGAGAAGAAGGATAGCAAGGGAGGAGTGTGGGATAGTGGGGGAGCCGGGTTGGATGCGAAAAAGGGCAAGGTGGACGGGGAGGAGTTTTGGGGGGTGAGTTTTTCTTGGATGGCATTGCGGGCTTGTGTGAGTAAATACATGGATCAAGCTGGCTGATGGTTGTGAATAGATCTCCGATAAAGGCAGAAGAGTCACGATATCCGCCTTCAAGGGAAAAACTATGGTCAGCATCCGGGAATTCTACGAGCAAAATGGGAAAGTGCTGCCGGGGAAGAAGGTATTTCCCTCTCCTTTTCGTAGTGATTGGGCGTATTTGTTCTATCTATGCTATCGCATTAAACACACACTTTTGCGAGTAAAAGTCTATAGCGCTGCAACTAACTCTGCGTTGCTGGTCAATAGGGTATCTCGCTAACGGTAGAGCAATTTTCGTCGTTGATCACTGTTCTTCCGGAGATTGAGACTGCGCTCAAGGAGAAGGGGGTCGAGGTGCCAAGGCCGGTGTATGAGGGTCTTGGAGAGGGTGCTGAGGGTGAGGAGGCGCAAGTGGAAGAGAAGGAGGGTGGGGAGGCGGTTGGTGAGGAGGACGAGGAGGTAGGAGGGAAGAAGAATTTCGAGGAGACGAGTGAGGAGGGCGAGTGAGGATTGAAGGTAGTGAGGATTTCTGTTCAACTCATGGGCGTTTGCTGGACTTACCGTCAAACGATCGCTGGATAGATCTGGCGTTCGATACCCATTTATTTCATGGCGCTTCAGAGACGCAATATCGGCCCGACTAATGGCTGTTTGTAAATTAGAACTTCAAGGATTATTGTCCTCCTCATCAGCCGGCGCAGGACTATGAGCCATTGCGGGACTTGGCGCCCTCGGAGGGGCACCACCGCTTCTTGGTGGTGGAGGCGGCGGCGTAGCTTTTGCAGGCGGCGCATAATCCACTTCCTTACTCTTCTGCGCACTCTCCTCGAAATATTCATCGAAAGCCTGATTCGAAGTCATTGCGTGACGTGCTTTCCGTGCCGGACGAGAAACGGTGGGCGAAGTTGCTGAGAAAGGCGGCGGCGGCGGAGGGGAGGTCATGGAAGCAGGGACAAGGAAGTCGGAAGCATCTTGAGGTGGTGGTGCGGCGTATGCATTGTGGGTCATGGAGGGAGATTGGCGCATTATTGAGGAGGGGCGGCCTTCTTCGTTGCTGAAGCGGGCAGTTTCGAAGAGGGTTTCACCTGGGGCTGCTGGTGGTTCTGTTAGGGGAAGAGGCAGACGGTGCAGTGCCCCGAACCCGAGAACACATCCTAGCGCGCCATTCCCTCCCCAATTGCGTGACGGCGTGATTGTAACGAGTCTTGTGACTGAATACTCGTGGTTGTAGACGTACAGCCGTAGTTCTCGAGAGAGATAGTCTTCAACGAGCTCGCCTAAGCCAGCTTCACCGTGGACATTGCCTTCTGGGGTTCCGACAATATAGTCGCCATACGGTAGTAGGCCGGCTAGGTCAGCGGGCGAGTCGGGGATTACGTCGAGGATGTGCCAAACGTCTTCGGCGGCGGAGAGCGGCGTCCATTGGAGGGTGAGGCCGAGGGTGGGGGAGGGGGTGGGAACGGGGATGTGGAGCGTTCGGATGCGTTGGCCCTGATGGAAAAGTCAGCGTAAGACTGGCTTGTTGGACGTTGGCGCCAGACTTACTTTGGCGTTCCACAAAGTCAACGCAACATTTGCTCCAGCGCAGTTGCGAACCTCGGTCGCAAAGAGATTTGGATCAGGATCGTCCTTGGTTCCGTAAGCCGCAGATACCGCAGCAGTCGGGAGAGGAAGGCTTACCACTTGCCGTCCGTTGATGCCAATGACAAAGTCATACCACGGCTCAACGGCTATCTCAGGATTCTTGTTGCGCAGAACCTGGAAGCCAAAGCCACCAGGTCCATCTCCAGACTTTGAGGTAGGAGTATCCGAGTCCAGCCGAGAGATGAAGCGGTTGAGAGCTCCAAACACAGTACTCATCGTGCCAAAGCCCACTCTTTAGGTCGCCTGTAGGTAATTGATAGACTTTCAAGAGGATGAAGCTTCACCGCGAATCGTTGAAACTTTCTTCAGCTAACTAAGGTAGGATAGGAGATCCTAGATTAGCGAGATGAACTGCCGGTACGGGGTATCGGCAAACATATCACTGGGCCAAGGGACTTCCAGGTAGGTAAGGTACCTACTCGTACTCTGTAGTAGTAAGTGCGTACTCGGTGAAGAACAGTCAAAACAATGGATCAACGTCTGCCAGGATGATGCTTCACTAAATCACACGAGACGACCGAGGTAAACTAGGGCTTAGTGTCCATTGCACTAACGGCAAACGGAAGCTTAAGGTAACCTTATTCTATTCAATAAATGCGGGGTTGAGGGGTCATGGAGACGCCACCACCGCCGGGGAGTGTCGCAGTCAAGTTTTGCAGTCTCTCTCTACGGCTATGGAACGGTAAGCCGAGGAGGTTGGGTTCAACGCTCAAAGCTCATCAACAATGGCAACGCTACGCAGGAAAGGTAACAACAACAACAACAACAGCAACAACAACAGCAGCCACAGCTATAGAATAAGGCATCGTAAGATTATAGATCCGGCACCCTCTTCTTGACCTCTCCAAGCTGTTCAGACCAATCATCAACCCGGAACCCGGAACGAGCTATTCCATCCCAGTCAACAAACGAGAATGCACGCACAACGCGGGGTTTTGGTGCAGGACACTGCTTGTTCGTCGAGTAGACTTTCCGGCCTACATCGAAAAGAGTCACATGAGTCGAAAGCAGTTTCCGTCATCGTCTGTCGTGAGGGGAATCTCACCCAACACAACTCTGGAGGGTATGATGTTACTGTGCGATGAGTGAACACAAGTGGCAATGTTACTCTGTGAAGTCCGAAAGTGTTTTTATTGTGGGTCCAAGTGAGCGAGAGTGCTGGCGTATATAAGAGCCATGAGATACTCATTGGGTGCGTACATCTTCATCAGTCGACTGCGACAAGTGCATATCCCTTTTGACGTTGGCCATGCAGTTACTCAAGGCAGGCATTGTCCTGTCCAACCTCGCCCTTCTTGCATCGGCTGCTGCCAACGATTCTAGTTCCTGCCCAGGTTATGCGGCCTCCAATGTCCAGCAATCGGGAGCCACGCTCACTGCCGACTTGACCCTGGCCGGTTCTCCATGCAACTCCTACGGAACCGACCTGACGGACTTGAAGCTGTTGGTGGAATATCAGACTGGTATGGAAGCAGTCCAGCTCCTTTCGGGGTGGTATGACTGACATCCTCTTCCTAGACACGAGGATCCATGTCAAGATCTACGATGCCGAGGAAGATGTGTACCAAGTTCCCACATCAGTCTTCCCTCGACCTATGGGAGACGGTCGGGGTAGCATCAGTGACACCCAGATCAAATTCTCGTACACTGCCAAACCTTTCTCCTTTGCAATCCAGCGGAGCGACAACTCAGACACCATTTTCAATACAAGTGGCTCCAACTTGATCTTCGAGTCTCAATATCTGCGTCTTCGCACCCAGCTGCCTGCGAACCCCAACCTTTACGGGCTTGGAGAGCATACCGACCCCTTCCGCCTCTTCACCACAAACTACATTCGAACTATCTGGAATCGAGATGCTTATGAGATTCCGGTGGGGACAAACCTCTATGGAGCTCACCCGATCTACTTTGAACATCGAGCCAACAGCAAGACGCACGGCGTCTTCTTGTTGAACTCTGATGGAATGGATATAAAGATCAACAATACCGCTGCTGACGGTCAATACCTAGAGTATAACACGATCGGAGGTGTGTTCGACTTTTACTTCTTGGCGGGGCCTGGACCCTTGGATGTTGCACGTCAATATAGTGAAGTAGCCGGTCAGCCTGCCATGATGCCATACTGGGGTCTTGGGTTCCACCAATGCAAATATGGATATCAAGACGTTTATGAAGTTGCCGACGTCGTATACAACTACAGTCAAGCTGGTATCCCCCTTGAGACCATGTGGACCGACATTGATTACATGGATGGACGCAAGGTCTTTACGTTAGACCCGCAACGCTTTCCACTCCCGAAGGTGCGTGAGCTAGTGACACACCTACACGATGCCAATCAGCACTACGTCGTGATGGTAGACCCTGCGGTAGCTTATCAAGATTACCCTGCCTTCAACAACGGAGTCTCCCAAGATGTCTTTCTTAAGCTTGCCAATGGTTCGATATATCAAGGTATGCGGGCAAAGCCATACACACACTCCTTTTATAGATGCTAACCTATCTGTCTCAGGTGTCGTCTGGCCTGGTGTAACGGCATTCCCGGACTGGTTCAACCCAAACACGCAAGGCTACTGGAACAATGAATTCGATACCTTCTTCAGCCCAACCGACGGTGTCGACATTGACGCACTCTGGATCGACATGAATGAAGCGTCCAACTTCTGTAAGTTCCCATGCACTGATGCAGCCGCCTACGCACAGACCAATGGTTTCCCCCCGGCGCCTCCTCCTGTGCGCGGCTCGCCAATGGCACTTCCAGGCTGGCCGGCCGACTTCCAACCAGGAAGCAGCCAGATGGTTAAGAGAGCGGCCAATGGCTCTATGATAGGTTTATCAGGTAGAGATCTGCTCAGCCCGGAATACATGATCCATAACGCCAATGGAGTTCTGAGCATGAACACGCTTGACACCGATCTTATCCACTATGGCGGATATGCTGAGTACGATGTTCACAATCTCTATGGGACCATGATGAGTACTACAAGCAGAGGTGCTCTGCTCAGCCGAAAACCTACGAAGAGACCAATGGTTATCACTCGTTCTACCTTTGCCGGTGCTGGTACTAAAGTCGGTCACTGGCTCGGAGACAATTCGGCGACATGGCATGACTACCTCATCTCCATTGCCGGAATGCTTGAGTTTGCCTCCATCTTTCAAGTCCCCATGGTTGGCAGTGATGTTTGTGGCTACGCACAAAACACTACAGAGGAATTATGCGCTCGTTGGGCTATGCTCGGCGCCTTTTACCCATTCTACCGCAACCATGCCGCTAGCGATGTGATCTACCATGAGTTTTACCGATGGGCATCCGTGGCAGAGGCCGCTCGGGTCGCCATTGATGCTCGATACCGTATGTTAGACTACTTCTACACTGCCATGTACCAGCAGACGGTGGATGGTACTCCGCTGGTCAATCCCATGTGGTACTTGTACCCGTCGGACTCGAACACCTTTGGAGTTGACCAGCAATGGTTCTTTGGACCAAGCGTACTCGTATCTCCCGTGACTCAGGAGGGTGCAACAAGCGTACAGATTTATCTTCCCAGCGATATCTTCTACGACTTCTTCACATACAAGGCTGTCCGTGGTCAAGGCCAGAGCATCACATTGACGGATATCGGCTTGACCCAGATACCTTTACACATCAAGGGTGGCTCGGTTCTCCCTCTCCGCATTCAGAGCGCAAACACCACCGCGGCTTTGCGACAAGAAGACTTTAATATTGTTGTCGCTCCTGGTCTTGACGGCAAAGCTACCGGCAGTCTATACCTCGACGACGGAGATTCACTCGTACAAGCTAGCACATCCAACATCCAATTTGCCTACGCGAACTCGGCTCTCCACATGAGTGGCCGGTACGGATACAATGTTGGCTCCGTCAAAATTGCCCAAGTGGTCTTTTTGGGCGTGAACGCCGCACCAGGCTCTGTCGCTCTGAACCACCAGCGCCTTGCAAGCTCTCAGTACACTTTCAACTCCACGAATGCCGCGCTCACAGTCAGCGTCAACGCTACGCTGTCTCAGGATCTCGTTGTCGACTACGGCAAGTAGACGCGGAAAGGGCAAATTTTCCCTTCCTTTTGGTTACAAATCATTGGAAAAATACTCTGTTAGGTAAGACCGGTAGGACAAAATACACGCGTCTGCGCTCAGCCTCCACCAAAAAATCATAGCAATTAGTAAGGGACTGTTACGGACAGCCACAACGGGAGCAACGTAACCCGAGATCACGAGGTTTATGTTCAGCCCGCGGATTGAATCTTAGAACACAACATACATACATTAAGGCGCTTAATCTCTCCGTTTCCTTCGTTGATCGGTGAATACCGTGTTAACAAAGTATCCGTCACTTTATCTCGTACTGTTGCTTGTGAATTACAGCGCAGTAAATAAGCATACATTCCCCATCACTTTCTCGTTTCCTTCGAGTTCTGTAGTCACCACAACCCATCGTGCTCACAAACCTACTGCTGCTCTTGAACCAAGCTCGCCGTCGAAGCCCACCAAGCCGGTCTCCGTCTCAACATCTTCCACTGCTACAAGTCTTCCATCATGATGCAAACCCTCACCGTCCTGCTTGGCCTCACGTGCTTGGCGTCCCAAACACAAGCCAAGACCATCGTCGTCAACGTCGGCGATGGCGGCCTTGTTTTCAAGCCCGACAGCGTGACGGCTGCCCAGGGAGATATGGTCCAGTTTAACTACTTGCATGGTGTAAGTCACTCGCAACAGATATGTTTCGGTTTCCCCGGGAATGGAGCAAACTGCTTGTCCCGCGCAATGGGCTAGGGAGAGCTAATATGAGGATATCGTCAAACAGAACCACTCTGTCGCGCAGTCCAGCTTCGGCAAGCCATGCCACCCTGCCCCGAACGGCATCTACTCCGGCTACATGCCCGCCCCAGCGAACATGTCCTTTGTTGTCACCATCAATGATACCAACCCCATCTGGTACTACTGTTCTCAACTCGGCCACTGCGGTATTGGAGCTGCCATGGTCGGTGTCATCAACCCGTACGGTCTATTTCCAATCCTCGCATTGTTATAGGTTGTAGACACTGACCAAACCCACCCACAGCCCCCAAAACGAGACCGTCGACGCCTTCATCAGCAATGCCAAAACCGACGTCGAGGTAGAGAAGCCAGCGGGCATCATGGGCGGTGTCTTCATGGCCGAGACTAACTCATCCTCGAACGCGACCTCTTCCGGCGGTCCTTCTTCGACCACATCTGGGTCGCCCAGCAGCAGCGGAACCGGCACAGCGACGGGTTCGGCTGCTACGGCATCCAAGACCAGTGGGGCGCGGGCGGTGGGTGCGACTGCTGCTGGTGGGGTCGGAGGATTGGTTGCGCTTTTTGCTGCACTGTTGTTGTAGGTTGCTAAGGTCGATATACTTCTAGTTGCAGTACCGGCGTGCATTCGCGAAAGTGGTTCGATAGGCTCCTGTGCAAAATCGATGGATAACAAACAAAGATCTGTCCCCAAACACCGTGTCATACTCAGTATGTGAGTCGCTTTCTGCGACAGTGATCTGCAAGCATTGAGAGGGCTGAAAAGGCGGCGGCCCCCAATTATCTCTGGCCTCTGGCCCTTGTCCACTCATCAACCTGCAGCACGCTTATATTAAGAGGAAGGACCCTTGATATACCTATGTAGTACGGAGTACGGATCGTGGTATTGGGTTATTCCCTACCTTCTTCATGCACTCAATCGTGACACGAAGCCCATCGCCGCCATCGTCCTGCAAATCAGATCAAGAGGTGGAGTCGTAACAAGCTGGTACCGAAGCAGGGGGCCGGTTGTAACCGAGGCGCGCTTGTCCTTTGCCAGCAGTAGGTAGCTAACGAACTTCCGTCTCTGTCACTCCTCCGGACATTTTTGGAGATTCTTATGCCCTCTACGGAGTAATCATATATGAATTTGTGTGACGCTGACGTAGGTGACGGGGATGGGGCTGAGGCAAAGACTCAATTGGGGTCGAAAGGACCGACCTGACGATTTCATACAATGGAACTGTCTTACTTCAAAGTCTTCTTTTTTATGCTTCCCCTGTGAGGAACGCATGACTCGATTCGAATCGTCGTGCGGCAGCAAGCAAGCCTTCTCTGGAATGAATCTGTGTTTCCAGATTATCTAACCTTCCCCGGTTCCTTTCCACCACTCATCTGTCAAGCGCGCATTACATTAGTGTCTCATCAACGGCTCATATAGCTGCTCAGCAGTTAGATACTCACTACCATACTTTACTCTTCCCTTACCCGCAAAGGCTCCTTGTAAATATCAGAGAAGCAATCATGGCTCCCTCATATTTCATTGCTCCATTACTACTGACCCTCAGCTTCACCCTCCCCGTCTACGCACAGGCAGCTACCTCCCTTCCCATTGGTACCAACGGCCAGCAAAGTGTTTGTAACGCGATCGCCAAGTTCTGCCCCGGTGGATTTCCTGCATCTCCAGGTTTGTCATCTTTTACAGCATGCGTCTCGGAAACCTTGCTCTAGGCCACTAACCAATATCCTACTTGTCCAGACTGCATCGACAAGTGGTGCAAAGGTGGACCTAACGGTCCATGCGATCTCAACTGCTGCTCCCAACCCAATCGTCTAGCTTGCATCAAGGCTATCGGCACTTCACCCTCCAGCACCCTAATCAGCGACTTACCCAGCAGTCTTGCCAGCATGGCTGCCATCTCCACGCAAGACCGGGGCAGCGACCTCCCTGGAGCCTGTGGCAGTATCGAGACTATGGCTGTTAGCTGCTCTAGGAAATACCCTTCTCTCACCGACGCATCAATGACGGATTGGGCAAAATGCCTGTGCTTCGATAAAAATGGACAGTTTAACCCGAATCCGTTCGATGACGGCGCGAGCTCCTGCTACAATTCGATGACGTCCGCAAAGGCCAACAGCGGGAAGGATTTTTCGAACACCTATATTGATTTTTGCTCCAAGAATGTGGATGCTGGTCCCACAACTTCGTCGTCCGGCGTAAGTAATCCTCTACGCTCATTACAGAAATCCTACATAGACGCTAATTGATAGCATCCAGACCACCGCAACCGCAGGCCCCGGCGCCAAAACCAGCTCCACCGCCTCACCAGGGTCAAAGGGTACCTCTTCTTCAGCTCCCACCGCCAGCTCGAGCAACACCCCATCTCCAACGTCCCCACCGAATACAGGCACAGCTTCCAGTTCTACCTCGCCAACGGCTCCCGCCCAGACCGCTGCTGCTACGCCTGCTTGGAAGGTTTCTTGGATGGTGAGTTTTGACCACCGCTGCTGAGTTTACTCGCGCCGCTGACTTTGGGTAGGAGTCGTTGGCTGCTATTGCTGTGGTGCTTTTGGTCTGATGGATCACGAATACAAGAAAAAGTCTCAGGGGCTCTTATATCAGCATCATTACTTACCAATCTAGGCGACGTAGCTACAGCAAGCCCTCTTTCCTCACGACGAACAACGTACTTTGGCGTTAAGATCGGAAGGAGCATGGTTATCATATCCTTCCCCCCTTGGCGATTCCCCCCTTCCCATCCCTCGTCACTGTAGATACCCTCGTGCAAAATCCTCCACTCCACGGCCGTCACGTGTCGGTTTACCGATTTTGCCAGAATATAAACACACCATATTCAGGCATATTACCAACCTCATCGAATCAAACCCAATCCCTTAAAAATACCTCCCCCATGGAATCTGAACCGGGTACCAAGACAGCGCTTGCAGCAGTACACATACCTTCGAGTGAACCCATGCATGCATGTACCGTCCCTGGCGTGGTGAAAAACAACTCCCGTCCATAACTACAGGTACACACTCACCACCTTTTCACTGCCTAGCCATTTTCATCCTGCTTGTCGAATGACACGGTCACTAATCCTTTTCCTTTCCTCGCTCCTCCCACTCAAGAAGTCGTTTTCTCTCATACGGGTGGGGCGGTACTCAGAAACCATCTCCCATTCCTCCAACACCAGGGGTTCTCATTCGCATAACGATCCACCCGACTCATCCCCCCCTTATGATTAGAATAACCCTCCCTAGGGATCAAGTCCTTATAAGCTCTTACGAACTCAGCGAAAGAAGAACTACTCTCTAAGCGGGGAAAACAACACTTACCATCAAATCCCTCAAGCCCCCCTTTTCTTTTTTCTTTTTTTCTTACCTCTCTTATCGCCTTCCTCTATTCCCTCAATCACTAATCCCACACAAAACCACCCCCCCCCCCCACCCCTGGGCAAGAGACCGAAAAATAGTATATGAGAAGAAGAAAAAAGGTCGCATAACAAATTCAGCCATGGGACTGGTTATATATGTGTTTGTCTTCGGACTTTCGCACGGGAATTTTTTTTCTTTCTTTCTTTCCGGGATAGAGATAGCGGTAGCGACTGTGATGGATAAGAAAGAAAGGCGTGGGAAGGAAGAGGGTGGGGGGAGATTCGGAGACTGAGGATTGCGATGGTGGATTTTTGGGGGGGGGGGGGGGGGGGGGGGGGGTATGGCGGTAGGCTGGGGCGGAGTCGGCGCGGCGTTTGCCGGGTGCGTTGGAAGGGGGCTGTGGAGGGGG
>JAABUO010000779.1_pt1 | contig 51205 bp, 43 predicted proteins | sample 5559291 | NCBI WGS metagenome assembly JAABUO01 (sample SAMN10711878, study PRJNA513372) | rock metagenome | isolation source: Antarctica rocks | place: Antarctica: Victoria Land, Finger Mt sud | reverse complement strand
CAGGAAGGCATTATCGAGGTGGGTCAGAACAATAGGGGGCTTTGTTGACATTGTTTCTATTTACAAAAAATAAACTTTTTGACGGAACCTTACCGAATCTGGTTAGGGTTTACCTTAAAAATTAACCAATCCTAACAGCGGTTAAAGGGATAAGATGTAATAAGAGATCGTCGAGGATGACGAGCACAGTGGACACAGAGGGCAGAGGGCTCAGTCCATCAGATATATAGAGGGTATTAGAAGTATTACAGCTATTGTCAGGACCTGGGTTAGGACCCCGATAGTCCTACTGATCCAATCACCCAACTAGCCAAATGGCCCGGTGCGTTGCAACCCGCGTGCTATCCACTTGACCATCTGGATAAAAAGACGAGAATTACGACAACACATGGTTGCAATACTCCTAATACCCCCTTTGAGCCCTCTGCCCTCTGTGCCCACTGTGTTAGTCATGATCAGCCCTATCATAGAGCTGGTCCTGACAATACGATCATTATAAAACCTGCTACCCGCCACAATGCACTCGGCCGTCTCTCTCTTGAGATAGAATTTGTTCTCATTTCTTCGGGAAAAAAAAGGGGGGGAAAGTCTGAAACCATCATGAAAAGGCCGGGATTCGAAGCCAGGAATTTTTCGAAATGAGAAGTCAGCTTGGTTAAAACTTCAAGGTAAAGCTTTACACGCTTTGAGTCTGCGAAGATGGTCAATGAGAACGTCGTTGATCGTTATGGCTGCCCTACCAGGATTAACGAGGCTAAGCCTATATTCTATAGGCACCCCACCAAAATATTTGTTTACTGCAATGTTTACATCCACCTCAGCTTCCTACATCCACCCCCCACCTACCCAGCTCACCCACCCCCACCCTATGGGTGCACTTCTGAACAGTTTAAAGACTCTACATGTATAGGAAGGGGGGGAGCGGAGGGGGCATACACAGGGAGGAGACGGGAATTTTGTTGACTTTTGTAGCAATTGGGGATTATTGCGGAGAAACCCCTATTTTCCTCTACCCCGCACTAGAAAATCTTAATACTAAGGTAATCTCCAGGTCCCCCCATTGGCCTGGTTAGTCATCTCCCGTGGCTCCCTAGTACCCTAACAGGTAAGGTAGCCGTATACCTAGAATAGCAGCCATAACTACGGTATATGTATTATATACACGGGAGAGCATAACAGGGCAGTGCAGGGGCGCAGCGAACGGCAGCCTGAAATGGCTTCATCGATATCGGCTTAGGCTGCCCTCACTATTGCTCGATACATTTAGCTTCGCCTGCTGCCTATCTACCTAGATATCATCACTTCTGTACCTTCGATGACGAATAAACTCATCCGTCGCTGTCAAGACATTAACATAGTAACCACGAAAGCTTCTATGTAATATCTTTTTGTATCTTTTTCTACGCCTAAGATTCATTCATAAGCAAAGCTATTAAGTTTATACTATTACTTAAGGTATACTTTCAAAAGAAAAACACATAATCGTCTTTTAATACGAAGATTCAATAAGTAAATTACATGGTAAATGTTTTTACTTTTATAATATGACTTAAATTCTAGTATATCATACTTTTAATTACATAATATTCGTCTCGATGAAATGCTCGTTCTTTTCGACTTCAGGTTTAATGTCGATCTCTTTGAGTTTGGTCGTTCTGTTTGGGGCAAGGCGCTCTTCATCGACCGACTCGCCGCTTTCTCTTCGACGACCAAGCTATAAGTATCGGCCCCCCTCGCTGTTTTTCCATCTTTTCTCCATTCTTTCTTTCCAACACTCGATCTCGCCCTTGCAATGCCGCTTTCTCTACCCTCCTCATTCGCCAGCCGTTCTAACCGACTGATCCGCTCCTGTGTGAGACATTTCTATTTGCCCCCTCTTTTTGCATAGTCTGTCTCACGACTGCACGCCTTTCCCCCAACTCCTGCTCCACACTCGGGCTAATGACATCGTCGTGCCTTCTCATTCGCTGCCCTCGTCTCTCTCGCGACCGATGTAGACGCATGATCCCGTTTGGCAGGGAGCTGAATCTTCCTCGATCGACTCTACCTGTTCGGGGACGTCTCATTCCTGCCTCTCTTCGCCGCCCTCATTTCATCTCGACTCAGCTGACCTCTGAGCTTGTCGTGACATTGGTTCGAAGTGTTCGCCTTTAGTGAGAATCGGCAAAGTCGAATTCGCCGCATCGAAGATTGCTGCAACACGATTCAATGAGGGAAATGCCTCACTGCGACTGACAGCAGTCTTTTCAAATCTGCCTGGCTGCGTCGATACAATCTCACATTCGCAGTGATATGATGACGCGGTCTCAGAGGGACTGAGCGTGAAGGTGAAGGCGCTCTCGAGTTTCACAAAGGGAAACGAATCAATGAAGAAAATGTCTCAACATGATCGCAGCGATCTTTTCTCGATTGATGACGTTGCTGTCTAGGTTACGTCGAAATGATCTGTGTTCATGCGTCATGCGAGAATGAGAGCCTGCATATCTGCATCTCATGAATTCGTCTGAGTTTCAAGACTTCATCTTTCTCATTACGCGACGACTGTGAATTGACTGATTTTCGACTTCTTTCATTTCTCAAGACTGTTGATCTTTCGATATGACTTTTTCGATGATCTTTTTGCCTTTTTAATGCATCTTGTCATTTGATCGCTTCTTGATTTCTCAGCGATGATTGAAAATAAAAGAGACTTAGAAAACTTTGACTTTGATATAAGTCAAATTCTTGTATAGCTTGCAGCAATTGAAGTAGAATCATGTTAAAGATATGAAGAGAAGAAGCTGAATCATTCAAGCATCTTGATGCACAATCAGAAACGAAGATCATCGAGACTCGAATGAGTGATCTGAGCTTGCAGATTTCAAAGAAGAGATGATTGAATCATATCAGTCTATGTCTTCTGAAGACAAAGCTGAAAATGAACGAAGCTGCCTTGTCAGTTATGAGTAGCATTGAGACGAAACTTTCATGCAGTGTAACATTGATGTTGAGTGTCTTGTGATTGATCATCATCTCAGTCATTGATAATTGCTCAACTGATGAAATAAAGAAATGTTGAGCAAGATTAAAAGAGACTTCTGAATGAAGTTTGAAGTTTCTCATTTACTTAAATCGTCTTTCTTCTCATTTTCTTTCAAACAATCAGTCATTTTGATTCTCGTGAATATTGAGTGATAAATGACATCGAATTCTGACAATTATCATCTTCTCAAAGAGAAACATTCGTCTTTAAAGATTGACACATTCAAGAAACAAATATTTGAGCTTTGTTTGTTAGCGATAATACTATTTTTGCAAGACTCAATTACTGAAATGAAACTTTGCAAGCTTTCAACATCATGCAAGTCATAAATATGATGACTAAAGTTGTTGTCAAGTTAAAGTTGAGTTGAGTTGAGAAAAGTCAACTCAATTTAATTCTGAGTTTAAATTAAGATTAAATTGACTCTCTTTAACTTGAGTTCAATTTGAAATTAAGTTGAATTGCTTGAACTCGATTTCTAAAAATAGTATACTTACTCATATGCACAGAGTTTTCATGCAAACTGAATTCAAACCTGATTTCTAAAAATAGAATAATTACTTGTATGCATGAAATTTTCACGCAAACTGAGTTTCTGCGCACTTTAATCTAGAAAGATTAGCAACAAATAGTATCAAATTTGATGTGCTAAAATGACATCAATATAGATAGTTTTAGTTAGCGTGCGCGAAAATTTCGTTTACGCTGAAATCTCATGCATACAAGTAATTAATCAATTGACTTTACATTTAAGAAAAAAAAAACTAAAGTTCTTGACAAAAGCGATAAGAATTAACTTGAACTATGCGTGAAAGCAATAGTATCACTAACAGTGTGACAGTGCAAAAATTGTATTTACTATTTATTTATTTTGCAACAACGTTGCATTCTGATTGCATAGTAACATGACTTTCTACTTGATCATGTAATTTAAACAAGCTTCAAATGTAAACTTTTCACTCATAAGATGAAAAATCAATCTTATATTCTTTGCTTGAATGATTACACGCTTTGCATAAATTGCGCAAAGATTGATGTCTGTTAAGTAATCAGTATTTGAATTGCAAAATCAATTACAAAATCAATTGCAAAATTGATCATGAAACTAATCTTCATACATTGCAACAAGTCATGCTTTCATCATCTTCTGTAATGTCTCTATAGCTTTTAATTGAAAGCAAAGATCAATTTTAATCAATTTATGATACACTTTGTGAATCACATGCTGAAACAACAGCTTTGAAATAAGTAAGTTGATTGTTCTTTGATATCAATGAATTTCACGAAGTATTACAGTTTCTTTGCAATATTTTCGCATTTTCTTGAGCTTGATAAGATCACTTTTTATGATGACATTGATAACATGAGCTGATTCAATGAGTTGAACATTCTAACATATGATCAGCGTCTTTGAAATTACTTTTGCAATTATTTTTGCAATTTAGTAAGACTTAAAACTTACTCTGATGAGCTTCATCTTTTTATCATCAGTTCTCGACTTCATTATTAACTGTTTTTAAGACATCTTTTCAACAAATTGCTTGTTGTGAGGTTTTTTACTGAGTGATGATGAGAATGATGATGATAAGAATGATGATGATGAGCTTAACAATGATGATTCTGAGCTGCTTGATAATCACGATTTATTGTTTGACTCATGATTGAGATTTAATCTTGTAAACTTGAATTTAAAATTTGCTGCAATATTATTTCTATTTTGCAATCAGTTTTGTGATCAATTCAAGAGTAATAAGAAATGAAATATATACATAAATTTGTGCAAGTTAAAGAATTCATTTGAATTCAAAATCAATTTCAAAATCTCGTCAGTTGCAGAATCAAAGATGCTGAGTAATGTTTTATTGTTGATGTTAAGTTCATTATTTCTGTATTGTAATCAGTTTTGTGATCTTCTATAAATTCATGAGACTGATACATAACTTACTGAGCTGTTGCAATCATGATTGCAGTATGTTATTGTTGTTTAAAGATAAAAGAAGAAAAAAGTTGATGATTATACAACTTAATTAATGTTGAAATGATGATGATCTAAATCTTAAAATCTTAAATTAAGATATTGAAGTTTAAATTTCATATCTCATCATTGTGATTAATCTTCACTATTTCACCTCATTATCTAGATTGCTACATCATTACTTTTACAAGTTAACTACTGTTTTGCATTCACAATGATGTTTACTCATAAACGCAAGACTATTGAAGATTATTTTGATAATACACATTCAAAAAAGACTAGAACTTATGTGTAAAATATGACAGACGATGAGAAGAAAATTGAAGATGCAAAAAACAAAGATAGAAATATTCATTTCTACTGAATCAAGCAATTCAAAAAATCGAATGTCTATCTACAAGCATTAAATAATAATCATGAGTTCTTGTTGACTGCGCATGTGAATAGCAAATGAAATCAACGATATTTTTTGCAATCTTTTTTGCAATCAAATATTAATAAATTCATAGAATTACAAAAGAAAATACAGTGAATCATGTAAGAACATGTCTCAATGTCACAAATCTCAATCAAGATTCTTCAATACTAAACGCTCATTTCAATATGAATGTGAAGAATTCTCAATAAGAGAAGCTTTCTGACATCAATGACGTTCAAATGAAAGAATAATATCAGATGAATGACTTACTTCTGAGTGAAAAGCTCAAGATGATGATGAACGAGAAGATGATGAATGACTCAAATGTCATCAGAGAAGCATTAACAGTGAAGATTCTTCAACAGTTTCAGAATTTCTGAAAAGACGTAGTGTGTCATCTTATTGTGTAAGTTTTTGACAGTTTTTTTTGTAATTTTGTTTACAACATGATTATTATTTCTTTTACTATTTGAATTTTGCTCTTGATTTTGCTCTTGATTTTGTTCTTGATGTTGCAATCAATTTTGCAATCAATTTCACGACTTATATTTCAATATTTATATTAATATTGTGATATATAGAAAAGCAGAGAGCGATCAGTATCATCAAGCCTTCTTTAGAAATTATCATATCTCTCAAGATCACAAATTGACATCAAAGCGCTTTCAAGAATCATTCATCATGTTTGAGAAAACTCTATGATGTGTAGTATGATCGAGAAGAAAAACGATTAAAAACAAGTCATGCAAGTAAATTATGCTATCAGATCAGACTGAGAATTGATCAACAAATTTTGATTACAACAAGTATGAATGAACATCAAATATTTCACACAAATTGACATATGAAATCTGAAAAGTAATATTCAAAATTAAGAAGTCAAGTAATTTTTTTAATTCTCTTAATATTCATATCTTAGAAATTGAGTGTTTCTAAATCAATGATCTAGCTAGTTTCGCAGTCACAAGCTGATAAATAGAATCATTTATTGCATGCAGCATCACATCATACTCTCATGTAATAATTAAATAGCAGAAGTGAACAGAAGAACTAAACTAGACTGATCATCAAGTTGAGTTTTCATACCTACTTTCTGACTCGCTTGAGTACTTAATATCAATGTCATGACTCAACTTGAATACTCAATATCAATCTCATGACTCGACTCGATATTGATCTCAAGTTGAATCAGAATTCAAATTCTCGATTTAATTCATCAAGCAATCAAAAATTCAGATTTCAACTACTGATAAAAGTTTTCTGAGCAGAATTCATGATACTATTGAATGACATCTTCAGAGTTCATAACTCATGAGAATACTGACTACTACTAATAGGGATTTTTCAAGCAGAATTCACGATACTATTGATAATGCAACAGAATAATGCAATTGATTAAAGCTTATGCTTGCAATTACTAGACTTGAAAAATCTTTATCAATAGTAGTCAGTATCTTCATGAATCATGATGAATACTCGTGAGAAAATCTCTATTAATAGTAATCAGTATCTTCATGAGTCATGATCAATACTGATGGGGAAATCTCTATTAATAGTAGTCAGTATTCTCATGAATCATGATCAATACTCATAAGAAAATCTCTATTAGTAGTAGCTAGTATTCTCATGAGTCATGAAGATACAATCAAATCATTGCATTACTCTGTTGCATTATCTTTCAACAATTTAGTAGTAGTAAATCATATCTTGACGAGTTGAGTTGAAAATTTGAGTCAATACTTGATATCAACATCGTGACTCAACTCAAATACTTGATATCAAAATTCTGACTCAACTTAAATACTTGATTTCAAAATTCTGACTTGAATCAAGTCTTGATGAGTTAAAAACTTGACTCGATCTCAATGACTCAACTTGACGTGATCAATCTAAACTAAACATTGTTTTTGCATAATTTTGTGCAACGATTATTTCATACTTCAATTCATTTCTGTATAATTATTTTCTTGTATTTGTAATAAGCTTTTTAGTCAATCATGATGTTTGAAATCTATTAAAATGTTCTAGTTTTTAGAATAATTAACAGTTAATTTAAAAGATAAGAATCAATTAATCACAAGTCAACAGTGATGTACAATTTGCATTGATTTTCAAACTTTAAGCTTAACGACACTTGAAAAATCAAACTTGTTTTCAATTTTTTTTGCAACTTTCTTTGCAACTCTTTTTGCAACTCTTTTTGCAATCTCTTTTTTGTTTAACTTGCTTATCATGTGATTCTTTTGAATGAGAACATTGAAATTGCAAGCAAGTATGAACAGTTTATTCAGTTCTATAAATATATCTTCAAAGAATCTTAACGACAGCGAGCATGATAGTGCTTAATCTTCTTCTTTTAACATTACTTCTATCATGCTTTTTAAACTGCAGTCATTACACGATGAACAATATATGCTATACAATCATGAGCAAGAATATCAACATATATTTCAGAATTGATGAAAGCAAACTCAATATGCAATGCAAATAGAATGAAAAGTATCAGACTATCATCATTCAAAGTGAATCTCACAATCATGAACAGATGAGATATGAAATAACTTCTATCAAACAGCTTTAGTTGAAAGTGAAAGATTTAAACTCATTTGTCATTTATGTTTGCATGTTTATGAGCATTTTAACAATAAAAGCATTAATAACAGCATCATGAAACATCATCTGAATAGCAAAGATTGTAATAAATGCACAAACTTAGCAACTAAGATCATGAAAGTTCAAGACATTCATAACTTTGTTAAAGTTAAAACTTTAATAAATTACTTCTTAGTTGCACATTGCAAAAAAGATTGCAAAAAAGATTGTAAAAGAGATTGCAAAAGATTAACAAATTACAGCATCGCACTTTTCATCAAGAATATACTTCAGAAGTCTTTGCATTACAACTTCAAAAAACTTTCATCACTTTGAATATTTTTCATGACACTATTGATAATCTTCAATTTCAACGAGTATTTAAAATGACATGATTGAGCATTACTCTGTCACACAGAATCAAACTTATGATCTTTTTCAAGAATTAAGCGACTGTTATTCAAGTCAACATACTCAAGAATTTATCAACGAATTCTAAAATCTTCATTAATTTAGATGAATGAATTAGTTCTAATAGATTATCTTTTCTAATCATCATGAAATTTTACTACATTGAGTTTTGAGAATATTAAAAAGTCTTGTTAAACTTTGAACAAATTGAAAACAAGCATATCAATAGCAATTTAAGCAGTATTACTGAATGAATATTGCAAGAACTTGATATTCAAGATCGAGTTATGACTGTAATCACAGACAACGTCAGCAATAATGATATCATGATGATGACATTAAATGAGACTTTACAAACGTTTTTAACTACTTCACATTTATCATGTTTAACACATGTAATTCAGTTAGCTGTTAAACAGTCACTAAAATTGCTGATGTTAAGTTCAAAGAATGAGAATGAGAAGAAATATTGAATACTCAAGATTAGTCTTTAAAGCATGTCTGTACAAGAGAATTTATCTCATACATTGTTCAAGATAATCAATAATTTTTATTTATCATGTTACTTTGCTTTGCAATTATTTTTACAATCAATTTTGCAATCAATTTTGCAATCATGATCAGAAATACAGAGTAAATGTGAGATGATGAGGTCTTTTTACATGAAACTGCGTAGTAGAAGATAATAAGATAGCATTCTATTGATGATAGAACTAATTGCTAAGAAATGAAAGTGAAAGCTTGCAGAGTTTTTATCTTCTGTCAAGTCATTATCTTTATTCACTCGTTAGTTTCTTCAATCTAATCTCGCAAGCTAGTCTCGCAGATATGCATTATTCATAGTTGATGAGATGCATTTTTACAACTGCATTCTTTCTTAAAAACTTGATCTCTGAATTTTCATAGCATTGTATTATCTTCTTGCAGCTGACAGCGTAGCAATGACTTCTTTAGCGCTTTAGCATCTGTGTAAAAGTATCATAAGTTGATCATGTTAATGAGCATAAACAAAGCTAGTGCAAGATTGTTGATGTCAATTGTTCTTGAATCTTTATAGCATCATTATGTCTTTTGATAATTGATAGCGTAGCAACAACATCTTCAGCATTCTAACATCTGTGTAAAAGTGTTGTGAATCAATCATGTTAACAAGCATAAACAAAGCTAGTGTGAGATTGTTGATATCAATTCTTCAGCTTTGCTTTTTTTCTTTCTTTCTTTTCTTCTTGTCTCGTTTCAGAATATTCTTTCATGAGTACTGCTCTTTTGAACTGACAAAGCATGAAATCTGCTATGTGTATTTTGCATAGCTTGCAGCTCATGATATAAGCTTTTTTTGTGACAGCGTTGTTGCAATACAAGTGCAAATCATGAGTTAACATGAGTGACATAGCAGTATCAACTTCATCATCATCATCATGATAAGTAGCTGTTCTGCGCTCACTGAGATCATGTTAACATACTCGCAAAGTCTATCTTCTTCATTGAGATGTTTGTTCTTCTTCACTTTTCTGACGTGATCATCACTTTTACTGTCTCTACTCTTTTTGCATCTTCTGCGTTGATGACTGAACTCATGATTTCTGATAGATTTATTTATCTTTGCATGTTTCAAATAATGTTGATGCATGATAAATTGTACTGATCAGATGATTTGATGCTGTTGCTGCATTCATCGCTGAGCGCAGTGATAATTCACACATGCTGTGTTCTCATCAAGCATGCTTGCAACTGCAAGCATTGCTTTGAAGAGAAGCATGATTACGTGATGAACTCAGTTTCACGTCATCTTCAGATTTTGATGCATCATGTCATGCAAGTAATGAATCATTGTCTCGATATTAACACTTAAGCTCTTCTCACTCTTCATCTTCAACAATGAGAGAGTGAATAGCTTTTCTTTCAATCATGTGAGATTGTATTTAATAGTTAAGTAGAAATTCTCATCTTTTTTATCACTTTTCATCATCATCACGTCACTTCATCTTCATCTCGTAAGTATTATCTGAAGTAAGTAATGTGTGACGAGATTCACTGACAAATAAATAGCTTCTTTCTTCACTTCAATGTTCTTGCTTGCAACTCTTAATCATTATCTTTCTTCATTCTTTCATGATGTTGCTCATCTTTTTTTTTAAAAGAAGATGTATGTTGATGCATGAATGTTGTAAAATTTTGTTTCTTTTCTTTTTATAATTTTAGAACAAACTTTTAAACTTACATCTTTGCACTTTTGATACATTCTCAAACGTGACTTTTGCATGATCTGTCTCTCTTTTTTCTCTTTGACTTCTTTGCAATCAACTGATGTACTTGCCTTTCTGTCTCATAATTCTCAATAATCTTCTTTGCATTGCTAAGATTTTTCATTGATTTTCAGAAGTTTTCATAGAAAGACGAATCAGCTCATTGAACTAAATATTTAATCTTTTCTTTCTTGATTCGCTGATCGATTATCTTCTTTATCTTTCATTTCTCTTTCTCTTCTATGAGAATGATTTGCGACTTTAAATTCTCATCACGCAAGTGTCAGAATTTCAATAAAGAAACATGAAAGATTGAGTGAATTGCATCATATCTTTCAAATAGTTCAAGCTTATACATTTGCATGTTGATCTTCTTCAATATTCTGAATGATTTCAGTTGTTTATGATCAATCTTCTTCTTTGAACGAAATGTATGAATGTTTATACTTCATAAAAGCACTTTGTCTTTCATTTGAAAGCTTACAGCTTTATGATGAGCATTATAATACTTTGCTTGCTGCTCTGCTACTCACTTTCATAGTTTCATTAAATGTTCTCTGATACTTCGTAATTATTCTGCTCACTTCATAGTCAAGAATGTCTTTTTCTTTAAAACTCTGTTCTCAGATGTCTCTGCAAAGCTCGCAGTGTATTTCTTTAAAAGCTCATGTGAAGTTTTTTTAATACTAACATGTACATTGTTATTATATGCAAACGTCATTATTGACAAAAGCTCTGATCAATTATTCATCTTATAATTGAAATACACTTGCAGATAATGCTCAAGCATCTGATTCTGTCTTTCTGTTTGATCATCGATTTGCGAATGAAACGCAGTGCTTAGCTTTCACTTCGCTTCAAAATGTCAACATAAAGTGATTCAGAAATGATTGATAAACAGTGAGTCTCAGTTCAATATAATGCTTTGCATCATTTCATGCTGAAATACAAATTCTTATCATAGCAGATTTGCAAGTCTCTTGACATTCAAATCTTTGATCATCGAAATATAAATTACATGCTTGATTAACTTATTTATTATTATCAATATAACATCGCTTGTTTTTTCAATGTATGAATTCTTCACAGAAGACATGTTTATTATAAAATTCATGATCATTGTGTAAAATGAATTCACGCTCTCTGAAAATATAAAAATCAGCTTTTCATAAAGTTTATAATGATGCACTTGCATTCACTGACAATTTGAACAGATGTGAACATATTTCATCATCTTTTTGAGCATTTTCAATCAGTAATATTTTCTTCTTATTGCAGTCTTGATATAAACGCATGCGAAATAATCTGCTTCAAGATCATCATGATTCATATGCAGAATCTTATTTCTTGTAGCAGAGTCATTGAATACATAGACTGCAAGATCATGACGTAGCAGTTCATCATTTCTCATACTTCATTTCAAAAGCTCATTCTTTCTAGATGCAAATTATTGATGTCACTTCTCATTCACAATAAAAACGTTTCTTTGTTGTAACTTCAGCAATCACGCAGTTATTGATTCATTCATCTTCAAATAAAATCTCTTCAACTTCATAATTTGATGAATCAGAAGATGAAATGACGCAGTGTTTAAAATTCTGCAAGATTTAGTGAGTATTTTCTCATTTGAACACATGACTCAAGTATCTGCAATGACTATGTCATTCAGTTGCATCATCAATGCTGTGAGTTTGATTGCTGTCGAAACTTCTTCATTCTTTAGCAGCTCAGATTGACATTTCTGATTGCGAAGTTTGTTTTGCAAAGTAGATAGAAAATAATCATTATTCTTCTTGCTATCATTCAATTTCATGATGTTGAGTCTTCTTGATAATGCATTTCCAGAGTTTAATTTGTCTCTGCGATATTTTATATGAAAGTCAAACGCAGCTAATTTCTCAGCTCAACACATTTGTCATACATTGAGCTTCTTCATCATTATAAAGTAACGAAGATTATTGTGATCTGTTATCACACATATAAATCACTTGCTACTCTGAAGATAGTGTTGTCAGTTCTTAAAATTAAGAACTATAATATACAGCTTTTTATCATGTATGTCTCATCGTACTTCAGCTTCTTTGAACTTATAACTATAGTATGCAATGAGATGTCATTGATCAGTCTTGCTCTTCTGACTAAGCACGTCTTCGACTTCGTGATTTAATGCATTGATCTTCATGCAAAGATCTGCATTTCAATCATAGTGTTTCAAAATTAGACTGATTGCGTCGAGTCAAGTCATCAAGATTGAGTCAAGTTCTCGACTTATCAAGACTTGATTCAAGTCAGAATTCTTGACTTGAGTATTCAAGTTGAGTTAGAAGTAAATCTGTTGTCAAGTTAGAATTGAGTTGAATTGAGAAAGATCAACTCAACTCAAGTCTGAGTTCAAGCTGAGATTGAATTGATCTTTCTTAACTCTAGCTCAATTCAGAATTAAGTTAAGTTGACTTAAACTCAATTCTTGATACTAAATATAGTATATTATGTACTAAAAATAGTATACTTTTTCTTTATTTTTTTCCAAATTTTTTTTCAATTTTTTTTGCAATCAATTTTGCAATCAATTTAATAGATAATTTGATAGAGAATATGGTAGGAAACATGGTGGGAAATATAGTGAGAAACATGATAGAGAACATGATGAGAAATATGATGAGAAACATGATAGAGAACATGATAGAGAGTTTGGTAGAAAGTTTGATCACTTTGATAGAGAATTTGATAGGGAATTTGGTAGAAAGTAGGTTTGCAATCGAGTTCAAGTCAATTCGTCAAGTTGATCGAGTTGAGTCGAGAGTCTGACTCAACTCAATTAAGTTGAGTTGATCTCTTTCAACTCAATTCAACTCTGAAACTCAACTTGAATTGAGTTGAGCAACTTAAACTCGATGACAGATCTAGTTAGAAGATTTGACTTGAGTAATTGAGTCAAGTTAAAGGGTTGAAATCGAGTATTGATTCGAAATTCTCGACTCAACTCGTCAAGACATGAAGATAGATAGATAGATATTTTATTATGACTCTCTATTATGACTTTCTACCATGACTTTCTATTAAATAGTCTTCATGTTTCTTCTTCATAACTTTTCTTTATGACTTTCTATCAAACAGTCTTCATGTTTTCTCATCATGACTTTCTATCAAATAGTCTTCATGTTTCTCTTCATGACTTTCTATCAAAAAGAAAATGAAAAAAGATAATGCAAAAGCATAAAACCGAATTTTTTTTCTATATTTAGCTTTCTTGATGTCATATTCGATTGCTTAATGAGTCAAGTCAAGTCAGCGAGTTCTGACTTAGCTTGAGATTGATATCAAGCCGAATTATGAGATTCAATCTGAGTATTTGAGTTAAGTCAGAATGTAGATATGAAAACTCAGCTCAACAATCAGTCTATTCAAAATGAGAGCATTAACAAAGATTACTTTTAATCTTTCAAAAGCTTTTCTTGCTTTTAACGTCATTGCAAAGAATGAATGCATCATTCTCTTCTTCGCACTCTTGATTAAATCTGTTAAGAGTGCAATGATTTGAAAGAACTTTCTGATAAATTGTCAATAAAATCTGGTAAATTTCAAGAATACAAGAATGTTTTTTGCAGACTTAAGCTTAAATCAGCTAGTGATTGCATTGATACAAGACTGTTTCATCTGAATATTTTTTCATTCTATCATAAATCTCAGAAAGATAACTTTGCTACAATTGAAAGTGCATTTCAACAGCTTGACATACAGTTAATATTTCAGTAGCGTGCAAAGAATCTTGCACACATGCTTTAAATGCTGCTCTTTCGTCTCAGAGTATACTAAAACATCATTCAGATATATCATGCAGCAAATATTCACAAATGACTCAAGCGCGTGATTTACATAGAACTGAAAGATTGCAGAAGCATTTATCAGTTCAAAAAGCATCATTCGATACTCAAACTGATCATAGCATGTACAAAAAGTCGTTTTTCATTCATTGCTTTTGCAAATTTGAATGCAATGATAAACATTGTAAATATCAATTTTGATAAAATGTCTTGCATGAGTAAAGTAATTCAGTGTCTCAAACAGTAAAGATAATGCATAATTGTTCTTTACTGTTATTTCATTGAGATTATGATAGTTTATGCATAAATAAAGACTTTCGTTCAACTTCTTTACAAACAATACAGATGCTTTTGCAGAATTACTTAATAAACAAATTCATTTCTTCTTTAACGCGTTGTCTAAATAATTTCATATCACAGCGAGCTCATCTTGTGTTATTTTATAAATAGACTTGATGTAAGATATTTTGCTTTTCATCAAATCAATGAAATGTTTCATCTGATCATATGTATTCAAACTATCAGAAAGAATCTCAGAAAATACTTTCTTAAAATCTTGAATAGCAGAGAATATCACTGATTCTTTCGCTTGAAGTGCATTGCATCTTGCAGTCTGATGATCTGCGTTCTGCAATAAGTCATTTATAAATAGCAGTTGATAGAACAGAGCTACATAAGTCTCTTTTCTTCTTTTAGCTGCAAGCATTATCAGTTCAACAAATTTCAGTGTCTTGCACAGATTAACTCATATTTGCTTTGCATGCTGAGTGCTGTTTTCTCAATATAATCAGCGATGCTTATGTCAGCGAATATTCAGATCAATCTCATTTAATCACAAGTAATCAAGAATCATATCATATTCTTGCATGTTCACAGCATGAAACTCAATGTTTCAGCTTTTGCAAACTTTCTCATGATTAATCAACTCAATATTGATCTAATGCATATCATAGCAGAAAATTTAATGATCATTAATCATCTGAATCTGTTTCAGAATTGCATGATTCTTCGATAATTCATGCTCTTTTACTCATGATTGCAATATAAAGTTTTGCTCGATTTCAGAGTCAATAAGACAGTGAGCTTCGCGCACTTTCTCAGAGACATTTGTCAGTACTGATATCATCAATGCACATGATAATCATCTTTTCATAGTTATATTTAATGATTCAATGATGAACATCAGACTTTCTCTTTTTTCGCTTCTTCATCATGATTGTAAATCTCTTGTCTGAATGTGTAGTTAAGACACATTAAATCATTAATTTTGTGTCTCAGCTTCTTACATGATCAGTATGTAAAATTAAATGAAGCAGCATTTTATTTAAACTCATTAAACTTGAGTATTACATTGTCTTTAAACTGCGTGCTTGAAGCAGAGAACTTCAACAAACTTCATCTTCTCATGCAAGAATTGAAAATTCTTCTGAGATGTTGCACTTTCACTTTGCTGCAAATGTAACTTCAACAATGCAAGTCAATGTTTATAAAATGCTTTAGCAAATTGACATAATTGATAAAAATGTATGAAATGTGAAGAAACTTGTTCATGATGATTTTATTAATCTTCATTTGCAAGTACATCATGCAAGTCTTGTTGAATATATGATAGTTCAGATCTGCATACAGTCTGATGAAATACTGTTTGAAATTTGCGATGCTTTGATTGACTCGCTGCTTTGCAGCTTCAAATCAACATTCTGTTTGAAAGTTGCAAATTTCAGAATTACTAAGTTTAGCATGCAAGTATTCAATGTAATACTTTCAGTTGAGTTTCTTATCATGATTATGTATGCTCATCACATGATCTCATCATTGATTACAAGACTTTTCTAATAAGTATGATGCAGATCATTGCAGTTTCTCTTGTTTTGTGATGAAATTAGATGATGTTGCAACTATGAAGTCTTTGTAGTCTTGCAGTCAAAACATCAAGAAGTTGTAGTTCATGATGCTTTGCTCTTTAAACTCGTAAGATCAATTAGCACGCTTACGTGCATTGCTTCAATAATGATCATCATTATGTTGATACCGATGATCAAAGATTAATCGAGTTTCTCACTTAAGTTTCAATATGCAAAGTTGCAAGACAAGCAGTACATTCTGTGTCTTCAGATTCTTTAACTGCTTGCATACTTTGCTTATCAATTATCAAGAAATATGATTTGTCTGTTTATTAAATTCTTACGACTTAAACTTCTCATCTGCATATTCAAATGCATGATTCTCAGATCTATTTTGATGAGATGATGAATTCTCAGTATGAAAGAAGTTATTACTTCTTTCAATCATGTAACTTCTGATGAGTCGTTGCATATTTGACATTTCTTACTGAACAGCTTCATGTGAATGAAGCAATTAAAACTGTGAGATGACGAGATTTCTTTACGTGAAACTGCATAGTAGAAGATAATAAGATAGCGCTTTATTGATGATAGAACTAATTGCTAAGAAACGAAAATGAAAGCTTGCAGAGTTTTCATCTTTTGTCAAGTCATTATCTTTATTCACTCGTTAATCTCTTCAATCTAATCTCGCGAGCTAGTCTTGCAGACATGCATCATTCATAGTTGATGAGATGCATTCTCACAGTAAACTTTTATTCATGACATTATAATAATCTTTAATTAGATTCAAAAGCTTGCTGTTTATATAAATGCAAGTTTTCAGAGAATAAAGAACTTTCACAAGACTCAACATAATTTCAAACTTTATCTCAAGATGATACAAAATGTTAAAACTCACTAAAATTTCATCTGTTTTATGCTTTTGAAAGCACTTCGTCTTCAAGACTTCATCAAGAGTTATATTTCTACTTATGAAAACGAAAATATAACTCTTCAAAAGCTATCTCTCAATACTGAAGAATGAAAACATGTTTAATATCTTGTAGAACTACTCAAATCATTCGCGATATTCATTGATTTACTTAAATGTAATCATAAATTCAGCATCAATTCAATTTACATCATTTATGATGTTTTGTTCTTTCATATCAAAGATCACATGACAGCTCTGAAGAGAAAGCAGCGTTTTTGAAAGTGTTCACTTTTGAAAGTCTTAACGTAAGCTCAAATCAAATTATTCGAATATTACACGAATGTCAGTCATGATCGAAAGCTAATGTACAATCTCAAAAATATTATAGATTCTCATCAGAAACTAAATCTATATGATCAATCTACATGACAAGATAACAACTATAAACAAAAATATAAATGAGAATTTATAAATTATTATGCTAAACACTACGCTTTCAACTCAACTACATTGCAAGATCAACTTTAAGAAAGAGTCTTGCAATAATTATCTTTCATCACAAATATAGTTGCTAAATGAAATTTCAGACGTCACAATTCATTATCACTTATTTCAACTAATGAAGCGAAACAATATCTGAAACAAAGTAAGTTTTTCTTCTCTTTATTTCGTTCGTTGCACAATTAATGTTGTTTCATAACTTCTTTGCAATCAATTTTGCAATCAATTTTGCAGTCATATATTTTGAAATATCAAATTCTAATAAGCTTTAAACACTGTTCAAGACATTGATTTCATTAAGTTCTGAAGAAATTATCTCAGAGACTTTGTTAATCTAAGCAGAATAACTCAAGATATTTTAGCAATTTTAGCTATCTCAACAAATGTTGAACGAGTTTTCAATTTGAAACGAAATGTATTATTTTATCATCACAGCTCTCTTGTTGTTAACATCATATTAAATATCATGATGATTAAGCATGTGAATGCTCTGAAGTTGAAATCAGAATTTGAGTCTCACAAGCTTATCAAAGAGAAAAGAGCTTTCGATGCACAGAAACAAGAAAAGAACAAAGATTTAGTCTTCATCATTGACGTTGATGAAGATTTAGAGTATATCAGCAATGCATCAAATGATGATGTTGATGATAATGAACATGATAAGTAATGTTATATTTTTCATCATCAAACATTTAATTAATAATATCAGAGCTGAAGAATTATGATGCAATTGATGTTGATATTTTCATAACATCTTCGCAATCTAGATTCTCAAACTTTGAAGAACTTATGTTGTTTATGTTACTCAATACAGCAAGATCTACGACAACTTCACTTTTGAATGCTCGATTTTCAGCGTCTGCTCATTTTGATTGAGTTACATCACACTTAATTAAAAGAAACAGATTGAAGAAAAATGATCAATCATTATGAAAGATTGTGAATCAAAGAAATTTGATGAAATTCATTGCAATATTTAAATTGAACGAAAAATCTAAGATGTCATCTTTAGCAGTGAAAAAAGAACAACGTAAGATGACTTCTTCTTTGAAGTTGAATTCTGTTTCAACACGTAAACGTAGCTTTGAAATGACTAATTTCAAGAAGAAATCATCATTTAAGAATAAAGCTAAATTGAATGCATTATCTGAGCAAAGAAGACAAGAAGACATCAATAAAAAGCTTACGTAGATAGTTTTGCAATTCATTTTGCAATTCATTTTGCAATCTACTGTTTTCATGAAATTGCTTACGCATTTTTCAAGCAGTTTAGTTAGAGACAGTGACTGAGATCTGAGTCAACGATAAAGAAGTTGAAAACATTTCTCTATATACATATAAATTTCTTTTCAACATGTAAATAAAGATCATTCATACACACACATTTTAAAAATTCATAATTTCATTCTACTAGTACTTATTTCAAATAATTAAAATGTCTAGACATGTCATTGAGTTCAAGTCAACTCATTGAGTTGATCGAGTTGAGTTGAGAGTCGAACTCAATCCGATCGAGTTGAGTTGATTCTTCTCAACTCAACTCAACACTGTAACTCAATCTAAATTGAGTTGAGCAACTTGAACTCGACGACAGATCTAATGATGACATCAGATGAAGTAAATCTTGTTGCGTGATAAGTAAAGTAAGACATTGATACAGAGTAACTGAATTTCTTGCAAGTGCATCATCAGTCTATTGAGTTCAAATATTCGCAAGAACTTACTTTTATTCATGAATATAATGAACAGAAAGAATTGTTAAATTCTAGTAACTTGAGATCAGATGACTTTCAAAATAAGTAGCATAATTTTTCTCGTCTAATCATCATTGTTCATAACTTTTAAATAATCTCATTTTATTGAATGAGAATGATGATGATGATAACGAGACTGACGCTGATTCAGAGCTTATTGACGCTGAAGAAAATAAACATGATTGATAACAAATCAACTCAGCGATGAGTTTTACAAGCGATGACTTAAGTACTGAGCAATCAAATGAGAAGCGAGACATATCTGACAGTCTGAAACCTAATTGACATTTATAGCGAGCTTGAAAGCTGAGTAGAATCATTGAAACCTTCACTCGATGATTTTATGACTGACAGATGACGTCAATTTAGATGTCTTATCTTTCATGAAAAGATAATCAATTTCTTCTCAAATCATTCTTTATCTTGTGATACTTTTCTTTCATTGACACATGATAAACAAATCTTTGAGTCAAGTGATGAGCTTCGCAGCAATATGAAGTCTGATTATTTAGTCAATGAGAAAAAAGAAGATGAATACAAAGTTAGAAACAAAGAAGCTGAGTGAAAGAATAAAGAGAAATTTAATGATGATTGCAACAAGAGCAAAATGTCTTTGCTGTCTTTCATAAAGAAAAGATGCAGATTTGTCACTCGTAAGAAATCTTTGTTGCAGTGATGAATTAAACATCGTCATTGTTCATCATTTTATCAAGATGAAGCTGTTGATAATCAAGATTAGTGTGAAATGCACATTTCTTGTTCAAGAAGTGAATGATCATTTAATATTCTACAGATACTTCAATTGTAATTCAGAATCAAAATCAGAATGATGATACTCAGAATGATGATGCTTCTTCTGCAAGATGCAATACAAACAATATTCTTTCATACTTTCTTTAATTCTTGAAAGTCTTGTCAGCTTCTGTATCATCACTGATTTTAGAGCAGTCTTCACTCAGAAATAACGTTGCAAAATTAATGACAGATCAGACTACTTCGTCATGAATGTGAGACTCAACGCTTCTTACAATCATTGAGTTTATGATGATCACGAACGCAATTGACAACTTGCATTTCAAGCGCGCAGCAGACACAGCAGACACAGCAGATTTGAATGAGAATGAAGAAAAGCAGAAATGAAAAATCATAAGAATTCTTGGCATGAGATTGATGAGAAAGAGATAAGAATACAAGATGCGTTGAAAAGATACATGATTGCACAGAAGCAAATCAGAAAATGCACAGAAACTGCTACGAAAATTCAAGGAAAAAGATCAAGCTCAGCGTGAATGCAAACAGAGCAGATCGACTTATGCAAACAAAAGTCAATGATCGTTGACTACTTCGTTCACAGAGAAGATATACATGTTCTTGATTCTATTTATAGTGATAAGTTTTCAAATTTCTATTCTGTTAGTACAACTTTTCTGTCGAGATCGATCTCACTTTAAATCACATCATTTCTCACTATACTTGAATGAAAAATGAAGTACTAATTGCATCAGTCTTTCAGATCATGAATGTCAATGATGATTACAACTCAATATATCATCGACTGACTGTTTTCATTGTATAGATCAGAAACAATCACAACACATGTAGTACAATGTGAACTCAAAGCTCAAGAACAGTCATGATTGTTATAAGTCTGCATAAAGCGAATCATATAAGTGTATTTTAACTAGAAGTTCAAAGCTAAAGAAGAAAGAAGATGAAACACGTTGAGAATCTTATACTCATGAAGACGCGCTAAATCACTAGCGTGTCAACATCAGCTTTATACTAGTCTATGATAGTTTAACATGATCTATGTTAGACTAACTCAAGATGCACGCTCGCAACATTATCTTCTCTCTTCATCAAATAATGTTCCTATTGCTACAGTTTAGTCAATCTTTCTTCTTTTGAGTCGATTTCTATCTATCTTGACTTGTTAAAATATCATTCATAAAAGTCATTCATGACTTTTGAACATTCTTTGAACTTGCTTTCATTAACGTTGTATCAATGTAGATTAACGTCGTATTCTTTTCAATTGACATGATACTGAAGTCATTTATCTTGTTCATAGTGTCTGAAGTTCAGTATGTTCTTCGCTTTTCATTCATCTTCATCTTCAATGACTATAAAGTTTAATGACTCATTACGTTATTCTTTCAATGAATTTTCAGAGTTCCATCATAACAGATTCAATGAAAATTCATTGTGAAAATTCATTGTTAATAATAGTTTCAATCAATATGCTTCTTTTTGTTACGAATGCGTCAGAATTGAATAAGGTCAAAGATTTAACTTTAATCATTATACAATCAACGCTAGCGAGTTGATTGTGTATTAATTAGAACTAGTCAAGATCTAGTCGAGATCTGATTTAAATCTGATTCAGATTTAACTCAGATATGACTCAGCATCTTTTTTCTTTTCTAGCATCTTCTAATCAGCTTCTATTGCCTTTTAGACAAACACATTTCTTTGTGTTACGAATAGTTAACAGATGTCTATGACAAACACATTTCTTTATGTCACAAACATCTTTCAAATCAACATCTTTCTTGTGTTTCAACACGTTTTCTTTGAAACTAGCGTCGAATCTGAGTAACTACTATATAGAGCGTGTTCTTCTTTTCTTTTTATCTTCTTTTTTCTGTATTTTTAAAGTCTTAGTTATAGCTATCTTTATTGAATCAAACATTTCACTCACGACATGATTAGATAGAATATCTAGACACGATCTCAACATTACTTTAAGAATTCGTTAATCACATGATATTTATATCATTACTCATTCAAGATACTCATTTAGATAGAACGAGTCTAAAGAAATTCGTTTATCTGATGATTGATGCAATCGAAAGACTGAACAACACTAGGGAATTTGATAGAATCAGTGATAAAGAATCTTCGCTTGAATCGCTAAATGACTTAATCACTCATCAAGTAGACAAAGTTTACTCGATTAAGAGAATTGACGATAAAGAATCTTCGTGAATTGCTTGAGAATTAAATCAATCAATAGAATCAACGATAAAGAATGTTCATTGATTGCTAAAGAGTTACTTAAATCAACAAACAAAAGACTTTCTCTTCTGAAGACTAAACACTATAAATATGATCTCATTCTCTGCTGTTGAGCATTGCTCTTCGTTCAATCAACTAACTCATCATGACTTGATCATCTGTGAAAGATTGCTTTGAAGAATATTAAAGTTGTTACTCTGAGACTCTTGATTCTATCATCTCTGATCAAGATACTGAATCAGCTATTGACTTTGAGCTATTCTCATGCATAGTCGTCTTTCTTAGAAATAATGTCATACGAAATAGACGTAAATTCGTTTCAACTCTCAATGCTTTCGCTGAGACTAATGAGACTACAACGCTCTGAAAAATCAAGAACATTGCACAGTTAGTTCATTGAGTTAAAGCAGATTCAAAACTATTTCTGCAAGCTTTTAATGATCTTTGAGTTCAATGAAATCTAAAAGTTGAAGCTCTAGATCTATTTGATCAGATTGTCAGCGAGAAAGTTTGAAAGACTCGCTACAAGAAGCTTGATCGAGCTAAACAGCAATCAGACAAAGTCAGTCTAAGAATTCAAGATAAAAATCAAGAGTTAGAAGAAAAGCTTCAAGTAACTAGAGAAATCACTTCTTTTGATTCAATTTATTTTGATAAATCTTATGCTCAGAAGATATCAGACTCTTCTCTGTTTACTGATGAAGTTGAATTAATTTGAGAGAACTGATATGCGAAAATTCAGAATAAGCTCGAGATCAACGCGAATCTTTTCTTCAGCGAATGAGTCGCTCTAGACTATGTTCATTCTAGACTATTCAATGACGCAGTCAAAGTCACACAGACTAGATGAGAACGTGACTGTATCAATCTCTATGAGTTTGCTGAGAATCTTTTGAAAAAACTCACTCAGTTGTTCAATGATTCTGATAAGAAAGTCAATTTTCGTAGAAAATACTACAATTTGATTCAAGAAGCAAAGAAGTTCAGCGAATTCTATACTCAGTTTCAGCGATTGTTCTTTTATCTGAGTTATTATGAAAAGTAACTGATTGTCAATCTGAAGAATAAAATCAACTCTCGACTTCGATTCATTTGAATAAATCAATTAGTTCAATCTGATTCTTTCAAGAAAATTCATTTCTATCTGATTCAACTAGATAATGATCAGCAAGTCATTTGAGAGATCAAGAATAAAGTCAATATCATTAAATAAGTCATCTTTGCTGAGAAGATTCATACAATCTCTCATAAGAAAATCGAATCAATTGAATTCAATGAATCATCAAAATTGTGTGACGCGATTTTGACTAGCGCGAAAGATGCAGATCTACAAGCTGAAACCTGTTTTATTTCTCACAAGTCAGATCATACTTCTAAGAAGTACTCTGATTGACTCACTAAAGTCAATGCGTTGAATGACGAAGATGAATTCAATCATTCTGATTTCAAGTCAGATTCTGATTCAAAAACTAACTCTCTCTTCAAAAGTCATATTTTTGTGCAATTTAAACGAAATTCTTTCGAAAAAGAACTACTTTGAAGAGTCGTTTCTGATCAAGACATCACTCATCGCTCAGAACAAAACTTTTTCTCTGCGTTCTCTGATAAACAGTGATTTCGTCGTCTATACATTAATATATATCAATCTAGCTGACAAGATCTGTCAGAAACTCAACTTGCAATCTATTTCGCTGATCAAGAAGAAACTTATATGAGAATATGACAAAAAGATATTTCAGAAGATTATAACTCATAAGATTCTATCTAATCTGATCATTGAAGATCATATCAATGCTGATAGCTGACATTGAACATCATGATGTCATATTGAGCAAATTCTGAATAAACAAAAAATGAAATATTATTGAACATTCATTATGATACTATCGTATTCAATGATTAATTAAATACTTCTATTTCAATGTTTTTGATTTCTTTAAATTCAAAACATTCAAGTTGATCATGATCAACTTCAATCTCTTCTGCAGTTCACAGCAAATTACTCAAGATGCTCAAGCACTCAGCTTTTATCGTTCAGAAAGAATCGTTTTCAATTCACAGCATAGACGTGATCTCTTTTCAGACTCTGTTAAATTGTTTCAAGAAGAACAAAACTGAGATTTTTGCTATGTTCATTGAAAACATTGATAGAGAAATCATCTACAATACTCAATGCAAGTTAAATGTTCTAAACATCTTCTTAATCAATGAAACGACTCAGAATCTAGAAGATATTAAAGTCAAGTTATCATCGAAATATCAGAACTTTCTAAATGTCTTTGATCGAGCTCAAGCAGACAAACTATCGTCTCATCATTTATATGATCATAAGATAGAGCTTACTAGTGATTTGACGTCATTTCGCTGTCGAGCATATCAAATGTCTTTCTACAAGCTTCAGAAAGTAAAGAAATATCTGAACGAGAATCTTTTCAAAGAATTTATAATCTCTAGCAAAGCTTCGTATTTCTCACTCGTTCTGTTCACTTTAAAAGCAAATGAAGATTTACGATTCTATATTGACTATTGAAAGCTCAATGCTATTATCAAGAAAAATCGCTATTCTCTACTTCTGATAGATGAGATGATTGACAAAATAGTTGATTGCAAACATCTGACTCAACTGAATATCATTTCAACGTTCAACAAACTATAAATGCATCTCAATAGTGAAGACTACACTATCTTTATTATCGCTTTAAAAGCATACAAATCAAAGATTCTACTCTTTGAATTTATCAATGATTCTGTCTCGTTTCAGCAGTATATGAATGATGTTTTATGAGACTTTCTAAATAACTTTTGTCAAGTCTATCTAGACGACATTTTGATCTACAGCAAAACTCAACAAAAACATAAACAACATGTCAAAATGATATTGAATCGCTTATGAGAAGCTGATCTACAGATAAATATTTGAAAGTGCGAATTCAATGTAGAAGAAATCATTTTCTTAGAAGTCATAGTATCAGAACAAGATCTTCGTATGAATTTTATCAAAGTGAAAGTCATAGTTAACTGAACTACGTTGATCAATCTAAAAGAAGTTCAGAACTTTGTGAGATTTGTTAACTTCTATCATTGTTTCATTAAGAACTTCTTGAAGCTAGTCAAATCGTTCATTCAGCTGACGAGAAAAAACACATCTTTTGTTTGAAACAAAGTCTGTGTTCAAGCTTTTGATGATTTAAAGAAACAAGTCAGCTCAATCTCAGTTCTACAACATTTTGATTCAAAACAATAGACTATTCTAGAAATCAATGCATCTGACTACGTCAAAGATGAAATTCTATCACAGTATGATGATGAGAAAGTTCTTCACTTGATAACTTTCTACAGCAAGAGCATGATTCTCGCTGAATGAAATTATCACATCTATGACAAGAAATTGCTAGTTATTATTTGATGTTTCAAACATTGAAGACTCAAGCTTGAATGCACTGAAATACTCATTCAAATATTCATCAATTATCAGACTTTCAAGATCTTCATGAAAAATAAACAGTTAACTCGACGTTAAGTCAATTATCTAGACATTCTATTCAAGTTCAACTTTCAGATTATATTTCAATCAGGCAAAATAAACACTAAAGTCAATGCTTTAATCAGAATGTCTTTGATCAATGTTTTTGAATCAACTCAGCATACTGAAGATCGCTATCAGATCATTCTTAGACTGATCGCGTCAAGTTGAGTCATCGAGCTCAAGTTGAGTTCTCAACTCGTCAAGACTTGATTCAAGTCAGAATTTTGAAATCGAGTATTTAAATCGAGTCACAATGTTTGAACTGAGTATTCGAGTCGAGTTAGAGTATTGAAATCGAGTATTGACTCGAATTTTCGACTCGACCCGTCAAGACATGAAGATAGATAGATAGATAGTTGTAGATAGCTTGTTTATTCTTCATGACTCTCTATCAAATAGCCTTCATGTTTTCCCGTCATGACTTTCTAACATGACTTTCTATCATAACTCTTCTTCATGACTTCTTATCAAATAGTCTTCATGTTTTCTCGTCATGACTCTTTATCATGACTTTCTATCATAACTTTTCTTCATGACTTCTCTTCATGACTTCTCTTCATGACTTTCCTTCATGACTTTCTATCAAACGATCTTCATGTTTCCTCTTCATGACTTTCTAGTATCAAATGACCTTGTTTTTTGTCATGACTCTCTATCAAAAAGATAATGCAAAAAGGTAATGCAAAAGCAAAAAACCGGAAAAATTTCTATATTTAATTCTCTTGACGTCATATTCGATTGCTTAACGAGTTGAGTCGAGAACTCAAATTCTGACTCGACTCGAGATCAATACTAGGTCGAGTCATGAGATTGAAGTCGAGTATTTGAGTCGAGTCACAAGATTGATATTGAGTACTCGAGCGAGTCAGAAAGTAGGTATGAAAACTTGACTTGACGATCAGTTTAATCATTCTGACATTTGATAGAGTAAATATTCTAGCTATTGAATCTGAAGTTGATCTCTATCAGCGAGTAAAAGATGTCAACAAGACGAATGAGCTTTGCAATAAGTATAAACAAGCTATAAGCGAAAACAAGCTCAAGCTACATAGCACTGAATTGAAGCACTGCAAGATCGTTGATGACGTTCTGTTCAGAAAAGATCTACTGTGAGTTTCTAAGAATATGCATACGAAATTGCTGAAGAAAATTCATGATCAGTCTTTCATTTCTCACTCTGACAATCGAAGAACTATTGATCTAGTTCAATGTTTCTACTATTGATCAGATCATTGAGCAATGATTAAATGTTACATTTGAAACTGTCATGTCTATCAACGAAGTAAGGGATCTAGAAATAGTATCAATGAACTTCTTCATTCTCTCTCAATTTCACAGAAATGCTGAAAAGATATAGTTATGAACTTCATTACTGAGCTACTTCTATCAGAAGAATACAACATCATTTGCATAATTATATGTTGTTTCATCAAGAAACGTCACTATGTTTTCTATCATTGAAAAGATGATGACATCTCAGTTGAAGAAACGGTATGAATCATGTTATGAAACGTCTATCAACTTCATGATCTATTCAGTTCTATTGTTTCAAATAGAGACTCTCAATTCATATCAATCATGTAACAAAGTCTTTGTAGATGACTAAGAATTACAGCTAGTTTATCAACAGTTTATCATTCTGAAATCAATGATCATTCAGAGCGAGTCAATCAAGAGATTGAACGCGAACTAAGAATCTATTACAGTTACATGCAGAACGACTGAGCAAAATGACTTTCAATGATTGAATTCAGCGAAAATTCTAATATCTTCTTGATCATCTCAATGATCTCATTTTACTTCAATAAGAGATTTCATTCTTGAATAAGTTTTAATTCAGATACAACTGACTATGAAACAATTCGTGAACGTCTTAAAGCTAGAAAAGTCGATGATATTATCATTCAAATGAAAGAACTTCTTATCTTTGATCATCAGCAATTGAAAAAGATGAAGCAGATCATTGAAGCTCAAATCAATAAACATAAACGAAACATCATTTATGAAGTAGATGACTGAGTATGATTATTCTTCAGAAACATCAAAACAACAAGATCATGCAAAGATTTGAAAGACAAACAGCTAGAATTCTATCAAATCACTATCAAAGTTAAGATCTTCTATCATTTTCATCTATTGATAAGCATGAAGCAGCTGCATTCAATGTTCAGTTCAAAGCTATTATATTCTTATTTTGATGAACTTTTATCAGAACAGCATTCAGAATCATTTAAATCTCTCACTATTGAAGATGATGAGCATTGAAAGATAAATGACATTTTGAACTTCAGATGCTATTGAGATCAAATACAATACAAGATCAAATGAACAGAACTAGATTGAGATAATGAATGATATTATATCAATAAAGAGAAATTCAAAGACTTTGAAAAGATCTTGATCGAATTTCATAAGCTTTACTTAAACAAATCACGCTAGCGCTAATTTGAAATGATGCTATATCAATTAATCAATCAGAATTTTGCAAATCTAAGTCTGTGAAATCATGATTGATCAATTAAGCGAAAAGAGAACAACATTCATGCAAACATGAATTTTCAAAGAAAAGAGTAATGTTACAAATGTGTCAAAGATCAAATTCTAATCAATTTACAGTGAATGCTAGCGAGTTCACTGCGTATTGATTAGAACTAGTCAATGATTTAGTCAAGATTTGACTCAAATCTGATCTAGATCTGATCAAGATCTGACTCAGCATCTGTTTCATTCTCTAGCATCTTTTATTTCGTTTCTATTATCTTTTAAACAAACACACTTCTTTGTGTTACGAGTAGTTAACAGATATCTATGACAAACACATTTCTTTGTGTCAACGAAACATCTTTTGAATCAACATCTTTCTTATGTTTCAACACGTTCTCTTTGAAACTAGCATCGAATCTGAGTAACTACTATATAAAGCATGTTCTTCTTTTCTTTTTACCTTCTTTCTTCTGTATTCTTAAAGTCTTAATCATAGTTATTTCTATCGATCAAACATACTAGTCACGCTCGCTCTCTGATTAGTTTCTAGACACAGTCTCAACACAAAAGAACTCAGCTTTGAGTAAACTATTTGAACAGTAAAGACAGCAAAGTAAGTAAAATAAAAGATAATCAAAGCTGTAGTATAGTCATACTTTGAAGAGTTTATGAAAGTCATAATTATTAATCTGCATTAGCACAAGCTGCAACGATTAAGTATTTGCATTAATAAATACAATTCTAGTCATATCAGCTACAAAAAAAAGATTCAGAAAGCAGAAGACTTTTCTTATTCACAGAATTCTCAATTCGCTTAAGATGTCTTCTTTGCATGCTGACATGAATATATCTGAGTTGTCAATATGTTACGCTGTTACTTTCAAGCGCGATTGATCATCATATCTAAATGTAATTCATATGCGTCAATGTTTAGTATGTACAAACATATATTTCATTATCATTCAAGTTGAAAACCTTTTGTGCAAGTCTTCAAGCTCAGTAGTCTCATAAAATGATGTCATCATGACTTGATTAATCTTAAATGACTCTTTTGTTTTATTTCAATATTCGCTTCAAATGTTTGAGATTTGATTGACTTGAGATTCATCAATCTCTTCATCTTGACTGTTATTGCAAATCTTCTTTCTTTGTTGCTCTTTCTCATCTTTAGTTGATATATTGATCACTTAATTAACGCTCTCTTTCTTTGCATGATTTATGTTTAATTTAGTCTTTGTTTTAAATGTTTGACATTTATCTGTAGTATCATTTTGAATCTTTTTCCTTTTTCTTTTCAACTCATCTTTCATAAGAAACTTTTCTTTGAATTCTCTTGATCTTTTTCTTGCATGCTTGCTTCTACTTTCATGCATGTATGACTTGTGATTTTTGAGCGTATATTGAAGTTGTTCTCTTGCAGCACGTCGTTTCAAAATTCGATGAAATTGTTTAACGTTAACATAAAGAAATAATTTCTCAATATAATTTAAAGTGATCTTTAGATACAAAGATTGAGTTCAAAGAGTTCTTGAGATTGAAAGAGATGAAAACTGAGATATTTGATGAGAAGATGAAAGCTGAGATAGAGAAAGCTGAGAGTCTTGAGTTGAGTAAGTATTTAGAAGTTGCTCTCATTACGCGTTATTGATGTATGTATAACTAAATTCATGATCATCGTACATTTGAAAGAAACAAGTTGATGTGTGATTTAAAGACTGAAATGATATTTCATGTTCTGACTTGATAAAATGCGTTGACTCTGCGTGATAACTGAAAACTTATCGTTCGTTCTCGAATTGAGCATATAAATCTTCAACAAATAAAAACTTACTCATTTTACTTGTAATATGTGCTCAGAAAAGATCTTGATGACTGAATTGATAGAAGATCTGAAGAAAGCAGCAAGAAGATGCAGTTAGCTTTTGCGAATAAAATGAACGAAGATGTTCTCTGTTATATATGCGTTCAACAACAGATAAATCTTTGCTGAACGCGATACATCAAGATCATTTCTTGTTGCATCATTCAAGCTATTATAGATCTGAGATGATCATCGCAACATGTGAGAATGATGCAAGGCACAATGACTAAAGGTTGAGCAATTCACTGTGATGAGCAAGATGATAATTGCATGACATCACTGAGAAAGAGTCATAAATCATCTTCAGTAGTTTCAATCTTACGTCAAGATAACTTGTCACGCTCTACAATTATCTTCAGTGACTCATAGCAATTTGAGTCGTTTACAAAACAATATATGCGTTGCAGTGCACTTCTCTGCTACGCGAATTTCGAGTGCAAACGTTGTGACATTGATACTCAGACTTTCAGACGTTTTATTGCAGACTTTTCTATCATCAACAAACTGACTTTAGCGAGCTATGAAGACTTACGTCACTCTATTCTGCAATTGTGTACTCTATTATATCTTGCTTTTATTCATAGCGATGTCAACAGAGAAGGTTATACTACATCTCACTCAGAAGTCATTAAACGTAAATGACAAAGATATCTTGACAGAGTTGATGAATTTAGTCTTCAAGATTAATTTTGTTGATCAAAACAACAAAACTTTCAATGTTTATGCAAATGATGAACGTTTTAACAAGTGAAAGCTGCTGAAAGAGATGAAATTAATCAAGATGATTGAATATAGTCTTTCTATAATAAGAAATTCAGCTGATACTCAACTGCTTAGCATTTGTTTAATCAATGATCAATAGTACGAATATCAGACTTTATATCTTCATCATTCTATAATATAAAAGATTCTGCTCATATTTGCTCAATAAGAATTATAGAAGAAAGCTTAATCATTTCAGAATGTCAGTTGAAAATTAAAGAGTGAACATATATAAATAAGAGAGTTGTTGTTTCATTGACTTTAAATTTTCTGTTTCTTTTAAAGTAAAGAGAGAATTAGAAATTAACAGAATAGAAAAATGTCAAAGAGTCATTCATGAAAGATTTCAGGAAATTTGTCTTGATAAAATCGAAGAAGATGAAAGAGTTTCAGAAAGTGATTTCAATGAGATTGAAGAAGATGAAAGAATCTCAGAAGATGATGTTAATGAGATTGAAGAATGTGAAAGAATCATTCACAAAGAGTTTCAAGATGAAAGAATCATGCACGTTCAATTCTTTGTTGTTGTTTTAGTTATAAGAAACGTTTTTTTCGTCTTGAGACTTAACTTACTGATTTCAAAATCATGCAGCTGCTTTGTTTTTATAACAGCAATGAATAAAGATTCAAAAGACACATGCTGAAAGAGCTTGACTGTAAATAACAAATTGTGTTTTGTATTTCTTTGTTAATTCTCTGCTTTGATAAGCACAACTTTGAGATAGAAGAAGTCATCATCTACGATAAGAAGTAATATTTGCTGCGTGTGATAGAAAATTCATCAACGAGACTCTACTCATCGCTTATTTATTAGCTAAGTGTTAAGCTTTTCAGATATGAGAACATATCATTGAACTGATCATTACTGAATGCTGATGTCAAGCAATAAGAATGTCATGATTCATTAATCATTATTAAATTATCAGCTTCGATGTTGGCTTGATCTGAATGCTCTTGATCTAGATAAATTTCTTGAGCATGAGTTGAAAGACTTGTGCATGACGTAGCATTACTGATTATCAAGTTGTTGCTGATTAATGAATTAATCTTCTCATTATCTGTTAAGTTCTCGTTTGCGATAGATTTCTTGTGATCAGAGTCAATGAAGTTAATATGCAGTCTGTTAACATCTAAATGATTTGAAAGTTCTATTGATATGCTGTTCAGTTCTACGTGAAGACGTTTTCTGAATGACTTACAATCAAAAGTCTAAATCTGATCATGAGTCAGCTACTCTCAATTCACATATTGAAACAATTATATCATAAGATTGCTTCAACATTTGAAAAGCTCATTGTAAATTCAGTCATAAACAATCAGTTTGTTCAAGATGATTTGAGCATTGAGAAAATCAAGATCATGAAAGTATCTGTTAACTTCAGAAAACTTTTCATTTTGAAAGTGAATCAAGATTGAGACGTTATCTTCATTAAGTCTTTGTTTTCATTTAACAAAAACAAAATTTATTAGTTATTGCTGCACATCGTTTAAGTATTGCAAGCTCACAGATTTAAGACATTATTATTGAGTTTCAGTAAATCATCTGAATCAGACTTTGTCAATAGAAACAGATAATATTAACTATGCATCTTATCACTCTTTAAAGCTTTGACAGTCATAAAAAAATCTCAAGCGATGCATTTGTATGTAACAGTTGTTTTCTTTTATCTCTGTTTTAATGTTATATTTTTAAGTAATGCAATAATTTCATCAATGTCATGACGCAGAAAAAGAAAAATGAATCAATTGACATAATCATACTTTTTACTACCTTGTTTTATCTTTCTGTGATTCTCATGCAATCAATAAGTTCGTGATATATGTTCTATCTTTGATTGCTTAAATATGTTCAACTTGATTGATCAAAGCTGTTTGTATGATGAGCGAGAAATGATCAGCTTTTAAACAAAGTTACAAGCAGTCTTGATTAAGAGTTGCACTCGAATTGCATCATTGATCTTGAGTTCACTCATGAAGTAAAGAAGAGCGAAGTTGTTGAAAGATGACTGAACTGAAAGAGAGAGCAGAAAAAAGTTGAATAAATTTCGCGAAGATGTAAATTTTCTAATTGAATGTGATCTGATTTTAAAGACTGTTGAACTTTAATTGATCAAGTATTAACTTGAGAGTAACGAACTTGAGAAGAAAGATGATTGTAAAGCACTAAATGAATGATTCATTGACTGAAAAAGCTTTTGTTGATTTGTAGAAAAGCTTTAAGCAAGAAATTTCTTGAAGCATGATAATAGTTGTTGAATCTTTGTCAGAGTACATCATTTTAATTACAACTGAACTTATCTTTGATTGCAGAACAAAGAAGAAAGATCAATTTTCTAGAGTCAAAATTAAAACTTTCTCAAAGTTATCAACTATCATGTTCATTGTTTGAGATCAGATTAAGAGAAAGATAAAGAAAAATAAGACTTAAGAAGTAAAATGTATTGTCATTTTTTCAGATCAATAAGTTATGTTGAAAAGAGTTTGACATTGATCAGCGATGAAACTCATCTGTACATGATGCTGACTATGAATCTACTGTTTAGCTACAGTAAAGTTTAAAGATTATCAAAAGTTTGAATAATATTAAGATGCTGCATGATAATGAAGCGCTGTGCATTGATTGCATGCAGAGTTTTCGCGATCGCGCAAACTTCAATAATCTCAATGCGCATGTTACAAGCAATTTGCATGCAGATGAGAAAGTCAAATAGAACGCAGAACTACGAGAGAAATTGTTTATGAAAATCATTCAATTCAGTATCTCATTATCATGATGACAAGAACTGAGACAGAACACTTTTGTGTTTAATCTGTTAAAAGTGATTAGCAAAAAGAACTTGAATTACAAACATTCTTTAAATTTACATGCTAACTACGTATAAATCTTGTTAAGACTGCGTGTCTGTTATTACAACATAAGCAACTCACGAGTTTCATTAAATTCAACATGAGCAAACTCAAGAATCTCATTAATATCATTTAACAAACGTTCAAATACAGACATTTTATACATAAATGATACATTGATGAGAAGACTTCATTAAAAGAAGAGAAACACAAGCGAATTAATAAAGAATTAATTGAACTACGCTGTTTGATTAAAAGTGTAGCAGATGAACATTTCTGCAAGACATGATCAATCTGCATGAGAAAAATCTTTACAGATAACATGAAACAGATGAGTTGCATGCTTTACAAGCGAAGCGAGCGTCTGCGAAGCATAATATACAATGATGACAACTGTCAATCTTGAGAATCTCACTTCTTCACTGAGTTCTGACTCTCAATTGTCTTGATGATAGAATCAATTTCTAGTTGAAAACATTGTCTGTATAGCTTGAGAGAACAGTAACGTGCGTTGATGTGATTAAAGAAGAAATCAACTGTGATATGCATGTGTATCGCTGATGAAACGTCTGCAACTCATGCTTAAGAAGTAAACTGTCAAAATCTGAGCAGTGAAAGATTTTGTTCATCTTGAACTGTGAATCTGCTGCAAGAAAAACTCTCTGAGTAATTTTTTGAATCTAAAAAAAAAATCAGCATAGAGATCATGTCTTATGTATGTTGCATGCAACGTATGCAACATATTTTCAATAAACATGTTGATAAATCAAAGAAATTTAATTATGTCACTTCGTAAGCTGAGTAGCGATGACATGTTTCTTCACGCAGTTAGCTTAAATGCTCAAGCAAATCTGAAAAAAACTCAAACATGAGCAAAAGAAATCACAAGCTCAACATGCATAACATGTTGAATCTTTGCAATGCTGACACATGAAGTACACACTACAATAGACATGAGCAATCAGAAAAAAATCTTTGAAAGATTGATGAAAAATAACACAAAACTTCATGAAGATTTGAAAATTTTAAGAATAGTCTGACTCAAGAAGATAGTAAAAAGCGAAAAGATTCATTCATTGCTCATTGTAAAGATCATAATCAAAGCGATGATAAATCAATTAATGAACATGAGCATGCTGAACTTGTATCAAGAATGTGCATGCAAGCTATTTGAAAAGAACTGTTGCATTACATAGTGCTTCAGATGTCATGAATTTGATCACATGATTAAGTTCTGCAAAAAGAATCAACGTTGCGAAAAGTGCGCAGACAAGCATCACATCAAGAAGTGCGTGATGTCTTCAAATAAAAGACGTTGCATCAACTGCAATGAAAATTACGAATTCTGAAGATGCATCTGTCTTAAGTGACAACAGCAGATGAAACAAGCATTCAAAATCTATAGAAACAGATCATTCAGATACTCTGAGATGTTTAAATATAATTACGCACTCTTCTCACTATCTCTGAACTCTTTAGATTCAATGAACTCTTCAGATTCAATGAATTCTTTCAATTCAACAAATTTCTTAAACTCAGTAACAATCATGTTGAAAATATGCAGTTGAGTCGCTGACAAATCGACTTGACAGATAGTAGAAATCAAGAAAAGATGAGTCAATCTTTTCTCATATGTGAGTAGTGACTCAGATGAGATGACATCTAAGCAGATTCAGAAACATTCAATCAGAAAGTGAGAAAGACTCTCGATAATTGAAAGCATACAAAGAGTCTTCTCATTGCAGAGTCAACAACAGCTATGAATAACTTTATGATAAAACAATCTTTTCTACAAATTCTACAGTACAACATCAGAAAGTCATTAAAATTCAAGAATTATTTCTAATTAACAAAGAAGTTCGCGAATTCAACATAGTAGCTATACAGAAGCAAGATCATAACAACAACGACTCACAATCATTTAACTCAGCACACAACTTCTTTCATCTAGTGAAAAACTCGTCATCTCAATCAAGAACATGCATATACATTAATAAATATTTAAGACTCAATCAATGAATAGTAGAAACAGCTGAATCAGACATTTGCTCAATCAGAATATTAACTCGCAACGCAGATGACGAAACGCAGACGCTAAGACTTCTAAACGTCTACAATTCATGCTCATTGTTTATTACATTCACAAAGAAATCTTCAATTATTTCTCATTTGAATGAACTATTCAAGAATGACTGCAAACAACTGCTCATAGAAAATTTCAATTTACATCATTCTCACTGAGAAAAACGAAGATGCTTCACTCGTTATATGATGATTAATACTCTACTAAACATCATTACAAACGTAAGACTGAAATTATTGCTGAAATCAGACATTATTACTCATAAAGCTCACAATCAATTTACGACAATTGATTTAGTCTTTAGCAGCGAGAAAATACAGTTCATGACACGCAAGTTCGAGATACGAATCAATCTGCATCAGAGATTGAATCATCTTTCAATCATCACAAAGCTATGTTTACAAACAATCTCAGTGCAACTCTCAACTCAATGACTTTGAAAGAAAATGAATACAGAAGCATTAAGTGCTTATCTGCAAATACATCTATCTTTGAATCGCTTTCTAGATGACAAGACTATGATGAATGACAGAGTGTGCAAAATTATCAGAGTGCTACAGAAGATCATTGAGAAATTTACTCTTTTGACAAAGTTATCAAATTGAGTAAAAGACTTTTGAAATCAAAGCTGCTTCAAAGTAGTAATGAAATCAAAATGACTGTGAATCATATGAAAAACGCAAGAAACATTAGAAGCATGAAATGAATATCTGAAGCACAACAATCATAAAAACAAGATCATTCAACAAATGAAATGTGCACACTTCAAATCACAAATGCATGAGCTGAGTGAAGCATTCAAATCAATATGATGCTTTGCAAAATGAGCTAGAATCAAAAGTCAGCTATTTAAAAAGCTTTCTCAGTTTTGTCATTAAAGCAAAGTGACATTGATCATATGACAATGACGTTCAAGAAAAAAATCAAGATACTGCGAGAAAAGTTCTTTCTCTCATCTTCTTAAGCGAATGTCAACAATATTGCAAAGTCATTCATATCTTTGATAGTCTCATTCAGTTCACGCATCACAAAAGATGAAGTGAAGCAGACAATCAAATGAGTAAAAGCAAACAAAGCATCAGATGCTTCGGATATTTCAAACAGAGTGCTTCAAGCGAGTCTTGCAGAACTGATCTCAGTACTGACGAGTTTATTCAACGTATGCATGATACACAAGTATTATTCAAAGCAGTTCAAAAAGACTCAGACAATAGTACTATGCAAATCAAAGAAAAGCAACTATATCAATCTGAAAATGTATTGACTCATTACTCTGCTTGATATTATGAGCAAAGCTTTGAAGTCAATCATGATCAAAAGATTGAGTGATATAATCAAGACTCATCACATGCTATTTAATGCTCAAATGAGAGCAAGATGTAAGCAATTCATGATCTTGACATTAAATTTACTGATAGATTAAGTTCACATAGTATAAGATTGCAAAATCAAATACGTAATGTTCATGCTAAGTTTAAATGTCGTTGAAGCATTTAATTAAGTCTCACACATCAGACTTCTGCATACACTGAAGATGAAAAGAATGTCAAGCTACATAATTGAATGAACATGCAGCTTTCTAGAAGATCAAGAAACTTCGCTAATATTCGATGAATAAATGAGCGTTATGCACGAGATAAACGCAGACATATCTCAAAGATTTTTCATTTCATCTATTCTCTTTCTATTCTTCAATGCAAAGCATTGAAAATCAAAGTTGAAGTGCTTGACTTCATAAATGACATTAACATTCTAGTCTACAACAAATTCATTGAAGAAATTTGCAGAATGCTGAGTAAAGCACATAATGCATGCGCGAAATGAGTTTGCACTCATGATGCAATGTTCGTATCAGAAAAGTATGAACTTACATATTTCATTAAAAAGTCGAAGAGATTTGACATGATGATTAGCATACAGATAGAAAGCTCAGTCATTAAGTTAAAATCAAACGTGTGAGTTCTAAAGATTCAACTGAACATGAAACTATGATGAGACGCGCATCTTTGATAAATAGAAGTGAGTCACATCACAAGAATGCTGACACTTAGTTATCTTGAAGTCTTCACATAAGAAGCAATCTTCACAAAGACGAGACAAGTATACTCAGCAATAATAAGATCAGAAATAGCATTTAAAGCATCAGTTTGACATCAGCATGACAAAGAAGAAGAACTGTTGAGCAAAGAATGCAAACTAGAAACACTTCAGAATCAGACTCTGCATCACGTAGCAGAAGTGTTTAAAAGAGTAAGCATTGAAACTCTGAAGGCAGAAATGTACATAGGCTCGCTACATGTTTATCTGAACATGCTACAAGACAAGATCACGCTACGCAGTTGAATTAATGATTGAATGCAGAAAATTGAACAAGCATGCAAATTAATACACGCTCATCTAATGAAAGTTAATCACGTCATTTCTTACTTACTCATCATCAAGAAAATAGTACTTCTGAATATCTTCATTCAAGAAGATGCAAAGATACAGTTAAGATGCAAATGATGCATTTTCTTCTTCACAATAATTTTAACAAGTGATAGCATCGCAATAGCGCAGTATCACAAAGATCAATGAAATCAATGATGAGAAAAGTACAAAGAACATGTTGCAGATGTTAATATAATCTCAGCACAAAGATCACATTTAAGCAATAAAATAATAAAGATGTGTGATGATTTTCAGAAAGCAGAAAGCATTCTTGCAATGTACATCAGAATTGAACGCATAGATCTGAACATTTATCTGCACTTTAAAAATGTTTCAGACATGAATAGCTTACAATGTGACTGCGAATGAAGTCAACAGATGACGAAGCATGTACTCATGCACTGCTCAAACTGATTGAATCTGCAATCAAGAATGTTACAAGATGCTGACTTCTTAAATTATTGAATAATCATTGTTATCATGAAGAGTTTCAGAGCAGTAGCGAAGATGATGATGAAAATGAAGCTCTTGAAGCAATTTAGAGTGACTAGAATACTCATTCTCTAACGTGCAATCAACGCGAACAAATTTGATACATAGTCTCAAAACTCATTATTTCGACTGCGTGAAGCAGTCGTATAGACTGCGAGTGATTTTCTATCTCAGAGAGTTTTGTTCACTCGATACAAATAGCATAGAGTTTCTCATGAGTCGATTTAATCGATGTCACAAGAATGTATGAATTTATTATTATTATTATCTTCAGCTATTATTTCAATACAATGTACTCAAAAAATCTTGCAACGTGTATAAATTCTGTTCAAATAAACAGATTGTTGCTTCAGCTTAGTTAATAACATTAATCAGCTGATCAGAGATTTATTAAATCATTGTTACAAGCGTATCAAGACTGATAAGACTGAACAAGACTGAAGCTCTAATTAATTCGCAGTGAACGCTAGCGAGTTTTCTGCGTAATGATTAGAGTTAATCAGCGAGCTAGTCAGATTTGACTCAGATATGACTCAGATATGACTCAATCTCTTTTTCTTTCCCAACACTCTTTTCTTTCACCAACATCTTGTTCATTTACATCACATTCTTCTCATGTCACAAACACATTTCTTTTAAGTCTAACGCAGTCTTTGAACATTACATAAATAGAAGCTTTTGTATCAATCTTCTTCTGTATTCTTAATATTCAGTTATAGCTATCTTTAAAGATCAAGCACTATCAACTCTGATCTTCATTGATTGTATCATTTAAACATGATTCTGACATTATATTAAGAATTCGTTAATCATATGATACTGATCTCATTACTCATTCAACATACTCATTTAGACAGAATGAGTCTAAAGAAATTCATTTATCTGATGATCAATGACAATTGAAAGATAGAACAACACTAAAGAGTTGAATAAAATCAACGACGAGACTGTTTAAATTGCTAGACTACTTATCACTTATTAAGTATGCAAAGTTCACTTGATTATGAGAATCACGATAAAGAATCTTCGTGAATTGCTCAAGAATGAAATCGATTGATAGATTCAATGATAAAGAATCTTCGTTGTTTGCTAGAGAATCAATCAAACAAAAATATCTTCTTCTTTGTTGAAGATTAAACATCATTTCATACATCTTTCTTCTTCAATCATCAAGCATCATCATTCGTTTGATTCTCTTTCAAACAAATCTCATCATGTTTAGTCATTTATCTACTGAAGAATGTTTTGAAGAATTTTGAAATCATTTCTTTCAAATCTCTGATGTTGATTCATTGAAATCACGAATGAAATCATCAAGTGCTGCATCATTCATTCATGAAGATGACGAATCATTCGCTGAAATGATAAAACTTCTCATGTTCTACGAAATTTGAAAGGCTCGAAGCCTAGCTCTTAATAAAGAAACAGATTGACTCTACGAGTTAAATAGACAACAAGAAGATGAAATCAAAGAATTGAAGACTAGACTTTAAGCTAAAGAAATCACTTCTTCTGATTTCATCTACTCTGAGCGTTCTAGATCTCAAAAAATACCTGATTCTTCGCTGTTTACTGATGAAAAGAATTCTACTTAAGAGAACTGATACGAAGAAATTCAGAATAAACTAGAGATCAACATCAATCTCTTTCTTAATGAACGAGTCAAATTGAGCTATATACATTCTAGATTATTCGATGATGCAGCTGAGATCACTCAAGCTAGACGCGAACGTGACTGTATTAATCTTTATAAGATTGTCGACGATCTTTTGAAAGAGCTAGCTCAATTGTTCAATGATTCAAATAAGAAAGTCAACTTTCGTAGAAAATACTACAACTTAATTCAAGAATTCAAGAAATTCAATGAATTTTATACTCAGTTTCAACATCTATCTTTCTATCTAGACTATCACAAGAAGTAACTGATTATTAATCTGAAAGATAAAATACATCTCTGTCTTCGATTCGTTTGAATAGATCAATTAGTTTAATCTGATTCTCTAAAGAATATTCATTTCTATCTGATTCATTTGAATAATGATCAGCGAGTCATTCAAGAGATCAAGAACAAGATCAAACGCATTAATGATGTTTCAAAGACTATCTTTCATAAAGTGACTGTTATCACTCAGCAATCATTTAATCATTCAAAGTTTAATCATTTAAAGTCGTTTGACGCGGTTTTAACTAGCGTCAAAGAAACAGATCTTCTAGTTGAAACCTGTTTTATATGTCATAAATCAGATCATAACTCTAAAGAGTGCTTGAATCAACCTACTAAAATCAATGCAGTGAACAATGAATATAATTATTTTGATTTCAATTTCAATTCAAATTTCGATTCAAAAAACTAGTCATTTCTTCAAAAGTCATTAAAGAAATAAAAATTATATCTTTGTGCAAACTAGATGAAATTCTATCGAAAGAAAATTACTTTGAAAAGTCGTTTCTAATTAACGCTCATCTCATCTCTCAGAATCGATCTTTCAGCCTTCGTTCTCTAATAGACAGTGATTCAGTCATTTACATGATCATACATTCTAATCTAGTCGATAAAGTATGTGAGAAACTGAAAATTCAATCTATATCACTGACAAAAGAGAAGCTAATAAAAAATTATGATGGAAAGATATTTAAGAAAATCATCACTCATAAAATTCTACTCAATCTCATCATTGAAAGTCATAAGAAATTAACTGTATCAATGCTGATAGCTGATATTGATCATCATGAAGTCATATTGAGTAAGCTTTGAATGAACAAAAACGAAATATTATTGAATATGCAAAACGACGTCATTGTTTTTTTGAATCAATTGAATACTTCTATTTCGGTTTTTTCAATTCTTCTCAATTCAAAGCACTCAAGTTAATTGCGATCAACTTTGTCTTCTTCAATCACTCAGACTAAGATCTTTATGATGCTCAAACAACTTATTCAAAAAGAGTCATTCTCGATTTGAAGCATAGATGCAGCTTCATTCAAAACACTGTTGAATCATTTAAAGAAGAACAAGATTAAAGTCTTTGCTCTATTCATAATGAACATCAATAGAAAAATCGCGTACAATACTCAGTGCGATTTGAACGCTTTAAACATCTCTTCAATCAATGAAACGACTCAGAATTTGAAAGATATTAAAGCGAAGCTGTCATCGAAATATCATGAGTTTCTAGATGTTTTTGATCAAGCTCAATTAAATAAACTACTCTTTCATCGCTTCTATGATCATAAAATCGAGCTCATCAGTGATTCAACGTTTTCTCGCTGTCAAGTCTATTGAATGTTTTCTGTCAAACTTCTGAAAGTAAAGAAGTACTTAAACGAGAATCTGTTGAAAAGATTCATCACTTCTAGCCAGATTTTCTATTTCTTTCCCGTTTTATTCGTTCTCAAAGCAAATGAAGATCTTTGATTCTGCGTGAACTATTGAAAGCTAAATGTCATTTTCAAAAGAAATAAATACTCTCTATCGTTGATAGACGAGATCATTGATAAAATAGTGAGTTGCAAGCATCTGACTAGATTGAACATCATATTAGCGTTCAACAAACTTCAAATGCATTTCAATAATGAGAATTACATCACTTTTATCACTGCTTTAAAAGCATATAAATACAAGATGCTATCATTCAAACTGACTAATGAATCGATCTTCTTTCAGCAATATATGAATGACATTCTATGAGACTTTCTGAACGACTTTTGTCAAGTCTATCTAGATGACATTCTCATTTATAGCAAAATGAGAAAGAAACATAAAGATCACATCAAACTAGTATTAAGTCAACTACGTGAAGCTGAACTGCAGATGAATATTTGAAAGTGCGATTTCAATGTAAAAGAGACTGTCTTTCTAGAAGTTATTGTATCAGAACTAGATTTTTGTATGAATCTCAGCAAAGTGACAGTCATAGTCAGCTGAATCACTTCGATCAATCTAAAAGAAATTCAGAGCTTCGTGAAATTTGTTAACTTCTATCATCGTTTCATTAAGAACTTCTCGAAGCTAGTCAAATCATTCATTCAACTGACTAGAAAGAACATATCTTTTGTTTGAAACAAGATCTGTGTTCAAGTCTTTGACAATCTAAAGAAACAAGTCAGCTCAATCTTAGTACTTCGTCACTTTGATCTCAAACGACAAGCTATTCTGAAGATTGATGCTTCAAACTATGTAAAAGATGAAATACTATCTCAGTATGATGACGAGAAAGTTCTTCATTCGATGATCTTCTACAGCAAAAGCATGATTCTCGCTGAAATCAATTATCACATCTATGACAAGAAATTGCTAGTCATTATTCAATGCTTCAAATACTGACGACTCAAGCTGAAATGCATTGAACTACTAATTCAGATGTTCATCGATCATCAAACTTTGAAGATCTTCATGAAAAACAAACAGTTGAGTTGATAACAAGTCAACTATCTGAACATTTTATCAAAGTTCAACTTTCAGATCATCTTTAAATCAGGTAAAATGAACACTAAAGTCAATGCTTTAATCAGAATGCTTTTAGTGAACGTCTTTGAATCAGCTCAGCATCTTGAAAATCATTTTCAGACTATTCTGATTCTTGATAGAGTCAATGTTCTATCTATTGAATTGAAAGCAAATCTCTATCAACAAGTACGAATGATCAATCAAACAGATGAGCTCTGCAGCGAATATAGACAAGCTATGAACGAAAACAAGATCAAATTTCATATCACTAAACTGAAGAACTGCGAAATCATTGATGACGTTCTATTTAGAAAAGATCCACTGTGAATCTCTGAGAACATGCACACGAAATTACTATAAGAAGTGCATAATCAATCTTCAATCTCTTATCTCGACAATAAACAAATCATTGATCTAGTTCAGCGTTTCTACTATTGATCAGATCATGAAGTTACTATTTGATGATACATTCAAAACTGTCATGCATGTCAGTGAAGCAAAGTTTCTAGAAATAGCATCAATGAACTTCATCATTCTCTCTTGATTTCACAGAAACGCTGAAAAGATATAGCTATGAACTTCATCATTGAACTATTTTTGTCAGAAAGCTATAACGTCATTTGCACAATCATATGTCATCTCATCAAAGAACGTCACTATGTTTTCTGTCATTGAAGAGATGATAACATCTCAGTTGAAGAAACGATTTGAATCATGCTATGAAACATCTATCAACTGCATGATTTATTCAGTTCTATTGTTTCGAACAGAGACTTTTAATTCATATCAACTATGTGAAAAAGTCTTTGCAAGCGACTGAGAATCACAGCTAGTCTATTCACAGTTTATCATTCTGAAATTGATGATCAATCGAAATGAGTCAATCAAGACGTCAAACGCGAACTTAGAATTTACTGCAATTACATGCAGAACGACTGAGTCAAATGAATATCTATGATGAAATTCAGCGACAATTTCAATATCTTCTCAATCACTTCAATGATTTCTTTCTACTTTAATAAAGAATTTCATTCTTGAATGAGTTTCGATTCAGATACAATTGACTATGAAACAACTTGTGAACGACTTGAAGCTAGAAAAGCAGATGATATTGTCATTCAAATGAAAGAATTATTGAACTTCAATCATCAACAATTGAAAAAGATGAAGCTGATCATTGAAGTTCAAATCAATAAACACAGATGAGACGTCACATATGAAGTAAATGACTGAGCTTGACTATCTTTCAGAAATGTCAAGACAACGAGACTTTGCAAAGATTTGAAAGACAAACAGCTAAATTTCTATCAAATCACTGTCAAAGTGAGTATCTTCTATCATCTTCATTTATCAATCAGCATGAAGCATCTGCATTTGATGTTCAGCTCAAAGCTACTGCAATCATATTCAGAAGACTCTCTATCAGAACAGCATTTAGAATCACTCAGATCAATCACTATCAAAGACAATAAACATTGAGAGATAAACGATATATTGAACTTTAGATGCTATCGAGATTGAATACAGTACAAAGTCAAATGAACAGATCTAGATAAAAACGACGAATGATACTATGTCGATAAAGAGAAATTCAATGATTCAGAGAAAGTTTTGAATAAATTTCATAAGCTATATTCAAACAAATCATGCTAAATATCGAAATAACTATTAACAAAAACGAGCAAATGAACTACATTCATGTAAACATGAATTTTCGAAGAAAGAAGTAATGTTACGAGTGTATCAAGACTGATAAGACTGAACAAGACTGAAGCTCTAATCAATTTGCAGTGAACGCTAGCGAGTTCTCTGCATAATGATTAGAACTAATCAGCGAGCTAGTCAGGTTTGACTCAGATATGACTCAGATATGACTCAATCTCTTTTTCTTTCTCAACACTCTTTTCTTTCACCAACATCTTGTTCATTTACATCACATTCTTCTCATGTTACAAACACATTTCTTTCAAGTCTAACTCAATCTTTGAATATTACATAAATAGAAGCTTTTGTATCAATCTTCTTCTGTATTCTTAATATTCAGTTATAGCTATCTCTAAAGATCAAGCACTATCAACTCTGACCTTCATTAATTGTATCATTTAGACATGATTCTGACAATCATTATGTTACAGAAGTTAAAGTCAATGTGCAACAGAATGAATGAAAGATGAGAGAAAATCAATGACATCAAGTCAAGAAATTTTTGTATGATTGAATGAAATCTTGATGAAAGATGATAGAGCAGAAGTTGAAGATCTTTAATGTACTTTTGACGTAGCTTCTCTGTGAAACTTGAATCAATTCTTTGTGATATCTCTCATGATGCAACAAAGAATCTGTCATAGCATTATCAGCAATGTTTAAGCATCAAGTAGAGAGAACAACTTATCATGCAAGATTCATCATGAGATCCGCTTGCAAGACTAAGTTTTCTTCAGAGTTTTCAACATAGTTATTTGCAAGACAAAACTCAAGATAATTGATGTCTGAAATTCTGTTCAAAGAATACACTAATGCTGTTTCTTGACTTGTATTTTCAAGCTATTCATAATATGCAATGATAAAAGCTAAATTGTCATGAATCTTTCTTGCGAGAATCGTAATCTTAAGATTTAGTAATAGTGACTGTAGTTGAAACTGAACAACGAACTCAAAATAAGTTTCATTGTAAATGATGTAGCTGCAACTTTCTTGAATTGAAACTGATATTATGTTATCTTTAATTAAGACTGCAACTTTCTCGTCACAAGCTTCATGCATGACAAACGTTTTTATAAAGAACTCAACAATGAAAATGTCAAGAAAGTACTAAACATAAGCAGACATTACTTACAAGTAAATGTGTAGATTGTAATGCTGATGCAGATGAGAGAAAACGCGTTTGTTGTAGGTAAAATTAGCTTATGAAATTTTTTTAAAATATGAATTCACTGCAAGATCAGTATCAAAATTTCTTTGAGCAAAGCTCAAAGCTCAAAGCTTGAGAATATGTGTTTAACAACTTAATCTCATAATACTTTTCATTACATCATGTTTTAAAGTGCATATGATTATCACGTTCTAAATGAGTCATCAAGAACAATTAAGCTATCTAAAAGTGATGATGATTTCACTGTTTTTCAAGTCATTACTTACTCGTTTTCAAGAGATTTAAATAAATGATCGTAATAACATCTGACTTTCAAATAATGCTGCGCAATCATTCACAATGTTTCTCGCTCTTGAAAATCACATTAGTTTAACTCATCAAGAAATAATCTTGACTGTCACAAAAGTCTTTTTGAGATCAGCAATACTGATTAACTTTGATTGAGTCTTGTCAATGTTAAACACTTGATGATTTTCAGAAGTTTTCTTTGCATGCATTTTATTAGCAGCACATACTCGCAGCTTTTTATTCTTAAGCTCGAATGTTCACTCAGTTTGTTGAGAAGCAAAGCAGTCATAAACAGCTGTCTCATTCAACATTATAGTCTCTTGATTGAGAATGAGTTTAAACATGCTTTCAGACACGTTCTCAAGACGAATCTAAAGTTCAAGAAGAAATAACAAATTGTTTCTGATCAAGTACAAGATAAATTTGATGAAGAAGACTTTCTTAATGATAAAAAAATCAAGCATTGAGTCATCTTGATACTTATATGCAACGAACTTATCTGAAGAGTGAAGAACGAATATATGTTCATGAATTTTGCTGAGATTGACAGCGTCAATTGTCGTAGCTTTGATTCAACAATTGCAAGAATTTTCAATACTGATCTTTAATATGACTATGTTGAAAAAAGTCTTGAAGTGATCATGAATAAGATGAATCTCAAGCTTGATGTGAGCATTATGATAAACGAAGAGCTCAACAAGACTTTGAATATATGTCTCAGATACTTCTGACTGTTAAAAGTCATTAAGAAGTTCATTGTATTTATGAACTTGTTACTACACAGAAGCATCTATAAGAGAGATTGAATGACTTACATCACATGACTGTCATTCAAGTCAATAAAATTGAGAGTCTCGTTGAGATCTGAAACAGTAAAAGATTGAGCTACATAAGTAATCATAATATGAGAAAGATGTAATCAAATGTAATTTAATAAAATAAGAAAGTACTTTTGAATGTTTGATTGAAATTTGCAACAAAAGCACTTCAGTTAACTTAAAGAATAATTCAAGACATAGTTAAACAAGTATTTTGCTTTATACAATGAGACATTTGTAAATCATTGCTTTTACTCAATTGCAGCTTGCTCACAAGATTATTGATCATTTGAGATGAAACAATTCAAAGCTTTCGACCACTTATCTGAATCTTGTTCGTCAATCATGAATGCATGCATCAGAAGTTTCCCTTCATTGCTGAGTTATTTAGAACTGAAAAGAGTCACAACTATGTTTCATTATCATTGAAAAGACAGCGAAATGAGCTAAAATTAGAAACCTGAATGCTATTTTCTCATGCACTGAAGTTAAACTTTGTTACAAGATTAAAGATTGAAATTATTGATTTGTTAAATGCATTTTGTTGATATCTTGATCATTTACAGTCTGACAGAATTAGTCAAATACATCACATCTGTTCTACTAATTTCTTCGTTCTTAGAGTTCAGTTTTCTGATCTATCAATGTGATGTTAATGCTTACACATGCACACTTTCAAACGTTCTCAATTTCTACATCAACGTCTCTACTGTGTCTTGTTATTCTGTGCAAGTGATAGCTCATGAAGCATATCATGTGCATAATAACATATGTCTGAGCGTAATGAATAAAAACATGATGTGCTGATAAATTTCGCTATGCTGAATGCTGAAAGTTGATATGTTGATAAGAATTAGCAGTAAGAATTTCAAGAATGAAAACAGATAATTGCGAAAGTATTACAACAATGCACTTCTGACTTTCAGCATTCTCTTCTGAAGTCGTATCTTGTTCTTTGCATTTGCATTCACTTCAAACTTTCGACATTCACTTTTAATTGAGAGCATTTATGACGATTTCTTTTATCTTTTGAAGTGAAAGATTATGATTACTCACAAATATTCTTGAACATTTTAGAAGTCAAGTTTTTAAAGAAGCTTGAAGTCATAAATCTTAATTCTCTTTCTACTTCTAGAAAGAGACTGAAACTTGATGCTGAAAACTTTTTCAACATTAACATGAGCGCAAGCTGAGTTCATTTAAAGCACTTGCAAACGTTACTAATCACTTAAAGTTAGCTCTTATTTGACATTTAGTTGCGAAAAGTCTTGATGCTTTTGAAACTTTGATAGCTTAAATTATCTTCAGCAGAGATGTTGTAAAGCACAGTTCAAAAGTTGAGCTTGAAAGACGAGAAAACATCTTCACAGTTCAATCACTGTCATAAAATAAGTCAAATATTAATGTTTTAGTATTAAACATTTCAAACAACAAGAAATTCAACTCTTAAGAAATCGCTGAGAAATTATCTTTCTTCAGCTACATTTAACGTCATTCAACACATATATTAAAATGCTTTAAAGTATTCATCTCAGAAAACTGCTGACAAATATCTTTCTTTACAATATTAAGCTCAAAATCTTGAATGAGAACATTCTATCATCTTGTCGCTCTATCTAATGAGAATTTTCAATCATTGAATTATTTCTCGACAGTATAGCATTATGTGAAAATTACGCGCTGTAGTTTGTGTGAAGTCTGCTTCGCAGTGTGAGCAAGAAAATTTCGTCGTCACGTTTGACTTTTCTCATTGATGTCTCTGTAAACTTAGAAGCGTTGAGAATTGATGTTCATTACAGTCGTGATTTCAACATTAGAGTTTGAATGAAATCTTCAAGATTTCAATGAATTCAATAAATGTATGCAAATGCGCAGAATTTTGTTAAGAGATAGACGTGAAGTACGATGATCATAAGTTCACGTTAAACATAACGTAGTCTGACTAGCGTGATAAATATGATTCTAGAGAGAAAAAAGCTGAAAATGTTGAATCAACAATTAAAATGACTTCAAGAGAATCATTGATAAAGCACTCTGCAGAATCATAGAAATTGAATGACACATGCTGTTGAAATCATGCCTAGAAACTAATCAGAGAGCGTGCGTGACTAGTATGTTTGATCAATAAAGATAGCTATGACTAAGACTTTAAGAATACAGAAGAAAGAAGGTACAAAAGATAAGAAGAACACGCTTTATATAGTAGTTACTTAGATCAACGCTAGTCTCAAAGAGAACGTGTTGAAACACAAGAAAGATGTTGATTCAAAAGATGTTTGCAACACAAAGAAATATGTTTGTCTAGAAATCTGTTGACTATTCATAATACAAAGAAGTGTGTTTATCTAGAAGACAATAGAAGCTGATTTAGAAGATGTTAGAAAAGAAAAAAGATGCTGAGTTATATCTGAGTCAGATCTGAGTCAAATTTAAATCAGATCTCGACTAAATCTTGACTAGCTCTAATCAATACGCAGTGAACTCACTAACGTTCATTGCGAATTGATTAGAATTTGATCTTTGACACATTCATAACATTATCTCTCTCTTCGAAAATTCATGTTCACATGAATAGAACAAATGAAACGCAAAACTTTTTCACTGTTTTTCAATTTAGTGTGACTTGTCTGAATAAAGCTTATGAAATTCAACTAGAACTTCTTTCAAGCTCTCAAATTCTTCTTTATCGACATAGTATCATTCATCATCTTGATTTAATCTTGTTCATTTGATCTTATATTGTATTCGATCTTGATAGCGTCTATAGTTCAAAATGTCATTCATCTTTCAATGCTCATCATCTTTAATAGTGAGAGATCTAGAAGATTTCAAATGCTGTTTTGACAACGAGTCTTTAAGATAAAAACGTAATAGCTTCATGTCACGATTCTAGCCTTGCCAGGCTCAGCCTTCTAGCCTTGCCAGGCCTATCCTCGCTCCGTCACCTTGACTAGTCCCTATTGAGCCTAGCGTCGGCTGAGAAACACACATATGTAGCCAGCTTCTTTCCTGTAGCTATCTTTCTTCCTTAGCATTTATCTTCTAGTTAAATGACACCTCTATCTGACTCGCTCTAGGCAGGCCCTTAACATTAGATAAATGCTCATCATCTACTACTCTGCTATCGATGAATAGACGATACGAAACAATCTATTCAGTAAGGAAAATTTGCAAGAGATTCTTCAAATTTGCACCATCATTTTAGATCGCAAGGAATTCTTCGATTCTACACCCATTTTCACCATTCTATTCGCAAGAAATTCTTTGAATAAAGCACTCAATTGTTACCTGAAATTCACAAGAGATTCTTTGAATTTTCACTCATCAAAAAACATCAATTCAAAACATCAATCCCTCATCTACCCTTACCTCAACAACTTCTACCTTCTCTCATCATGACACGCGACGTTGAGTCAGTTGAGTCACGAACAACTCGCCTGCTTAGAAGCACTGTCAATAGAAGAGTTTCACTTCTACTCATCGATGCTTCAGTCGAAGCTGAGAAAGCTGTCACTTTCTGAAACATAAACATCGAAGAACAACTGTTTCATTGAGTCAGCAATCAACTTGACGAAGTCATCAATATGCTGAACGAGCTTCGAAGTCAGCGAAACTTGACTCTACAACTCAATGAACACTGACTTCTTGTACAAGACGATCACAAAAAGAGAGCGAAACAACTAGAAGTCGCTTTTGATAAAAACGATGAGCTAGAGAAAAAGATCAATCAGCTACAAGGCGAGCGGTTGAACTTCAGAGCGAAACAACGTCAAG
>JAABUO010000778.1_pt1 | contig 51242 bp, 51 predicted proteins | sample 5559291 | NCBI WGS metagenome assembly JAABUO01 (sample SAMN10711878, study PRJNA513372) | rock metagenome | isolation source: Antarctica rocks | place: Antarctica: Victoria Land, Finger Mt sud | reverse complement strand
CTCCGAAATCGCAATCGTACCGCAGAGATGCCGCGGACAGAGACGGAGCAAATCGAAGGCAACCGGTAAAACTGCGAAGACAGCGACGCACTTGCTGCTCGACAGCTGCTAAATCAGACTTGCCCTAGCGAAAGAGGGTACTTATCTACCGCGGTCCCGGCGGAATATGGCCCGCGACCATCGTTGAGAGCGAGGACGACATCGAGATGCCGCAGCGTTTCCTCGTAATGCTTTTCCTGCCACGCCAACAGTGCCGTGAGGTAATGCACCTCCGCCTCGAGCGCAGCGATTCCGGTGGAGAAAACGAGAGCACGGGCGTCCACGAGTGAAGACTCCGCGTCCGCGTTTCGTCCCAGCATAATCTGCGCGCTCGCGCGCACTGCGTGAATCTCTCCGGCTTCTGCATTATTGAAGATCGGCGACGGAACCGTGAGCGAATCCACGGCTTCGGCTGCGCGGCCGGTGCGGATGAGGGCACGTGCACGTAACGCTAATGACCGTGCATCGTATGCAGAACGTAACGCGTCGGCGCAATCAGAAGACGCTGCGGCTTGGAAGCTCTCCAATGCAGCTTGATACGAACCCAACTTCGGCCTTAGCCGAGCAACAGACCGTGCCAGAACGCCCTCATTTTTCGGCGATATGATGGCCGACGCCACTTTTTGTCGGTGCACACTTAAAAACGCCTTGCCGCACCGGCTTGGCTTAGGTAAGCAGCTGCTACTGCGTCATGCCGGAAAGCGCGGTCACAGGAAGACTGCGGCGTGAACGTCCATGGTGTGCATGCCGAACTGCCAAAGATTGCTTAGCATGTCCGCTACGGTATGGAGAACGTCGGCCGATGAGAACATCGCGATCGTGAGGTGAAGCACGTTGTTTGCCTTTCAGCGGGGGGCGGCGAGCCTACGCATCATCGCCCACCGATTTTCCGGCGGTGGAATCCACGAGCTCCATGCCATACTGCCCTCTCGGAAGCGAATCTCCCGCGGGCGGCTAGTAGTGTGAACGGTGTCACACCGGCTCAAATGCCGGCGTACCACTCGTAGCCTTGATCCTCCCAATAGCCGCCGTTCCCGCCGAAGATCGGCTTGAACGTGGACGCCAGTTCGATACGGTGAACCCACTTCGTGCTCTTATACGCGAGCTGCGTCGGGATGCGGAGCCGGACCGGCCCCCCGTGATCGGGGTCGATGGGCTTGCCGTTGAGGTCGAGGGCGAGCTGTATCTGCGGATGTGCCGCTTGCGCGAGATCGACGCTCCCATAAAACGGCTGGCCGTTGGAATCGCGATCGAAAGAGTAGAACATGACGTAACGCGCTTGCGGCTTCGGCCCTACGAGCTTCAAGAAAACCGCGAGGGGGACGCCCGTCCATTTGCCGACGACGCTCCACCCTTCGACGCAATCGTGACGCGTGATTTCGGTCAGCTTCGCGAGCGCCCGGAGGGCTCGAAGATCGAACGTCTGCGGCCGTTCGACGAGACCGCCGACGGCCAGGCGATAACCGGCGAAGCGGCCGTCGACGAGCTTCTGATACGTCCCGTCGCTCGGCGTGTCGTTGCCGTTGGTCGGGAAGTTTTGCGTGATGTCGGACTCGCGGTACAGCTTCGCCATGCCGTGCGTACCGATCACGCGGTGGTTGAGATCCTCGGCAAGCTTCAAAACGCCGTGGACCTGCGGCGCATCGTTGAGCCCGTTGGTGATTTTGGCACAACCGGCCAGCGCGGCGGCCATGGAGGAAGCGACGAAGATCTTGCGATTCACGATCCCGTTCCTTCGTTTTTTCCAAGCCGGTACGTGCCGAGCGTCATAGACCGCAGATTATTGACGACGCCGGTACTCGCGACGAGAAACACGTGCCCGAACGTAAAAGCGATCAGCGCGAGCATCGCTACGAAGTGCCAGAGACGCGCGAACTGCCGCCCGCCGAGCAGCGTGGTCAGCGGACCCGCAATCGCGTCGACCCCGGGCGAAAGCGCGAGGCCCGTCAGCACGACGAAAGGCACGAGCCCAAAGAGGACGACGGTATAACCCGCCTTCTGCAGCGGATTGTATTTACCGTGCACCGGCGGCTCTTTGAGCAACCCAAAATAATAAAGCTGCATCGGCACCATCTTCGGCAGATCCGACGGGCGTACGATCAGCAAGCCGAGCTCTTTTCGTAGCAGGCCGAAGATCAGGTACGCGAGCCCGGCAAACGTGAGCACCCACCCGAAAAAGAGATGCCAGCGCCGGCCGTTGGCGAGATCTTGGTAGCCCGGAAAAGTGATCCACCCTGGGAATGCGCGAGCCGATTCACCGCCTTGGCCGTCATCGGTGTAGCCCAGGAGGTGCGTCGTCGTAAGATGCAAGCCAAAAATTTGCGTCGTCGCGACAGGCTTGCCCGAAGCGGTCGACTGCGAGCCGATCGAGAGCACGCGACGGGCCGGATCGCTCAGATCGGAAGCGTCGAGGTACGGTGCCGCGTTGAAAATCGCCAGGCCGCTCATCACGAGGATCAGCATCGCAAGCGCGCCGGCCCAATGCGTGATGCGCGTGACGACCGAGTGCCGTTTTACGACGACCCCGGGTTCGTCCTCGCGGCTCGCGGCCCGTGACGGAGTCGTGCCGGCTGTCGCATCCATTACCTCATGGTAGCACGATGGCCGCGGCGCCGACGGTAAGGGAGCAGACAGTCCGCCACGAACCCCGGGCGGATGCCCCCAACCTCGCTCGCCGTGCGTCGCGTCGGCCCGATCGCCTACGTGCAGCTCGGCCGGCCCGAGGTCCGTAACGCGTTTAATGCCGCTCTGATCGCCGAGATCGATGAGGCGTTCCAAGCGCTTGCGGGCGACGCGAGCGTCCGCGCGGTCGTCCTTTCGGGCGCCGGCGCGTCGTTTTGCGGCGGCGCGGACATCGCGTGGATGCGCGCTTCGCTCGAGCTCTCGAGCGAAGCCAACCGGGCCGACGCCCGCGCGATGTCCCGCATGTTCCGCTCCATCGACCGTTGTCCGAAACCCGTGATCGCTCGCGTGCACGGCGCGGCGATCGGCGGCGGCGTGGGCCTCATAGCCGTGGCCGATATTGCGATCGCCGCGAGCCGGACGATCTTCGGCTTCACGGAGACCAAACTCGGCATCTTGCCCGCGGTCATCTCGCCCTTCGTCCTCGCCAAGATCGGACGCTCGCACGCCCGCGCCCTGGCGCTCACGGGCGAGCGTTTCGGAGCGCCGCGCGCCCACGCAATCGGGCTCGTGCACGAGATCGTTCCTTCCGAAGACGAACTCGATGGGGCGATCGAGCGCACGTGCGCCGAGATTTTGACGGCGAGCCCGACGGCAGTCGCGGCGACCAAAGCGCTCTTCGCAGAGGTCGCCGCTAGCGACTACGCTGCGACGCTCGAACTTACGGCGCAGGCGATCGCGCTGCAGCGCGTCAGCGCCGAGGGCCAAGACGGCCTACGGGCGTTTCTCGAAAAACGGCGGCCCGCGTGGGCGCGCTAAAACGTATCGAGCGCGTTCTCATCGCCAATCGCGGCGAGATCGCGGTGCGCGTCGCGCGCGGGGCCCGCGCCGCCGGAATCGTTCCGCTGGGCATCTATAGCGACGCCGATAGCGCTGCGCTGCACGTGCGCGCGATGGACGACGCCGTCCGCATCGGACCGCCGCCCGCGACGCAATCGTATCTCGATATCGAGCGCGTGATCGCGGCGGCCATCGAGCTGCGCGCGGATGCGATCCATCCCGGTTACGGCTTCCTTTCGGAGCGCGCCGAGTTTGCGCGCGCGGTGCGCGACGCCGGGCTCGTCTTCGTCGGGCCGACGCCCGAAGCGATCGCGAACATGGGCGATAAAAGCGAAGCAAAACGCCGCGCCCGCGAGCACGGCGTGCCGGTCGTTCCTGGTTACGAAGGCGACGATCTCTCGGTCGAAACGCTGCGAGCGCGGGGGCGGGAGATCGGAACGCCGCTCCTGGTGAAAGCCAGCGCCGGCGGCGGCGGACGCGGCATGCGGGTCGTCGCCGAGATGGCGAGCTTCGACGAAGCGCTCGCGGCCGCTAAGCGGGAAGCGCTCGCGGCCTTTGGCGACGAGCGCGTGCTCCTCGAACGCTACGTCACGCGCCCGCGCCACATAGAATTCCAGATCGTCGCCGACCATTACGGCGCGACGATCCATCTCGGCGAGCGCGAATGTTCTATCCAGCGGCGTCATCAGAAAATTTTCGAAGAAGCGCCCTCGCTCGCGCTCGATGCGGAACTGCGCGAACGCATGGGCCGCGCCGCGATCGCCGTCGCGCGCTCGGTCGACTACACGAATGCGGGCACGGTCGAGTTTCTGCTCGCTCCGAGCGGCGAATTCTATTTTCTCGAGATGAACGCGCGGTTGCAAGTCGAGCATCCCGTGACCGAACTGGTGCACGATCTCGATCTCGTCGCCTTGCAATTCGCGATCGCGAACGGCGAGCGGCTCCCCCTCGAACAACGCGATGTCGAAGCCCGCGGCTGGGCGATCGAAGCGCGTCTCAACGCTGAAGATCCGGCGAACGGCTATCTGCCTTCGAGCGGGACGATCGCGCGGTTCGATATTCCCGGCTCGGCCGCGGCGCGATTCGACCTCGGCTACGGTCCGGGTTCCGACGTATCGATCTACTACGACTCGCTGCTCGGAAAAATCATCGCTCGCGGCCCCGACCGCGGGAGCGCGATTGCGAACTTAGCGGACGCGCTCGCGGGCGTGCGCATCGACGGCGTCGCGACGAATCTGCCGCTGCTGCGCGCGATCGCGAACGACGACGCATTCCGTGCCGGCGACACGACGACCGCGTACTTGAGCGAACGCTCGGATGCGCTGCAGGCGGCGCTTGCCGGAGCGAGCGACGACGTGCTCCTCCTGGCGATTGCGGCCGCGCTCGAGGGGCCGCGCGCCTGGCGGATGAGCGGCGTCGGCATTCCGCTGCGGCTCAGCGAAGCCGGCCGGACGATTGCCGTCGTCGCATCGCGCGGTGAGGACGGGCGATCGTGGAGCATCGCCGGCGACGTGGCGGGCGACGTAACGATCGAGCGTTCGCGCGAGCCCACGGTCGTGCGGCGCGACGGGCGCCGTATTGCCGGCAGCAGCAGCCTCGCCGCGAACGAGATCGCGGTTCAGTATGCCGGACGCGCGTACACGTTCGCGCTCGCCCCGCCGCCGGTGCTCGGTGCGGCCACTGCCGCGCGCGGCGACGCGCACGGCGCCGTAACGTCGCCGATGCCGGGGAAGATCGTCAAGGTGGCGGTCCGTGCGGGCGACGTCGTCGCCGAGCGCGATCTGCTCTTCGTGCTCGAAGCGATGAAGATGGAACATCGCATCGAAGCGACCCGCCCCGGCACGATCGGCGTCGTCGCGGTTACCGAAGGCGCGCTCGTCACGAGCGGCGCGACGTTATTGGAGCTGGCGTGAGCGCGAAGCCGACGGTCGTCATCGTCCCCGGCTTCAACGAGCCGGATAAGGATATGGCGACGCTCGCGCGCGGACGGCGCGATATGACGGGGCTCGAAGCGCGCGGTTTCGCCTGCGAGCTCTTTCCCGTTTTTGCCGACACGCTTTCGGATCGCATCGATCGTTACGCCGACTTCGTCGACGGCTTGCGTGCGCGCGGCGTGCCGTTTCCGATCGTTTCGCTCGGGTATTCGCTCGGCGGCCTCGTCGTACGCGGCTTTCTGCGACGCTTTCCCGAACGCGCGCACGAGATCGCGCATACGATCACGCTCGGAACGCCGCATTGGGGCGTGACGGCGGACATGTTGCCGATGCTCACGGCGTTCTTACGCTTGCAAGATCGCTCTATGCGCGAGATAGATCTGCGCTCGGAATTCATGACTTGGTACAATCGCACCGGGGGACACTGGATCGGCCGCGGTAAGGAGCGCAATTGGTTCCTCGACTACGAACCGTGGATCGTACCGCCGTACAGTTGCCTCTTCTCGATCTACGGAACGGTCCCGCATTTCGGCGGTGACAACGACGGGATCGTATGGAAAGATAGTGCGACCCTCGGTGGACGCATCCCGAGCTACGAGATCGAAGATCAATTCGCGTATCACCTCAACCTCATCGGCGCCTTCAATCCGGGAACGTTTCTTATCAAAGGCTTCACGTGGGACGATCGCATCTGGCCCCGCGCGATCGCCGCCATCGCCGAACACATCGAATCGCACGTCGTTGCCGAAAGCACGGTAGCCATCTCATGAGCGCGAGCACTCTCTCTTCGTTGCCCGAACGCGTCAAAGTGTGCGAGATGGGGCCGCGCGACGGCCTACAGAACGAAAACGGCATCGTCCCGGCCGCCGACAAAATTCGCTTTATCGATTTACTTTCGGCGAGCGGCCTGGCGACGATCGACACGACCTCGTTCGTACGCCCCAATGCGATTCCGCAACTGACCGACGCCGAAGAGGTGATGGCCGGCATCGAGCGCCGCCCCGGCGTGAGCTACCTGTGCCTGGTGCCCAACCTGCGCGGGCTCGAGCGAGCGCGCTCGGCCGGCGTTCGCGCGATTGCGGTGTTCACCGCGGCGTCGGAAGCGTTTACCAAAGCCAACATCAACATGACGATCGACGAATCGATCGCGGCGTTTCGCGATGTCGTCAAAGCCGCGCGCTCCGAAGGCATGTGGATCCGCGGCTACGTCTCGACGGCCTTCGGCTGTCCGTACGAAGGCGCCGTGCCCGTCGAGCGCGTGGTGCGCGTGGCGAGTGCGCTAGCGGAGATGGGAATCGACGAGATCTCGATCGGCGATACGATCGGCGTGGGCACGCCGAATGCCGTCGTCGATGTCGCGGGCGCGTTACAAGCGCACATGCCGGTGGAACGGCTCGCCATGCATTTTCACGATACGCGCGGAGTCGCTCTCGCAAACGTCGTCGCGGCGCTACAGATGAACGTCGCGATTTTCGATTCGTCGGCAGGCGGCCTCGGCGGCTGCCCTTACGCGCCGGGAGCGACCGGGAATCTCGCGACCGAAGATTTGCTCTACATGCTCGACGGCATGGGCATCGAAACCGGCGTATCGCTCGACGCCGTGCGCGCTGCGACGCGGTTCGTCAGCGGAGTGCTCGGCCACGAGGCGCCGTCACGGGCCTATCGCGCGCTCGAAGCGGCGGCGGCCCGCGCATGAACGCCGATCGATTTCCAGCGGTCATGGGCGCTCGGGCGCACGGCCGCATCCTCGCCGACAATGCGGCCGGCACGCAGCTTCCCGATAGCGCGCTCGAGCGGATGCAACGCTACCTCACGTACGAAAACGCACAGAAAGGCATCATCTTCACGCGCACGCGCGCGACGAGCGATCTCGTCGCCGAAGCCAAGGCCGAATTCGCCGCGCTCGTGGGTGCGGAGGTGGCGCAGATCGGGCTCGGCCTCAACGCGACGAGTATCGCGATGGATCTTTCGCGACTGCTCGCGAGCACGATCGTTCGCGGCGACCGCATCGTCGTAACGGCCGCGGACCACCAAGCGAACGTGGCGCCATGGCTCTGGCTGCGTCGCTTCGGCGCTCAGATCGATGTCGTTCCCGTCGACGCGCGCGGCGATCTGGACGAATCGAAATACGCAGCCTTTCTCTCGCGCAGCCCGAAAATCGTCGCGTTGCCATGGGCCTCCAACGCGACGGGCTCCGTCTTCGACGTCGCCCACTTCGCGCGACTGGCGAAAGAAGCGCGGGCGCTCGTGGTCGTCGACGGCGTCCAAGCCCTCCCCCACTTCGCGCTCGAACTCGATGCCGCGATCGATTTTGCCTTTTTCACCGCCTATAAGATGTACGCGCCGCACGTCGGCTTCTGGTACGCGAGCGAAGCGTTACTCGAACGCTACGTCGACGCCGACGACGAACACGTGCCCGGCGGCGACGCGCGGTATTGGACGCTCGAGTGCGGCACGCAGAGTCACGAAGGGCTGGCGGGCTGGCTCGGAACGATGAGCTACTTGCGCGATATCGCCGCCACGCCGCGGCTCGCGCTCGAAATCGTCGCCCGTCACGAGTTCGAGCTCTCACGTTACGCGCGCGTGAAGTTCGCCGAACGTACCGACACCGTGCGACTCTACGGGCGTCCTACGGATTGCGCGCGTCTCCCGGTTTTCGCCTTCAATATCCCGGGCATCACGAGCGAGGCGCTCGCCGAGCGCTTCGACGTCGCCGAGATCGAAGCGCGCTGCGGCGATTACTATGCGCCGCGGTTGATGGGCGCGCTCGCGGCCGAGGCCGGCGGCATCGCGGTGCGTTTGAGTTTCGCACAATACAACACGACCGAAGAGATCGATCGCTGTTTCGACGTGATCGACGCCGCCCTCGAAGGCGCAGACGATCTCGAAAGCGCGGCCGAACTCGAAAGCGATCTCGAGCTGACCCAGCCGTGAGCAACGCTCCGCTCGATTCCGCGCAACGCTTCACGGGCCTCGCTGCGGCATACGATCGCTACCGGCCGACGTATCCGCACGAAGCCATCGTCGCAATTCTCGACGGTCTGCCGGTTCCGGCGAGCGTCGTCGACGTCGGCGCCGGAACGGGCATCGCGACCCGCGCGCTTGCCGCTGCGGGCGCGACCGCGATCGCCGTCGAGCCGAATGACGAGATGCGAGCCGTCGCGGCCGGGCACGGCCTCGATGCCCGGGCGGGATCGGCGTCCGGGACGGGTCTGCCGGACGATAGCGTCGATGCCGTCACGTGTTTTCAGGCGTTCCACTGGTTCGCGAACGCCACCGCGTTACGCGAATTCCGGCGCGTGCTGCGGTCGAGCGGACGGCTCGCGGTCGTCTGGAACGAACGGGACACGCGAGCCGACCCCTTTACGCGCGAGTTTCGCGCGCTCGAAGAACGCTTCGGCGAAACAGCGATGCTCGCCGGCATCGCCTTCGCCGATCCCTCGCTCGAACCGCTGTTGCGCGAGGCCGGCTTCGCGAGCATCCGGCGTTTACAATTTCCGAGCGAGCAGCGTCTGGATGCCGACGGTCTCGTCGGGCGCGTGCGGAGCACCTCCTACGCACCGCGCGACGGGCTCGCGCTCGTCGAGATGGAACGCGCGTTGCATGCGCTGCACGAACGCTTCGCCGATCGCAGCGGCCATGCCACACTCGTCTACCGCACCGACGTCTATATCGGAGAATTCGCATCACACCGACCGTAACGCCACCGCTCGCGATCCGCTTCGGAACGCTTCACGATAATGTGGGCGAACCGCAGCGCAACGGCACGCTGCTCGTGGAAAACGGTCGCATAACGCGCGTCGGCGACGCCGCGCTGGCCGTGCCCGCGGGCGCTCGTACCCTCGAAGCGGCGTGCGTCGTACCGGGTCTCGTAAACGCGCACGTGCATCTCGAAATGAGCGGCGAAGCGCAGACGGCGAGCGTCTTCGTGCTCACGACGCCGACGCAGCGCGCGCTCGTGTGCGCGGAGAACGCGCGCAAAGCGCTCTTCTCCGGCGTGACGGCCGTTCGGGATCTCGGCAGCACCGAGAACCTCGCAATCGATGTGCGCGATGCGATCGGCGAGAACAAGATCGCGGGGCCGAACATCGTTGCCGCGGGTCGGGCGATCTGTATGACGGGCGGCCACGGCTGGTTTCTCGGGCGTCAAGCCGACGGAGATCTCGACGTTCGCGTCGCGGTGCGCGAACAGCGGCGCGACGGCGCGGATTGCATCAAGTTCATCGCGACCGGCGGCGTGCTGACCAAAGGCGCGGTCCCCGGCATCGAGCAGCTCACCGAAGATGAGCTACGCAGCGGCATCGTGGAAGCGCACAAGCACGGGATGCGTTGTGCCGCGCACGCGATCGGTACCGGCGGCATCAAAAACGCGCTGCGCGCCGGGATCGATTCCATCGAGCACGGGCATCTCGTCGATGCTGAAGGCATCGCGCTCTTCGTGGAAACCGGCGCCTATCTCGTTCCGACGCTGGCCGCGATCACGTGCATCCTCGAAGGCGGCGAGGACGGCGGGATGCCCGATTTCGTGCTCCGCAAAGCCCGCGAGATCGCGGAGAACGCGGCGACGAACCTGCAGCGCGCGCGCGCCGCGGGCGTTCGTTTTGCAGGCGGTTCCGATGCGGGAACGCCGTTTAACTTTCACGATGCCTACGCCTACGAACTCGAACTGATGCAATCGATGCTCGGCATGAGCGCGCGCGAAGCGCTGCATACGGCGACGTATGCGGCCGCCGATCTGCTCGGCATCGAACGCGGTACGCTCGGGGCGGGAGCCGTCGCCGACGTGCTGCTGCTCGACGCGGATATCGAGGGTGACGCGCGACCGTATCGCGCGCCGGCGGCCGTCGTCAAAGACGGCGCGCTCGTCTTCGAACGCCGCTAGCGAACCGCTCGCGCATGGGCGTCGATCGCTCCCTAGCCGGCGTGCGGCTCGCACTTCTGGCGCCGATCTCGTGGCCCGTGCCGCCGCGCGGCTATGGGCCCTGGGAGCAGATCGCGCACGAGATCGCCGCGGGCATGGCCCGGCGCGGGCTCGACGTCACGCTCTTCGCGAGCGCGAACTCGACGACGCCCGTGCGCATCGCCTCGGTCGTGCCGGTCGGGATCAACGAAGACCCGGCCCTCAACGGCGACGTCTACGGCGCGCTTCACACGGCGCACTGTTTCGCGCGCGCATGCGAGTTCGACCTCATTCACAACAACTTCGATTGGAAGCCGTTGACGTATGCGCTCGCGACGGCCGCGCCGCCGCTGGTCACCACGATTCATGGCTTCTCGTCGCCGCCGATTCTCGCGGCATACTACGCCGCCGCACGGCGCAGTTTTTACTGCTCGATTAGCGATGCCGACCGCGATCCCGGCCTCGACTATCTCGCGACGACCTACAACGCGATCGATCCTGCGGAATTCACGTTCGTCGAGCGGCCCGGTGCGTATCTACTGTTCCTCGGCCGCTTCCACCCCGAGAAAGGCACGCACCTGGCGATCGAGATCGCCAAGCGCGCGGGCGTACGGCTCGTCATCGCCGCGATCCCACAAGACGAAGCGTACTTCGCAGCCGAGGTCGCGCCGCATATCGACGGCGATCGCGTGCGCTTCGTCGGTGCGGTGGAACGCGAAGAACGCGATGCCTTGCTCGGGGGTGCGCTCGCGCTCGTGCATATGACGACGCGGCCCGAACGCTTCGGCCTCACGCTGATCGAAGCGATGGCCTGCGGCACGCCGGTGCTCGGGGCGCGCATGGGTTCGATCCCGGAGATCGTCGTCGACGGCGAGACGGGCTTTCTCTGCGATTCGGTCGACGACGCCGTAGCGAACGTCCCGCGGCTCGCCGCGCTTGACCGGCGCGCCTGCCGCCGGCGCGTCGAGGCGGCGTTTACGACCGAGCACATGCTTGATGCGTACGCCGCAGTCTATCGCAGCGCGCTTTCGCTCGGCACGCCGCAACCAGCGAGCGCGCGGGCGCTAGCCGTGCGCGAGCACGACTATTGGGACCGGCCGATGGCGTTTACCGATTCGCCCCCGAAACCGCGAACGCTCGTTGCAGGGCCCGGGATCGCGTGGGGAGGTTAGCTTCTTAAGCGACCGGCGGCAGCGCTAGCGACGAACGCGCTCTTGCGATGCGGAGGGAACCCACGCGAGTTCCCGGCGCCCGGCTTCGGCGCGCGCGAGCGCGTCGTCGACCGTCGCTCCGAGCACCGTGAAGTGCGCCATCTTCCGGCGCAGCGCCGCGTGCCGTTTGCCGTACACGTGCAGCTGAAGATCGGGATCGCGCAACAGCGGCGCGACGCCGTCGAGACGATCGCCCGTACCGGCGCCGAGAATATTGATCATCACGGCCGGTGCGATCAGTTTGGGCTCGACGAGCGGCAAGCCGCAGATCGCGCGCACGTGCGCTTCGTATTGCGAGATCTGCGTCGCATCGATCGAATAGTGCCCGCTGTTGTGAACGCGCGGCGCGATCTCGTTGACGTAGATGTCGTCTCCGGCGACGAAATATTCCACGCAGTACGCGCCTACGATGCCGAGCCGCTCGCCGATCGTCGCCGACACGGTTCGCGCGCGCTCGGCCAACTGCGGCGCGACGCGTGCCGGAACGATCGTCGTCGCGAGCACGCCGTGATCGTGCTGGTTTTCGGTCACCGGAAAACTCACCGCCCCACCGTCGGCGCCGCGCGCGCAGATGACCGACACTTCCAAATCGAAGGCGACGAAACGTTCGAAGATCAGCGGCACGCCTTTCGCGCTCGTCCAGGCGGCACGCGCGGCGTCGGCATCGCGCACCACCCACTGGCCTTTGCCGTCGTAACCGCCGCGCGCCGTCTTCATGACGGCCGGCAAACCGACCGCCGCACAGGCGCTTTCCAGATCGTGCGACGACGTTATCGATACGAACGGCGCGACGGTGCAACCCGCGTCGCGCATGAAATTCTTTTCGAGAATCCGATCTTGTGCGACGCGCAGCACGTCGCCACTCGGCCGTACGAGCCGGCCGTCGTTCTCGAGCGCCCGTACGGATTCGAGCGGAATATTTTCGAACTCGTAGGTCACGACGTCGCAGCGCGCGCCGAACTCTCCGATCGCACGCAGATCGTCGTAGGCGGCGACGATCTGTTCGTCGGCGACCTGACCGCATGGCGAATTGGGCATCGGCTCGAGCGTGACGACGCGGTAGCCCATGCGTTTGGCTTCGAGCGTGAGCATGCGGCCGAGTTGGCCGCCCCCGAGAATACCGATCGTTTCGACGTCCATCGCTTAGAGCCGGATCGCTTCGACGGCGGCGGCGGCGGCGGCGGTGCGTTCGCCCAGACGTCGCGCGAGGTCGCCGTCGGCGAGCGCGAGGATGCGTGCGGCGAAGAGGGCGGCGTTGGTGGCATTGCCGATCGCCATGGTCGCAACGGGCACTCCCGCCGGCATCTGCGCGATCGAAAGCAACGAGTCCAGGCCGTCGAGCGTCGAGCCGCGCACCGGGACGCCGATGACGGGCAGCTGCGATTTCGCGGCGACCATGCCGGGCAAATGCGCGGCCCCGCCCGCGCCGGCGATGATTACGTGCAGACCACGCGCGGCTGCGGTCGACGCATAATCGAAAAGCAGATCCGGCGTGCGGTGCGCGGAAACGACGCGCATTTCGTGAGCGATCTCGAGTTCGGCGAGGGTCGTCGATGCGGCCCGCATCGTTTCGAGATCCGAGACACTGCCCATGATGATGCCGACGCGCGCGTGATCCATAGCGGCCTCTGTTTCGCGCGGCGCGAAGAACCGACCTCGACGCGCAGAAGCGTGTCCGCATGCCAAGCCCGTTCGGAGTTCATTCATGAGCGCACGCCGCGTCGCCATCGTCACCGGAGCGTCGTCGGGCATCGGCCGCGCGCTCGCCGAGCGCGCCGTGCGCGCGGGCTGGGACGTCTTTGCCGTCGGCCGTCGCGCCGACCGGCTCGACGAACTTTCCGCGCTCGTTGCCGCGTCCCACGGCAGGCTAACGACCCTCGCACTCGACTTACGGACGCCGGGCGCGGCCACGCGGATCGTCGGCGAGGCACTGGCCGCCTACGGCCGGATCGACGTGCTCGTCAACAACGCCGGCGGCGTTGCGGTCGGCCCGGTTTCCCAGCAGAACGACGATGCGTTATACGAGCAGATGGAAACGCACGTCATCGTTCCGCTCGCGCTCACGCGCGAGGCGCTTCCGTCGCTGCGCGCTTCGCGCGGTGTCGTGATTTTTTTTGGCAGCGGCGTCGCGCGCATTCCCGTCGGTACGCTCGGCGCATATCCGGCGGCCAAGGCCGCCGTGCGCAGCCTCGCGCGCACGGCCCGCAACGAATTACGGCCGGCGGGCATCGCGGTCACGTACGTCGATCCGGGCGCCGTCGCGACGGAATTCATGACGCGCGCGGGCTTCTCCGGGCCACCGCCGTCGCTAGCGGCATCGCCGTACGACGTCGCGCGCGCCGTCTTCGCGGCGTTCACGAGGCGCCGGCCCGTCGTCAATGCGGTTCCGTGGCAGACGTTTCTCGTCGCGGTCGGCGAAGCGTTTCCGAAGCTTACGGATTACATTCTTTCGCGTGCGCCGAGCATCGTTGGCGGCGCGGCGCTGTCGCCGCCCGTGCGCGAAAAACCCGTCCTTGCGCCAACCGGTGCCGCGCCTGCAAGTTCGCTTGGAAAGCCTGCCGCACAAGACACGCATAAACCCGAAACACTACGTACGACGGCGCCAGAAGCGAAGGCTGCCACAGACCTCGCGCGCGAGTCCGCAGCAGCGACCGGACCGGTAACGTTCGAATCGGCGCTTGCAGCCCACGCCAACCGCATGAAAAAACTTAATTTGCGCGAGTCGTTCGTCCGCACGCTGCTCGTGCCGGGAGCCGAACTCGAACTCGGCTACGTTGCGATGCGCTGGGCCGGAATGCCCAATAAAAACGAACGGGGACTAACGAGCGACGTACTCGAAACGCTCGTTCTAACGGGCTTCCTTCATCGGCTCGGCACCGAACGCTACTTAGTAGTACGAGAGGCTTAGGAATAACTTCCACAACAAACGGGTAGCACAAATCGATTAGTCGCCCGCAATCCGCGTCCGTTCGACTTACGTTACGAGTGTAATCAATGATTTCGCGTTTTTGGCCAAACGTTTGGCTCACCTAATCTTTCGCATACGCTCTTTCGTAGCGCTCGCGCTTTTTTTTGGGTTTTCCGCCGTGCCGCTCGCCGCGCATCCGCTCGGCAACTTCACGATCAATCATCTTACAAAAGTGGCCGTGCACGCGGATCGAGTCGACGTTCGTTACGTCCTCGATATGGCGGAAATTCCGACGTATCAGGCGCTCCGCGCCGAAACGCCCGACGGAAAGATGACGCGCGCTCAACTCGACGCGTACGCGCAGACGCTTGCGAAACGGCTCGTTGCGGCCCTGCACCTGCTCGATAACGGCAGCGCGCTGAGGCTACAGCTCGACCGCACGTCGGCCACCACGCGACCCGGTGCCGGCGGGTTGCCGACCTTTTACCTGACGCTCGACGCACACGCCGCGATGCACCATTCCGCAGGTGCGACCGCACTCTCGTACGCAGACGAAACGTACCCGGGGCGACTCGGCTGGCACGACGTCGTCGTCGCTCCGGCCACGGAACCGACTCGCGAGCTGAGCGCCTATCCGAGTGCGTTGCTCGGTTCGCCACGCTCGACCACCGCCGTCGACATCTCCGTCGATGCACGCGGCGTCGCGATGTCGCGGGCGGTACCGACGATCGAAGCCGCCGGCGGTGCTCCCGCGGCGCCGTCGCAAGTGCGCTCCAATCAGCTATCCGACATGCTCGCGCGCGGCACCGGCGACATCAAGTTCGTCGCGCTCACGTTCCTGGTCGCAATCGCCCTGGGCGCCCTTCATGCGCTCGAACCCGGGCACGGAAAAACGCTGCTCGCGATCTCGCTCGTCGGGGCTCGCGCGACCGTGAAGCAGGCGACGATTCTCGCGACCGCGCTCACCTTTGCGCATACGATCGGCGTGCTCGCGCTCGGCGTCGCGATCAACCTCTTTAAGGGCTACTTCGTTCCCGAAACGATTTACCCGTGGATCACGCTCGCCTCGGGCGTCGTGATCGCAGTTATCGGCGCGCGGGCCGTCCAGCGGCAGATCCAGAACCGGCAGCCGCTCGCGCACGAACACGCGCACGGCCACGCGGCGACGCATCCGCACGATCACGAACACGTTCATCACGCGCAGGGTCCCGATCACGATCACGATCCGCACGGTCACGACCATGGCCACGGTCATACTCACGATCACGACGACCTCGAACACGCGCGCGCCCATGCGATTCCTGGCACCGCGCCGCTCACGTTCGGCGGAACGGTGTGGGCCGCGATGAGCGGCGGCGTGGCGCCGTGTCCTGCAGCACTCGTCGTGCTGCTCGCCGCGGTCGCGCTCAATGAGGTCGCGTACGGTATCTTCGTAATCGTCGCATTCAGCTTCGGTTTGGCGGCCACGCTGACGGGGCTCGGCATCGCCGTCGTGCGCGGCGCCACCTGGCTGCAGAATCGCCCGCAATTCGAGCGCTTCGTGACGCATGGACCGCTTGCGTCGGCGATCGTCATTTCGTCGATCGGTGCGATCATGGTCGGCCAAGGGTTCGTCCAGCAGGGCATCACCTTATCGCCGCTGCTCGTAACCGGAATCGTCGCACTCGCGATCGCCGGCTATGCGTTCTCCCATCCGTTCTCGCACCGCAGCGTCGGCGCGGCATGATCGGGCTCGGCGCCTTCGCGGTCTTCGCGCTCGGCTTGCGGCACGGGGCCGATCCCGATCACATCGCGGCGATCGATAATCTCACGCGCAATTCGTACGGCGAGCGGCCGTGGCTGAGCCGTTTTTGCGGCACGCTCTTCGCCGGCGGCCATAGCGTGATGGTCCTTTCCATTGCGGCTCTCGTCGGTCTGCTGGGAACGCAACTGGGACCGTATGCGGCGACGGTCGAGACGATCGGCACGTGGATCAGCATCCTCGTGCTCGTGCTCATCGCCGTGCTCAATTTGCGGCAACTCCGGTCCGATCCGACGCGGCTCGTCGGCGTAAAAACGCGTCTTCTGCCGCGCGCCCTGCGCGAAGGATCGAGCCCCTGGCTCGCGATCCCGGTCGGCTTACTTTTTGGCTTTGGGTTCGAGACATCGAGCCAGATCGCGACGTACGCCGTGGCGTTCGGCGTCGGTTCGGGCGTTCTCGGAGCCCTCTTCGTCGGTGCGATGTTCTGCCTCGGCATGCTTTGCACCGATACGCTCGACAGCGTGCTCGTCCATCGGCTCGTTTCCGATCGTTCGAGCCTGCAACCGGCAACGATGCGCGTGTGGATCTGGTCCGTCACGCTCGTCGCACTCGCCGTCGCGGCCTACGAGTTCGCACAGCTCGTCGGTTGGAAATCCCCCGTCCCGGACTTGTACGTGAGCGGCGTTATCGTCGCTGCACTCCTCGCCGTCTTCGCGTACGTGTTCGCACGCACGCGAACCGAACGACACCCCACCCCCTCGGTCCACCCCGGCACCAATACTTGAGGAGAACCATGCATATAAAGCGGATCATCGGCGCGGGGACGGCGGCTCTCGCCATCACCGCCGCCGCGGTCCTCTACACCGCTCACCCGGTGAAGAGCTCCGACCACCAAGATACCTATAACCTTGCCAATTCCGTCGGGCACAATACGTCCGCCGACATCACCGATGTCTTCGTTTTCCCCTCGCCGACCAACCCGGCCAACGTCGTGTTCGCGATGAACGTATCGCCGCTGATCCCCGCCGGCATGGGAACCACGAAGTTCTTCGACCCGACGCTCATGTGGCAGTTCAAAATCGCGCACGGCGCCGGCAACTATCAGGAAGATCAAGTCATTCAGCTCGGCGTCACGGGCGTCGATGCCGCGCAAACGGTCACGTTGTACGGCCCGAGTGCTCCCAATGAAGTCGGCACCACCAATACCTTCGTGAAGCCGACGGGCTCGTTCGGTTATAACAATGCGACGACGGTCGGCACGGGCACGAACGCGATCCAAGTGTTCGCAGGCCCACGTACCGATCCGTTCCTCTTCGATCTCTTCGCGTTCTTCTCGTTCTTGGGCGATCGCGACGTCGAAACGCACAATTCGCAAACGGACCCTGGTCCGGCCGCGAACGGCCCGGTTTTCAACGCCGATAACGTCGGAATCGCGGCTCAATTCGCAACCGCGCAAGATAAGGCGCAACCGGCCAAAAATCCGAGCTTCGGCGGATTCGCGGCGGGTGCGACGGCCGGCGGCACGAGCGCGTTCGGTAACTACGCGTGTAATAACGGCCCAGCGCAGAACGTGCTTTCCGGCTTCAACGTACTATCGTACGTGATCGAAGTTCCCAAGGCGCTGCTCTATGGCGCCGGCACCCCCTTCCCGAGCTCGGTGATCCACGTGTGGGCCACCTCCAGCTCGTCGACGACGAACAGCTAGGAGAGAAACATGCTGAATATCAAATTCCTCACCGCGCTGTCCGTCCTCGGCCTCGCTCTTGCGGCCTGCGGCAGCAACAATGACAACGTGCACCTCACGCCGCAGCCGCCGTTTAACGGCCCCGGCGGCCCCGGCGCCGGCGGCGGCACTTCCCCCACGGCACGATACGTGCAAATCGAGCGACTGTCGCGGCCGACGATCAAAGAGGTTTTCGAAAACTTCGTCGATCACCAGAAATCGAACGCGATCGAACCGTACAACGACGCGTTGCTGCAGACCGATATCGCGGCCACGGAAGACTTCGTTCGGTACGGCCCGACCGGCCCCGCGCCCGGAACACCAGACTACGGGAAGGACATCCAAGGCGTCCTGTATCCCGACGAGTATCTCGTGGACCTGTCACAGGTTAAAGGCGGGTTCCTGGGTGCCGAAACGAAAACTGCCACGGCGTTATTCGGCGGCCGTAATCCCAACGACGACGTGATCGGGACGGAACTCAGCGTGTTGTTCGGTACCAAGATCTCCGAGCTCGGCCTCGACGCGGCGGACAACAAGCAGAACGACTGCTTGAAGACGCAAAACCTCGCTGGCTTCAGTGCGACGCAAACGGCTGGGCCGGCGTTCCCGTACTTGGCCGCTCCCCACTAGAACCCAGCGCGTCATTGCGTCGCCGTTTCGGCGGGGACGCAATGACGTTTTACAGGCGTATCGCTATGTCTCGCATCCTGACATCGTTACCATTGGCCATAACGGCGATCGCACTCGGTGCGCTCGCCGTTTGGCCGTCGTACGTCAAACACGCCGAAGCCGCGGCGCGAGTGAGTTCGTTGCCGACGATGGCGCCGGTAACGCGCGACTACGTTCTTCGCGACCGGTTGATCGCGTTTTGGGAAGGCCGCGTTAAGGAACATCATTCGGGCGACATGATCAGCCCGCGAAATCTCGGCGATCAGTACCTGCAACGCTACCGCGAGCACGGGGATATCGACGACGTCCTACGAGCGGGAAATATGGCGAACGAATCCTTGCGCGCGCAACCGCGCGGGAATCTTGGGGCGCTCGCCGGCATCGCCGCCGCCGATCTCACGCTGCACAGATTTAAAGACGCGTTGGCCGTTACAAAAGCCATGGAACGAATACAGCCGGGCGAAAAAAGTATCCGGGTCCGTGAAGCGTCGCTCGACCTCGAGATCGGAAAGTACGACGACGCACACCGCATCATCGAGAAGCTCGGCCCCGCGCGTAACTACGATATCGGCCAAGACACGCTCGTCGCGCGTTACGACGAGCTGACCGGCCACCTCGCCGACGCGCGTACGCTGCTCGAGCGTCCGTCGGCATACGAGAACAGCCAATTCGACGCACCCGCCCAATCTCGCGCGTGGTTCTTCTTCCGCGCCGGAGAGCTGGCATTCGAAGCCGGCGACAACGACGGTGCGATCGCCGATGAGAAACGCGCGCTCGACGTGTTTCCGAATTTCGCGGACGCCTACCGCGCAGAAGCTCGCGTGGAGTGCGCCGTCAAACGCTGGGAAGCGTGTCTGACGAGCGCGCGTGCGTCCGCTGCGATCGTTCCCTATCCGGAGACGCTCGGATACGAAGCCGACGCCCAACGTGCTCTCGGGCAGAACGCCGAAGCGAAAGCGACCGACGATCTGATCCTCACGATCGAGCGGATCGGCAACGCCCAACACATTTCGGACCGGCTGCTCGCGATTTACTATTCCGAACACCACATCCATACCGCGGACGCGTATCGAATCGCCAAGCGCGAACTCGCCGTCCGCGACGACATCCTCACCGAAGACACGCTCGCCTGGGCGGCCGCGATGGACGGCCGCTGGGACGAAGCGCGAGTCGCCGACGCCAAAGCGATGCGCTTCGATACGGAGATCTCGCTCCTGCAATATCACGCGGGCGTTATCGCCGCGCACTTCGGCGAACGCGAACGAGCCAAGCGCTATTTCACGAAGGCGCTCTCGCTCAATGCCGAATTCCACCCAGTGTACGCGGACGACGCGCGCGCGCAACTCGCGAAGCTCTGAGCGCCGTATGCGAGGCTTTACGGTCCCCGCGGCATAACTCGACGCGCATGAGATTCGCTCGCCTTTTTGGCGGCTCGGCCGCGCTCTGCGCGTTTGCCGCCGCCGCTTTCCTATACGCGGGTGCCCCCGCTCGCAGCTTCGATCTACAGGGCTCCCCTGTCACGGTAAAGCGCCCGGGTGCGAATATCACGGATACGTATTTTTTTCCGAGTCCGACGAACCCGAACAACGTCGTTGCCGTTATGGACGTCAACCCGTTGATTCCCGCCGGCGCCGGCCTCTCGACGTTCTTCGATCCGGCGGTCCTCTACACGATGAAATTCGATAACAATTACCGTCAGGAATCCGCCAATGGCGGCCGGCCGATCGAAAATCTCGTCATCCAATTCTCGTTCGGGACGGCCGCTAACGGCACGCAGCAAGTGTTCGTCTACGGGCCCGCGGCACCGGCCAAGGTCGGCGCGACGACGACGCTGATCGACGGCGGCTTGGCGAACGGCCAGGGCTTCATCAATCGCCCGTTTCAGTCCGGCGCGACGGTCGTCGGGACGACACCGTTCTCGGTGTTCGCGGGTGCGCGCCGCGACCCGGCGTTCTTCAACGCGAGCCAATTCTTCGCGATCTTTCCCGACCGCAACCAAGGCAGCACGGCAACGTCGTGCTTGAAGGGCGGCTCGGCGCCGTGCCCGCAGGGCTTCACGCCCGCGGCAGCCGGCGGCTCGAACGATTTCTTCGCCAATTCCAACGTGCTTTCGATCGTCGTAGAAATCCCGAAGACGACCCTCACGCTCGGCAACGCCGGGACGTGCGCGACGACGTGCCCGGTCGCGTTCTGGGCAACGACAAGCACGAACTCGGGACAATAGGATGCCGATGAATCGCCTCGCTACCGTCTTTTCCGCAAGTGCGCTCGCGCTCGCACTCGCAAGCTGCAGCAACGATCCGACCGTCAACACGACCAACGGCACGAGCGGAACGCCGATCGTGAACTTCCTCCAGGTCGATCGCGTCGGCCGGCCGGGGCTCAAAGAGCTCTATCTGCCGTATGCCAAGCACGACGCGTTCGACCGGGCCGTGCCCACGACCGATGTCGCGCAGGTCGCGCCCCAGATCGATACCTTCGTAACCGGGACCGGGCTTCGCACGGCCGGCATCTCACAATTCGCCCAGCAACTCTTGACGCCCGACGCCCTGGTCGCGGATCTCGCCGATACGTCGATGCGGGCGAGCTACCTCGGATTCGAAACGTCGGGACAGATCGCGAGTGACTGTAACGGGCTCGCGGCAACTCCGTTCGGCGGCCGTAGCCTGACCGACGACGCCGTCAACGTCATGCTCGGAATCGCGTTCGGGACGCTCGCAACGTCGACGACGATCAAAGCACCGACGCCGAACCTGACGACGCCGGCGCCGCCCGACGACGGCGCCGAACAAGACGGCCGCAACGGTCGCCCAAACCTGACCAATCAATACGCGGGCTGCGCGAACAAGGGACTGACCCTGCAGCAGTTTCCCTACATCGGGGCGCCGCTCTAGGCGAGAGGGTCCGCGCTTTCGAGCGCGTACTTACATCGGTCGGCCGCCTGGGCCGGCCTCGTGGGGGTGTAGCTCAGCTGGTAGAGCACTTGCTTCGCATGTAAGGGGTCTGCGGTTCGAATCCGCACATCTCCACCACTTTGCCGGAAACGGCGCGGAAAACCGCGTCGTTCTGCGTTTTCGGCGTTTCGTGCGGTCTCTCGCGATGCACCCTTACGTTGCATGTAAGGGGTCAGGGAAAATGGCATGTAAGGGTTCTTTGGAGCGCCCGGTTTTCGCGCTTACCCTCGCGCCTTCGAGGTCGCGTTCTCCACAGCTTGCGCAAGCGATCGCAGCGTTCATCCTCGACCGTCGTATCGCGGGCGTAACCGACGCGACCATCGCGTGCTATCGGTATCAGCTCGGGCCGTTTCTGCGCTGGTGTGAGGATGCGGACCTCGACCTCTCGGGCCTCGCCACGGACGCTGTGCGGGCATTCCTTGCCGACCGACAACGGCGTTCGCAAAGCGCCCTGCACGCCGCCGCCGTGAACCTCAAGACGTTCTTCCGTTGGGCCGCGCGCGAAAGCATGTGCGAGGACCTCGCGGCACGCATTCGCATTCCGAAGGTCGAGGAGAAGGTCGTCGCGGCGCTAACGGTTCCGCAGTTGCAAGCGATGCTCGCGCGCTGTGCGTCGTCGGCGTTCGTCGACCGGCGCAACGACGCGCTTCTCCGCTTTTTCCTCGACGCAGGCGTGCGCGTTTCCGAAGCAATCGCACTCGACGTCGATCGGCTCGACCTGGAGAACGGTCGAGCCCTGGTGAGCGGCAAGGGGCGAAAAGAACGGCACGTTTTCTATGGTCCGAAAACACAACGCTCTCTCCTGCGCTATGTTGCGGTGCGTCGTGCGGTCGCAGCACCGGCCACGACGATGCTCTTCGTCAACCGTGACGGTTCTCCGATGAATCGCCGCCACGTTCACCAGCTCGTCACACGTCTCGGCGCGCGTGCCGGCATCGAAGGCGTTCGCGTGTCGCCGCCACGTTGCGCCATTCCAGCGCGCTTCTCTTCCTCAAACGCGGGGGTGACGCGCTGACCCTGCAGCGCCTCCTGGGTCACACGGACATTCGCACGACGCGGCGCTACGTCAACGCGACGACGGCGGACCTGGAAGTGGTGCATCGTCGGGCTGCACCGGGCGATTTGCTCTAGCGTGATCGCGCACCATACATTGCAGTATTTCGAGGCGCTGAACGCCGGCGAGATGTAGCCGGGCGGCTGCGCTTTCGGCGGTGAGCGAAGAATCATCGTTTACCGCGGCTAGAGGTCGCAGCACGTCGAGTAAATGCCGAGCAATCCAACGAACCTGCGGCTCGATGTCATCCAACTCTGCGAATACCGCGTCGACTTCCGCTTCTGGAAGCTCCGCATGCGATATTTCCCCGTCTGCAGGCTTCGCGAGCTGCGACAGTCGCTCGCGTTCTTTTCGCCTGACCTGGCCAATGGTGCTAGTCATGCAAACGCGGGGCTTCCATCTATTCCATTCCAGCGGTAGCCATGCGTCTAGGCCCTTGTCGCCAAGCAGCGCGTCGAAACAAGATAACGCTTCGACGACGACCTGCACTTTTTTGTTGTCGAGATGCGGTGCGCGGTGACCTAGCTTTTCGAGGTATCGCCCAAGCCTGCGCTTCGACCTCGTGCGCACGCTCGTCGTTTTCGACCTACTTAACTCCGTCCACGGAACTTCAGCTTTTAGGGAACTCGCATATGACCATTGCAATCGCTCCCGTATGTCCGTCGGCGATCGCGGCTCGATGCGCGCCGGCAGCAGTATCGCAATCGCCGCTAACAGTTCAGACGCAAGCACAATGGAATGCGCGTCATGTGTAGGCAGCGATCGCACCGCCCTAATGCCGGCGTCGAGTATGGCGTCGCGTCGGACATGACCGTAGCCAAGCGCCACTAGCAGAAGCGCCAATGGTCGACGCGGCCAGGCACCTAGCGGCCTCAGCGTTTCGGCACCTTCGATTAACTCTTGGAGCGTCGCCGGTTCGGGAATAATCGTTCCGTCAAACCAGCCGGTGACGCGCGCCCCTTCGTCGCCATTTAACCCGCGAACAAGACGCCGTCGGTCAACGCCCGCCATTACGGCTTCGAGGAAGGATGCCCCGACAGTCAACCCGCGCTGAGGTTTAATCGCGTTTTCTGCCGCGTTGGTTGGGCCTGACATCGGCGCTTCTTTCTATGCGCGGATGAAAGGTCTTCGTGAATCTCTTAAGTCAGCGTCGCCGCGATCGCGGCATGACGCAGCAGCAGCTCGCCGCCCTCGTACCGGGCATGACGGTCGCGAGAATCTCCGAACTCGAACGCCGACCGTTACCGGCCCGCGTCCTTCGCTTGCGCGCGATCGCGCATGCCCTGCGCCTACGGGTCGACGACTTAATCGGCGGGGACGGCTTAAATTGAAACGCCCGGAACCGTCACAATTCCGAGCGCCCCGACCGATGCACCAGGAACCTTCGGCTGAGTTCCCCGCCAACCTTGTGGTGCGCGGCTATCGTCATTGGGGTCGAATGTCCGTCGACCCAAAACGTCATTTAATGTGGCGCTACGGCGGAGCGCCGGCGCTGGACGCCGCCGCGGTTGAAGAGTGGATGCGTCGCGCCTTACACCGCATCGTCGTGAGGTTTCGCGACAATGCGCGCCCTTCGATAAGTATTGCGCTCGCAACGTTTCTCGCGCACGCAGAACGTTTTGACGAGGGTCATGGACTACAGTTTGCGTGCGCTCGCCAGCATTGGGTCCAGGACGACGAGAAGCAAACGTCGCTTTTCGAGCCGTGAGCGAAGATGCGGCAATAGGCTATGCTCGCCGGGGATTCGCCGTGTTTCCCGTTTATGAACCGGACGACGCCGGAACGTGTAGGTGCAAAGCCGGCGCTGCGTGCGAACACCCTGGTAAGCATCCACGCACAAAGAACGGCGTAAACGACGCTACGTGCAATGAAGCGCGCATTCGCGGCTGGTGGAATACATGGCCGGATGCGAACATAGGCATTCGTACCGGCACGGGGCTCGGCGTTCTCGACATCGACGGAGACGACGGCCGTTCCACGTTTGCGGAACTGCGCGACCGCATTGGTAAGGAACAGTTTGAGACGGTGACGGTCCTTACCGGAAACGGCGAACACCAATGGTATCGACCGCAGAACGGCGAGGTCAGCAATAGCGTGGGGAAACTCGGCGCTGGGCTCGACGTGCGCGGTAAGGGCGGTTATGTGATCGCTCCGCCGTCGCGTCATGCGTCAGGAAAAATCTACACGTTCGAGGTTGGCTACGGGCTCGATGATGTGCCGATGCTTCCGTTCCCGCAGCAAGTGTTCGCGATCGCGAACAACGGTTCACTATCGTCGTCTCCCCCCGAAGAAAGCGGAAGCGTCATTCCCGAGCGTAAGCGGAACGACACGCTTGCGAGCATGGCCGGGACAATGCGGCACGCAGGGTTCGACGCGGACGCCATTTGCGCGGCGCTGCTAAAAACGAACAAGCGATGTGTCCCACCGCTAAGCGAACGAGAAGTTACGCGCATCGCACAAAGCATCGCAAGGTACGCGCCGGCGGAACCGACCGAGCCTGCGCCCGAGCTGGTGACGGTCGACGCCGCCGACGTGCTCGCGCGTCCTTACGAACCACCCGCATTCGTGATTAAGCACATCGGGCCGGAGGTGGGGGTCGTCCTCGTCACCGGCGATTCGGGTTCCGGTAAAACCTCGTTGCTATTGAGCATCCTGCTCGCCGCGATCGCCGGTATCCTCGCGCTCGGACGCTTCGCGACGACGCTGAGTGAACGGCCCGTCCTGTATCTAAACCGTGAGATGGACGGCGAGACGCTCAAACGCTTCATGCACGCGAATGCTGCCGGGCACGGTAGCGACGTTCGACGCGGGCGGTTTTTCTTTCAGGGCTTGGACGGATTTGCCGACTTCTATCTTGCTCGCGATAACGCGACCGCGCAACAGCTAGAAAACCTGATTGCTCAACGACGTCCGGCGATTGTCGTCTTCGACACGCAGCGTGCGTTCTTTGAGCTGGACGAGAACGACGCTACCGACGTTCGGCGCATCTTCGATTGGCTGCGATCGCTGGCCCGAAAGTATAAATGCCTCATCATCGTCGCGCACCATCTCCGCAAAATGGGTGCGGTATCGAATGCGCCGCGGGAAAGGGTCTCGGGTAGCCGCGACCTTATCGCGGCTGTCGACGTGCATCTCGCGCTGCGATCGCAAAGCGGACGACCGGTGCAAACGCTGCTCCTCGACAAAACGCGCATGCCTTTTGAGGGCGTCGCCGCCGGCACGGAATGGCCCATCGAAGCCCAATGGGTCGACGGCGACCCGCCCCGCTCGACATTCATCGCCGCCGAACCGAAGACGGCCGAAGCTGGAACGTCGGTCGAGGACGCGGAGGCGGAACTCCTTGCGATGGTCGAGGCCGATGGCCCGCATACCGTAGCCGAGTTGAAGGCCACCGGCGGCTCGCGCAAACGCGCTTTCGAGAACTGCAAAGGCGACGGCCGACTCGTTAAAGCCGGAAAAGACGTGCGCGCGCAACGGTGGGACGTGCCACGCAGCTAGCAACGCACGGACACGCTACTACGAACTCGGTCAACGCTGACCAAGTTCGGGACCAAGTTCGCCGCAAACCCGCATGGATAAGGGGGTTGAACTTGGTTAAGGCTGACCAAGTTCGCGACCGAGATGCCATTTCGGTCACGAAGAGGCCGCGCGTTAAGACGCGGCTCTCCTTCGATGACCCTGACCGCCCTCGACGAACTTGGTCATGGTCATCCCTATATAAGAAGCTCCTGACCAAGTTCAAAACAGGTCGAGGGCGCCTATGAAAAACCGGCGAGCCGCGGAGGCTGCGAACCTTGCGCGGGCCATCTTTCAAAGGGGCAGGACCGTTTACGCATCCGAGTTCGAAGGCGAACTCCGCGCCGCCGGATACACCGCCCGGGAAATTCGTAGCGCGCGATCGCTCCTGAATGTTCAGTCTCGACCCGGCGCGGGTTCCATACCCGGGCACGGAGGCACCCGACGGGTGTTGCATCTGCCCGGACATCGCGTTTTCGAGATGCCGCAAGGCGACCTGGTGAACTCGCGCATTTCCGAGCCGTCGCCCGCGCCCACGTCCGAGCCACTAGCCGGCCCAACTATCGTAGCCGGCCGGCGCCTGTGTCCATCGTGTTACGGTCCGATGTGGTGCTACCTCGGTGACATCCTTGGCACCGCGACGTGTCGGCGCTGCGGAAAAATCTATGAAGACTACGCATAGGCTCTAGGTGGCTGCCATGCTGCGGCGCGGAGCCGCCGCCTCTTAACGCTCACGTCGGTGCAAGACCGCTTGCGCGACGGTCTTGGATAGCTGCCCTCAGGCGTAATTATCACAACTATCCCCGGTCCCGTCCCTACCGGCGGAACGGTCTGAGACGATTTTAGTATTTTTTTCTCGCGCGAGGGCGCCATGTTTCTCCGCAGCGACGCCCGTCAGGGGCCGACCGGGGCTCAGAAGCCTTCCTTTGCAACCCGATCGCACGTCTCATCTGGCTTGTTTGCAATACACCGGAGAACGTGAGCGAAGTTAAGGTCGCCCTTATCCGGATGACTGGAATAGAAATATGTCATCCCATCTATGAACGACCCCATTTCTTTTCCGCTAAAATCGGGTGGTTCAGCTCCTATTTCGTGGGATTGTTCATATTTCAACTGCCATTTCAATTCTTGCGCTTCTTGCTTGGGCGTTCTAAACCGTCTATCTCGCGCTACCTCCCTCAATAAGTCCGTCTTGAACTGTTTCACAGTACCGACTGAATAGCCGATGTTGTAAGCGTTCGTCGCCGCGAACATCGCGATGGCTCTGTCATGTTCATTCAACGAACTCCACCATGCGCCGTCCGTTGAAATTATGGTTGTAGCCCCTGCGATTGTTCCAGAAAACAACATCAGAACCGCCAACGTGAAAAGCCTATACATGAGACGTCTCCTTGCGAGTCGGGGAATACAACCCATTGCTTAAATTATCGGCGGCCTCTTCCCAAAAAGTGTGACAAGAAAGCCCTTGCCTTCTCGTTTCTAATGTCCGATAATGTAACCGTATCGGACACCAGCACGAAGGGACCGCACGATGACGACGACCGCACTCGTTCCCCGCAAACGCATTGGCGCGATCGCCGCGCTTGAAGACCACGCGCAGAAGGCGCACGACTTCGCAGCGAATGCCGACGCAAGCGCGACGCGCCGCGCGTATGCTTCCGATATGGCGGACTTTCGCAGCTGGTGCGAGGCACACGGGCTCGACGCGCTTCCCGCGCTACCGCAAACCGTGGCCTGCTACTTGGCAAACCTCGCATCGGAGCGCACGACCTCAACCTTGCAGCGTCGGCTCTCTGCGATCGCTCGCGCACATCGCGAAGCCAACCTCGATTCACCGACTGAGCATTCCTTCGTTCGGCTCGAATGGCGCGGCATTCGTCGCGCGAAAGGCATTGCGACTGCGAAGAAGGCGGCGCTTAGCGTCACGGACCTGCGCGGCATGCTCGCGACGCTTCCCGATTCGCTTCTCGGCCTACGCGATCGCGCGCTGTTGCTCGTCGGATTCGCCGGTGGGTTCCGGCGAAGCGAACTCGTCGCGCTAACCGTCGAGGATGCGCGGGTCGCAAGCGAAGGCGTCGTGCTCACATTGCGACGCTCGAAGACGGACCAAGAGGGCGAAGGTCGCATCGTCGGCATTCCGCGCGGTCGTCATACGGAAACGTGCCCAGTGCGCGCGCTCGAAGCGTGGACGCTGGCAGCGAAAGTCACGACCGGCCCGCTGTTGCGCGCCGTCGACCGTCACGGCAACGTCTCGAACGAAGCAATGTCTGACCGCACAATCGCGCGCGTCGTGCAACGTGCAGCGATCGCCGCCGGCCTTGACGCCAGCGCCTTCGCCGGCCATTCGCTACGCGCGGGACTAGCTACGTCCGCCGCTTCAGCAGGCGCGAGCGAACGCGCTATCATGGCGCAAACCGGCCACAAGAGCGAGCGAATTATGCGCGGCTACATCCGCCTCGGAACAGTTTGGCATGAGAACGCGGCCCGCGCGCTCGACCTCTAACGCGCGCTTATCCACAAGGACCGCGCGTGCAGAAAGCGCATCAATCGGGACGCCACGGCGGGGGCGAAAACCCGCGCATATAAGGGTTCAAACCGAGGTTCGCACCAACGTCGAAAACGCGCGAAGCCAAGCGCCACAAGGGTTTGCCGTGGGGGTGTAGCTCAGCTGGTAGAGCACTTGCTTCGCATGTAAGGGGTCTGCGGTTCGAATCCGCACATCTCCATCACTTTGGAAACCCTGTATCCACGGGGTTTTCTTCATTTCTGGGAGTTGATAGAATCGGGCTTCTCCGAAAGAGTTGCACCCTTGGTTGCACCACTAGATGGTGGCTGCACCCCAAAGAAGCCGCGCGCCAAGACGGCTATCTGAGCCTGCGCGAATGCTTTCGCCGGCAGTCGTCGCTGCATCTGACCGGGATCGAGCGATGCCAAAAGTTTCGCGACCTTGGCCAATATTTGCGCTGCGGTCCGATGCCATTCATGCCAACTTAGCTCGAGAGCGCGCGTGTTTCACGCGCCGCGACGTTCCAGTTCGCTGCGAGCAACGTCGAGCAGCTGGTCGATCTGGCCACTCTCGACCACTTCGTGAACCACCTGACGGTCGAGCGTAGCATAGCCATGTCGAAGGCGATTTCCGGTGCCACGAATTTCGTGCCACGGGATCTCACCATGCCGCGTCGCGATCTGCGGGTCCAATGCTAATGCGCGGAGGGCGGCTTCCGTTACGATAAGCACGAGATAGCAAAGCGCGTCGATTTCCACGCTCTCCATCTCTGCGAATTGACGATTTCGGACCGTTTCTTTGGCGCGATCGCCATAATAGACGATGTCACGTAGTCGGGATAACAGTCGGTCGCCAGGCCGCATTCGCTAAAATGCAGTCACGGCGTCCGTTAGTATTGCATCGTCGAGCCCGGGGCGCAGCCCGCGCTTGCTCACAACATCGACCTTGCGGCCGAAGATTTCGGCCAACCGTAACTCGATGCCGACGAGATCGTAAAGGCTGACATGTGCTGCCGGATCGAGCTCGACGAGTACGTCGACATCCGAGTTGACGACCGCATCACCGCGTGCCACGCTCCCAAAGACCGCCGCGTGCCGCACGCCTGCTAAACGCAATTCCGCCTGGTAAGCGCGCAACATCTCGAGGGTCGCCTCGATCCGAGGCACCGTTTTATCGTTCGACACGAGCTCGGCAAGGCTTCACTGAGCGTTCCTTCGCCAGGAGCGACTGCTGAACTTGCGCTCCGCGGCCACGGCCAAAGCGAAGCACCGGACCTCCGGAACCCCAGCAGCGACCGTGCTTGCCGCAGTGCGTCTTCCGCTGCGCGGTAAACGTGCAGCCGGCAAGAAATTTGGGGGTCGTCGAAGACGGCTTCCACCAGGGTATCTGATGAACTACGATTTCGAAGCCGAGCTATCGAAGCACCGCAGCCTCGCTTCCGGGCCGACCGGCATCAGCCCCCTCTGTGTCAACGTTAGAGGAGGCCAGCGAACGGGTCTAATTACTGAGGGCGTGAAAGGCTTCACGCATGGCAACCAGTTCCCCCGTACCTGATCCGGAGGTTCGACCGAGGGTAACTCGTCCGCGATTTAGCGCTGCGGAGAAAGCGCGCATCCTCGATGCGTACGACAGCGCGTCTGCGATCGAAAGGCGGCGATCTGTCGTCGCGAGCGCGTCTACACATCGTTGCTATCGAATTGGCGTAAGCAACGCGATTCTTTTCGCGATAGATTGTATGAGCGAATAAACGATGGACAAGATGGCGCTCTTCGCCCTTACACTCACTGTGCTCGGTTTTGTTTGGCTGGCGCTTGCGGTCTTCCGTCAAGGTATGCCTCGCAAGGACGGCGCGATTTTCGCAACACTAATCGTGGCGGACGCTGCGCTAATCGCCTCCGGCCCTCGGGGCGATTGGCAGTACATCATCCTGCAATTCGTGCTGGTGGGAATGATGTGGACGCGCTATGGTGCGTATCTCAGCATGCGTACCAAAGCGAAGCTCAACGCGAAACATCGTTAGAGTAGCATGCGGTTATAAGAAAAGACCCCGGAGTGCTCCGGGGTCTTTTCCTACCGGGCGCGCGCCCCGCACCCACCGCATCGCCGCGTAGACCGAGAGGATCAAGACGCAGGAATGACCGCCAGCAGCGCAACTTCGATTGGATTTAAGAATGTCGCAAGGACCATTTCGTCTCCATTTAAGTGACTAACGTACAGGCCGTGCTCGCCGTCCGCGCCGCCGATTCCGGAACGACGCATACCGGCATGGAAGCCTTGCATCGCCTCGAAGTTCTCGCGATTGACGTACGTCTCACCAAACTCGAGTTCGTTGATGGCACGCAACGCCGAGTTGAGATTCGTCGTATAGATCGACGAGGCAACCCGTACGTCGAGTCGTTCGCGCGCTCGATCGCTTTCGTCGAGACCGCTGACCGTCGCAACGGCAGAACCGGTATGAAGACCTCGTCGCGCATGACGGCCATGCCTTCGTTGAAATTGGTCAGCACGGTCGGTTGCAAGAAGTTGCCGTTGTCGAGTTCGATCAGCTCGCCGCCGGTCACGACCTGCGCGCCGTCGGCAACCGCACTCTTGACGAACTCCTGACGGTCGAGCGTAGCATAGCCATGTCGAAGGCGATTTCCGGTGCCACGAATCTCGTGCCACGGGATCTCACCATGCCGCGTCGCGATCTGCGGGTCCAGTGCTAATGCGCGCAGGGCGGCTTCCGTTACGATGAGCACGAGATAGCAAAGCGCGTCGATTTCCACGCTCTCCATCTCTGCGAATTGACGATTTCGGACCGTTTCTTTGGCGCGATCGCCATAATAGACGATGTCACGTAGTCGGGATAACAGTCGGTCGCCAGGCCGCATTCGCTAAAATGCAGTCACGGCGACTGGATGAGTGCTTCGATGGCGCGGTAACCTTATCGTGTACGTAAGTGGCGACGGCCGAACCGGGGCCACCGTCGACGTTGAGCGGATATTAGCCTGAGCGCAAGCACTTGTGGCGTCGAGTGCCGAACGTCAACGCCGACACGTCGGCGACGAGTTCTTAGCCTTCGTGGTCGAATCGCGGGCGACGAATCCGTACGTGCATCTCGTGCTCAGCTGGCGTCACGGCGTGCGACAATGCGTGCGTGTAGAAACGAGCGGCACTTAGGTGGACGTCATTACAGGTATAGACGAAACGTTGCGCTTCGGCGCTAAGTCGGGTCTTTCGCCAAATAAGGCAATGTGCGCATCGCCCCACACTTTTAGTGCGCGCAGTATCGGTTGCAGACTACGTCCTAGATCTGAGACCGAATACTCAACCTTTGGCGGCACTTGCGCGTATACTGTCCGGACGATGAGCCCATCAGCTTCGAGCTCGCGAAGCTGAGTCGTTAACACGCGTTGCGTTACTTCCGGCGTATGACGCTGGATGTCGTTGAATCGCATCGTGCCGTCGAGAAGCAGGTAGAGGACGACGGACTTCCATTTCCCGTCGAGCAGGCTGATCGTTGCTTCAACGGAGCAGCCGGGATTGCAATTGAAGCGCGAGTGACGTGCTGCGCCCATAACAGTATCCTTTTTCTCAGTGAGGGGGGAGATTGTGCGTACTTGTGTGTGTTGCTCCTAAACGCTACGGTTTCTTCATGCAGTTGCAGTCCGGCATCATCTCGGCCCTCAGTCGTTCGAATTCAAGGCGAATTCACCGCGCCGGAGCGGCTATCGTACCGACGCGTCGGCGACTCTTGGCTGCCACCATCGCTGGCTAGAACGTAGCTTCGTGCCGAAGTTCGCACGCGCCGAGTCCCTATGGCGGATGAGCAGACCGCTGCGTAAGCCCGTCCGCTCATCGAAAAAGAGTAAGGAATGTTTGCATTCGCAGACATTGGGCCGCCAAATACGCCGGAGTAAGGTCCCATGAAAATCGGAATTATTGGTTCAGGCAACATCGGCGGCACGTTAACGCGCCGGTTCCGCGCGGCGGGTCACGATGTGCTGCTCACCAACTCACGCGGCCCCGCATCGCTCGCTGATCTCGCAGAAGAGACGGGCGCGCGTGCGAGCACCCTTGACGAGGTGGTGCGCGGCAACGATCTCGTTGTCGTCGCGATCCCGCTCAGGCAAATCGAAAATCTCCCGGCGAGGCTCTTCGCCGACGCGCCCGCAAATTTAGTGGTCGTCGACGCCAGCAACTACTATCCGCAACAGCGTGACGGCCGCATCGATGAGATTGAAGCGGGCCTGACTGAAAGCGCGTGGGTTGAGCGACGGCTCGGGCATCCCGTCGTCAAAGCGTTCAACACGATCGTCGCGGTGCATTTGCTCGAGAACGCGAAATCTGCCGGCACACGCGGCCGCGTTGCCCTTGCCGTGGCGGGTGATGACGCCAGAGCCAAGAGCATGGTGATGCAGCTTGCTGACGATATCGGTTTTGACACGGTTGATTCCGGCGCGATCGCCGAATCGTGGCGTCAGCAGCCCGGTTCGCCCGGATATCTCAAAGACTATAACGTCGACGGCGTCCGACGCGCACTTGGGAGCGCGCAGCGAGAACGCGCTCCGCAATGGCGCGCTACACCGAACAGCCCGGGCACATACGCGGTTCCGGCATGAAATTTCCGAAAAAGCTTCGTTCGGGGCGAGCGTCGCGCGCGTCCGGCAGCATGCTGTTTCTCGCCGCCATTGGAGCCATGGTGATGCCGCAAGCGGCCTCTGCTCAAGTACGGCCGTCTGCAGCGGTGCGCCTGAATCAGCTCGGTTCCGAGAATCAGAACATGGTTTCGCGCGTAGGGCTTTGGGACATGACGGAGACGCGTTGGAATTCGCCGGGGACCGCGCCAGTATCGACCACGGGTCTGGTGGCCGAGCGGCGGATGATCGGATCGTACCTTCAGGAGATCCTGCGCCCGGCTTCGGACGTCACTGCAAAAGCGATTAAGCGAATTGACTACTTGAGCTTCGACCGAGTGAAGGGGCAATGGGAGTACGTCTCCATGGATACTCGCGCCCCCGTCGGTGTTATGCCTGGGCAGAGTTACACACGCGGTAACGCTGCCGGAATTGACCTTATCTTTGCGCCCTTAGTGATAGCCGGTAACGGAGCAAATGTCGAGGGCCAGATGATGCGGATGGAGCAAGTCATCACCCGTCAGGGCCCGGACCGGGACATGAAGGAGCAGTACTTCATCATGGCCGACGGCACCGGCACGAGATGGCTTGCTCATCGCTATGTCTACGCGCGTCGTCGGTCATGAGAATGCTTGAATGCCGCCATCTTCTCGCAATCGCCGTCGGCTTTAACCTGTTGCCGGCTACTGGCGCAGCGCAGGCAGTAGCGCCCGCTAACACAAACGCGGCGGCTCCGACTCAAATCGCGCAATCCGCGGACAAGCGGCTGAGCGAACTTGGTCCGGAAGGTCAGGCGCTCGCGAAGCGAGCGGGGACATGGGACGTTACGTTGACAACTTTCAGCCGAACGCGCGGTGCTCTCGTCACGCTCAGCGGCCTCGTCGCCCAGCGCCAGATGATCGGGCCGATGCTGCAAGAGATCCTGCGTTCCACGCCGGCCTCAGCTTCATCATTCGAGCGAGTCGATGATTTGACGTTCAACCGGCTCGAAGGCCGCTGGGACTACATGTCGATGGACTCAAAGGTCCCCGATGGCCTCATGGTAGCTTGGAGCCTTAATAACGACCCCGGGGAACGCATCTTCGTCAGCTTCCTGCCCTTTGCGACGGCAGGTAATGAGCCGAAGGCGACCGGCCAGATGTTCCGCATGGAGCAGATCATTATTCGCAAGGACGCCAACCACGAGGTGAAGGACCAGTATTTCACGCCTGCGGGCGCCACGAAGTGGCTTGCCAAGCGCTATACCTACACGCGGCGGACGTGACGGGTGGGCGTCGATCGTCTCCGAGTACGCTGGCAATTTTGCGAATGCAGCGCCTCAATCGTCACGATTCGGCGCGACGGGAAAATCATGACGCTTGGCCGTTACCGCTGAGAACGTTGCTGGCACGTGTCTTTCTCCCGCTCGCGACGTGCATCTGTTTGCTTGTTACGGCGACGACAGCGGCGGCCGCGACGTTGACAAGCACGCCTTTCGGCACGACGGCGAACGGCAAACCTGTCAACCGCTATACGATGGCGACCAGCCGCGGTGAGCGTGAGCTTTATGAACTACGGCGGCACCATCACGGACGTCATTACGCCGGACCGGCAAGGTCGTCTCGGGCACATCGTGCTCGCTTTCCCGACCCTGCGCGACTATGAAACCAAAAGCGCCAACGCCGAACTGTACTTTGGTGCGCTCCTCGGGCGCTACGCGAACTGGATTGCGCGGGGCCGCTTCAGCCTAGATGACCATGCCTACCAAATTACCCTCACCGATACGCCGAACACAATTCATGGCGGAAAGAGCGGCTTCGACAAGCGGTTCTGGATGGTGCAGCCGCGAGCCAGGTCCGGCCGAAGCGTCGGCGCTCGGCTAACATATACCAGCCCCGACGGCGAGGAAGGGTTTCCCGGCACGCTGCACGTTGCGGTTACCTACACACTCTCCGAGGACGGCTCGCTCAGCATCCACTACGAGGCGATGACCAACAAGAACACCGTCATCAACCTTTCGAACCACATGAACTTCAACTTGGCCGGCGCGGGCGTCCCAGGCGGCGCCCTCAGCCAAGTGCTGACTGTGCATGCGGATCGTTATCTGCCACTCGACCGAAGCCAAATTCCGCTCGGAGCGCTTGCTCTCGTCGGCGGCACCCCGTTCGACTTTCGCAAGCCGACGGCGATCGGCGCGCGCATCCACGATAAGAACGAGCAACTTTCGATCGCGGACGGGTATGACCACTACTGGGTGCTCAACAAAGAAGGCGATGCCGCGCGACCGCAGCTTGCGGTGCACGCTTTTGATCCGGCGAGTGGCCGCACGCTGGATAGTTACACCACGGAACCGGGTGTGCAAATCTACACGGCTGACGGGTTCGACGGGTCGTACACGGGCGTCGGTGGTCGCTATGATCAATACGCGGCATTCACGCTCGAGACGCAGCATTTCCCCGATAGCGTGAACCACCCGCGCTTCCCGACGACCGAACTCAAGCCGGGGCAAGTGTTCAACAGTACCAGCATCTTTCGCTTCGGCGTGCAGCGATAAGCATGCACGTGCACATGAAGACGCGTGATGCTGCGGCGCGACTCGTTCGATTCGATCGTCGGCCGTGATCTCCAGCTTGGGCGACCGACGCGCTACCTGCTCGTCAACGCTGCACAGTTCCTACGTTGACGGCAAAGCGCCGGCCAATCTTCGACCGACCACGCCGAGAGATGGCCCCCGACGAATCTGATCGATGACATCGACGGAGGACTTGACGTACGCCTTGCGATCGCCCGGTGTCAGGCGAGAGTGTGCACCCACGGGAGACAAGGTTACGATACCAAACACTAGCACACGCTTATCTCCCCTAGGAGTCCACAATGCTTATCAACGCCTACCACGCGATCGTGAAGCGCACAGCAAAAAAGAACTTCGAACGCGTCAACCAGAGAGATTTCAGCTCTTTGCTCAAAGATTGCATTCCGAAGGTGCACCACCGCTTCGGCGGAAGTCACGCCCTTGGCGGTGACCGTCATGATCGCGAAGCCCTCGGACGTTGGCTGAAGCGGCTCGAGCATCTCGGTCCGACGATGAAGCTGACGGTTCGTGATGTGTGGGTGAAAGGGCTCCCGCACGATACAACAATCATTGTGCGCTGGACCAATACCGATACGCTCCTGGACGGCTCGCCTTACAACAATCATGGCGTGCACGTCGTCAAGATGCGTTGGGGAAAAATCGTCGAGATCGACGCCAACGAAGATTCGCAAGCCGTCGCTGAAGCATTGAAAATCCAAGCTGCTCACGGTCTTGAAGAAGCGCTGGCACCGCCCATCGTCAGTTAGAACGTCCGCTTCCTGTTCGACTTGAAATCGCGATTACAGCGTTACCGCGCCCGAACCGAACGCCATCTACGAGAAGATCGACCACTCGTTCGACCTAACGGTCGCTTTCCGTCTCACCCACGGCAAGACACGGGGAACCGCGCTGAGCAGTTCAGTAAGAGCAACGCCAGGCATCGCCTCGACTGCGGCGTCAAAGAAATCCAACGCCGAAGCGGCCTCTGCCTAAAATAGACGGCAGCGTTGCAATGGTCGTATCACCCGAGCGCAACGCCGTTCCGAACCCGCGCTTTGTGCTGAGAAGCTGGCACAAGTTGCATCCACTGACCAAGCGCTTCTGACGGACCCCGCTCAATCGCCTGGACCGTCGCCGCTTCGGCCTCCGATGTTCAGCGAACAGACCGGAACGTCGCTCTCACTTCTTCCGTGAAGGCCGACGGCTGCTCCATTGCTGCGAAGTGTCCGCCGGATCCGAGCTCGTTGAAGTGAAGGATGGTTTCGTAGCGCGGTTCGAACCAGCGGCGTGACGCGCGCATAATTTCCTTGGGAAAAATGCTGAAACCCGTCGGCGTTGGGTTGCGGCCCGAAGGTGGCGGTCCGGATTTGTTCTGTTCGTTTGACTCCCAGTAAAGGCGTGCCGACGACGCCGCCGCATTCGGTAGCCAGTAGAGCATTATGTCGTCGAGCATTGCGTCCATCTCGAAGACGGCTTCGGGGTTGCCGTTGCTGTCCGAAACGTCCTGAAACATTGCGTAGATCCAAGCGGCAAGCCCCGCCGGAGAGTCAGACAGCGCATACCCGATGGTCTGCGGCCGCGTCGACATCTCCTTGGCATATCCCGACAGCACATCCTGATAGTACTTGGCGCTGGCGAGCATTGCGCGCTCATGTTCCGTCGCGTTCGCGACTTCATCGCCGGTCGGGAAAACCAGCGGAAAATTGAGGTGTACCCCAATCAGTCCCGCGGGCGCTTTGCGAGCGATCGTCTCGGTCACCATGCTGCCCCAGTCGCCGCCTTGCGCCGCCCAGCGCATGTAACCAAGACGGCCCATCAGCATAATCCACGCGTCGGCGATGCGCGGTACTCCCCAGCCCGTTGAATCCGGCTTGTCGGAAAAGCCGAAGCCGGGCAGCGACGGAATGACTAAGTGGAATGCGTCCGCCCTGCGTCCACCGTGCGAGACCGGATCGGTCAAAGCACCGATTACATGACGGAACTCGAGTACCGAGCCAGGCCAGCCATGCGTCATCAGCAGGGGCAGCGCGCCGGGCTCGGTGAGCGTACATGAAGAAAATGGATGCCCAGTCCATCGATGGTCGTGCGGAATTGGCCGATGCCGTTGAGCCACGACTCGCAGAGTCGCCAATCGTAGCCGTCCGCCCAACGCGCGCACAGCGCCTTGAGCTTGGCGAGCGGCGGCCCTTGGGTCGTGTCATCAACGGTCTCGGCTTCGGGCCAACGGGTCCGCGTAAGCCGGGCCGTGAGATCGTCGAGCTCGGATTGAGCGACGTTAATACGAAATGGTTCGATCGAATTCGGCATTCAGATTCCCTCAGGCGACGCGCGTGACGGCGGCAGGAGCGACGGTTTCCGATGCGCTGTGGGCAAGCACATCGCGCGCGCTAGTCCAGTGCATGTCGCCGTAGCGGTCGTTATCGAGTTGCTGGAGCTTGCCGTCGCCGCTCGCCATATCACGTAGATACTGCATGCCTTGCCACACCGGGAACACCGACTCGCGCTGTGGTGCAAGCGTCTTTGCGATCCGAATGATCGCGCTCAACATCCCGAGGCTGCCGGCGCGCCACAGGCCGAACCGTTTGCCCGTGAGCGCCGTCATCGTCTCGGCGAGCGAACGAGGAGTCGCCACCGCGCCGGCGATCCGCAGATAGCGCGGGGCCGACGCATCGAGTGCCGCCGCTGCGGTATATCGCGCGACGTTGTCTTTCGTCGTGAAATCGAGAGCTTGATCAGCGCTTCCCCAGTATAAAATCTTTCGCTGTTTGTTCAGGACTATCGGGGCCTGACCGGCTAGCAGATCGGCGAAGGCGCCATTGAGGATCGACGTCGCCCTGATCTCGGTATGGTCAATGCGCGTCATGAATTCGCGACGCAGATCCATGTTACGGTTGCCTCCCGGCCGCGTGCGGGTGAAGTCGAGGCAGAAATCCGAGGGAATGAAGCGCGGAACGCCGGCAGCAATCGCAGCATCGAGCAGGCGACCCTGCGTCGCGATGATCGTCGGTCGTAAGCCGTTCAACGCCGAGACAACACAGGACGCGCCGCGGCACGCATCCGTCAGCGCGGCCGAGTCCTGGTCATCCACGACGACCACCTGAACCCCGAACGCAGCAAGAGCAGCGCGCTTCGCGGAGGACGTCTCCGAACGTACGAGCGCGCGGACCTGTGCGCCGCGCTCGGTCAAGGCAGCGGCGATACGTCCGCCGAGGTCGCCGCTGCCGCCGGCAAGCACTATACAGTCAGGGTTCATGGTAGCCATCTCAGTTCTCAATGATCTGCGGTGTCGCCAGCTTAACTAGACGTTACCGTTCAGTTTGATTACAGCGAGGCGGTCGCGATTCTCCTTCACACTCCCTAAAGAACGTCAATTTGCAGCAGATTCCACCCAAGCGCGGTCGCGGCGGGCGGCCGCCGTCGAGTCGCGCAGGCGAAGTCGATACGCGTATCCTCGATGCGGCGACGGCGCTATTTCTTGAGCGCGGGTTCGAGGGCACCAGTTGCGAGCAGGTCGCGGACTTGGCTCGTGCCGGCAAGGCCAGCCTTTATGCCCGGTTCAGCAGCAAGGAGACGCTGTTCGTCGCCGTGGTGCGGCGCAGCGTTGAGCGCACGCTCGCACGAACCGACCCTGTTCCGCCCGAGCTGGTGCTTCGCGACCGGCTCGTCGCCGTCGGCGTGAGCATCATCGAGCAGTCGCTCAGGCCCGACGTAGTTGCGCTCATACGCGTCGTTATCGCGGAGTCACCACGGTTTCCGGAAATTGCCTGCCACGCCAACAACATTGGCTACGAAGCCGGAGTGCGGCGCGTCGCCGAAGTGATCGCTGCGCGGAGCCCAAACTCGGTCGACGCGGTCAAGCGGGCAATGGTTCCAGCGGCCAGGTTTATCGATCTCGTGTTCATGCCGCACCAAATGCGCGCACTACTTGGTGAGAATCTCGATGTGTTGGTACGCGGCACCGCATCAGATCCACGAGGTGATCGCAATGCTTACGGCAACGGGGCTGCTCGACAATTGGACGTGATTGTCGGCGACGCTCTCGGGGCAATGCGAACTTACGTGTTTAAGATGGACGACGTGCCGTCGTCGATCGTTGGTGGCCTGGTAGGACGATCAGCGTTCCTGTTACGATAAGCGGCTCATCCCTATGCAAGTGTGCCGCTGCATCGAGACGCGCAACACTTCCTCTCCCTAGGTCTAGCCCTGTGTGGTTCGCTTAAGGAAACCACTCGGGACCAAAGCCAGGGGAGAGGATTAGGAGAAGTTATGAATAGACTAAAACTGTGGAGAATACAGGCAGGGTTGTCGCAACCGGACGCCGCGCGCTTGCTCAAGATGGGGGAAAGCACGCTTAGCCTCTTTGAGAGCGGCCGTCTCACTCCGAGTCCTCGTCAACTCGGGTTGTTCCGAGCGCATTTCGGTCAAGAGGCGGACACCTTGTTCGAGCCGGTTCGCGATCGCGTCAAGGTATCGGCGTGAAGCCAGCACGTCGCTTGAGCATCGGGCAGCCGAAGTGCGAGCAAGGAAAATGCCCGCGCGTTGCGGTGACTTCGCGCGTTCATAAATCGGGCCGACTCGTTCGCCTATGCCATGCGCACGATAAGCAGCATGGCGACAAGATCGGCGTACAAGCGCCTTCGACCGTCACCTATCTGCATGGCAAGCGCCCATGAGCCCCAAGAATGGCGCGGATCGTTCATATGAACCGTCGACCAACGCGCCGATCCGCGCAACCGTCTTCCTCACGTATCCGCAGGGTTTGCGTACGTCGCAGCGCGACGCCGTGCGTCAAACCGTCCTGCGCGCCTATCCCGGCGCACATTTCCGATTTGCGTGGGAGTCGACCCGAAATTATCTTCACGACTCTGACGCGCTGAAGCGTGCGATCGCGACGTGCGATACCTTCGTTTTCGCGTGCGGCCGCCACGGCTGGGTCGGCAAAGGCGTCGTCGGCGAATTGAAACTCGCACGCGCGCTCGGCAAGCCGTGTTATGCCGTCGACCTGGCGAGCCGTACGTTGCACGAAGATGCCTTCGTCGTGGAGCGGTCGCTCACGGACGATCGGCCGTCGCGGGTCGTGCGCCTCGCATTTACGGAACCGAACCCAGACGCCCCGGTGCTAATCGTCAACCCGGTGCCTCGCCAATTCTCTAGCGCAGGCCGTGCGCAATGAGTGACATGGTGCCCAGAGCCCTCGCTTCCGTTACGCCGGAGCAACGCGCCCAATATATTGGCCGCACATGGGTCTGTGAGATTTGCGTAGCGCCGATCGCGGCCGACCGGGCGGCCCGGGCTATTGCTCGCGGCCACCTTCCTCGGTTCTGCAAAGCTCCGGCGCTGCATTATGCAGCGTCGCGACCACGACCCGACACGTCCGAATCGGGCGCACTTACCTAACCACTAAAAACAGAAACTGCATCGTTGCTAGCGTGCAGTTTCAGAAGGAGTATCTCAAGTACGTGCACCGCCTATTAACAACCCGCATAAATCGTTCCTGCCACTCGACGCAGACACCCACTCCTACGTGCATCGTGTTCTAATGTACACGTCGCGTACGGCCCGTCGCTTGCGGGCCCGAGTCGAAACCAACGTTACTAAACTACGCTGCACGCTCTGCGATGTGCCCGCCGGTAACGGCGCGGTCGTGCATTTAGCGGGGGTGCCGACGTTCCCGATTTGCGCCGCCTGCTCGTTACCGGATAACGCCCCGTGCTCGCATTGTCGCCACACGCTCATCGAGCATGTCGGCGTTCCCGACGTGTGCCCGGAGTTCGCAGCGATGGCGAACTGTGACGCTCGCGACTGTTCGTGCGCGCGGTTCGTACGAGGGCCTCGTCGATGAGAACGCTCCCGCGTATCGGCACGTATTTCGCGTCACCGCTGCCGACCTACGGCACGGCTCGCTACGATCGCATCCTCGCGCTCGTCGGCGCAACGTATCCCAACGAGCCGGTTTTCGAACCGCGCCATCTCTTCGCAGGTCATGATGATTGGCGCGCGCAGTGGCCCGACATCGTACGTTCGATCGCTCGGCTGGTGTTCTTCGCGAACGACGATGGCAGTCTCGGCGCGGGGGTGGTCCGCGAACTTCACGATGCGCGCTGGCATAACGTTCCGATCGCGTTTGCATCCGACGACGGAACGCTCGTGTCGACGTACACCCTCGAATTTACGTCCGCCGATGATCCGGCACGCGTCGCCTTCGTTGTTGCTCAGAGCGAAGGCGCGCGATGACGCAGCCTTTTATTCCGCGTCAGTACCAACTCGACGCCTGTGGCGCAGCACTCGACGCGTTTGCGGCCGGCAAGCCTGCCTGCATCGTCTCAACGCCGACGGGAACCGGGAAAAATCTCATCGCGGCACTCGTCGCTCAAACGTGTCTCCCATCGGGACGCGTGCTCTTCATTGCTCATCGTAAAGAGCTGATCGAACAGAGCGCCGCAACGATGCGTCGCGAACTCGGCGTCGACACCTCTACGATCATCGCGGGAGTCGTCACAAACGTGGGCGCGCCGGTCCTCTGCGCGATGGTGCAATCGCTTACGAAGAAGCGGCTTGCAACACTCGTAGCCCAAGAATCCATCGACCTCATCATCATCGACGAAGCACACAGGGCGGCGCTCGGCACGCAGTATGAGAGCGTTCTCAACGCCGTACGGACAGCGCACCCGAATGCGAAGGCTCTCGGACTAACGGCTACTCCGTTTCGTACCGATAAACGGCGCTTGCGCGACCTGCTCGGTCCAACGGTCTTCTACCGCGAGCTTGGCGAGATGATCGCAGCGGGCTTTCTCGCACCGATCGTTCACGAAGCGGTGCAGCTCCCGATCGAACTTCGTGAGGTGCGGGCGACGCGGGCGAGTTCCGGGCGCGATTACGATCCGATCGCCCTTGCAAAGATGATGACGGGCGCGCGGGGTGAGATCGTCACCGCGACGGCGCAGCGAACGGCCCCGCTTCTTGCCGGGCGCAAGGCCATCGTGTACGCGGTGAACGTCGTTCATGCACAGGCGCTCGCGGCGGCCTATCGGGCCGAAGGTCTTCGCGCGGAAGCTGCGTGGGGAGCAATGCCGTCTGCCGCGCGCGAGTCCATGATGACCCGCTTTCACTCGGGCGACCTAGATATCGTGGCTAACGCCGCTTTGTACATTGAAGGGCTCGATATTCCCGCGTGCGACGCAATCGTGATGTGTGCTCCCACCATGAGCGCTATCAAATATCTGCAGTGCATCGGTCGCGCGTCGCGACTCTATCCTGGAAAAGCGAACGCACTCGTCATCGACGTGACCGGCTCCAATGCGGCGCCCGATGAGCGGCTCGTCATGTTGGAATCGGTGCTCCCGGTTTTCTGCGGCGAGGGCAGTGACGAACGGCCGAAGTCCGGGCCACGCAAGTTCGTCGCGACGCCATCTGATGACCGTAGGCTCGCATGGGTTCGTCACGACGGCGAGCGCTGGACGCTGACGATCGACGCAGTGCGACGGTGGACGGTCTATCGTCTCCAGAATTGCAGCGGCCTCTATGGTGCATTTCTTGCGCGTGGCCGCGTCATCGAGCGCGAGCTTGAACCGGCGCCGCTTCCTGCGATCGTGGATGAAATTGCGGACGCCATGACGGGCGAGGAATCGAAGATTCTGGCACTACGTAACGCAGCTTGGCGCACCGTCCCGGCGTCTGCTAGACAGCTCGCCTTTATTGAGAAGAGGGACCCTCAAACAGCGCTAAAGGCCCGGATCGAAAACTGGAATCGCGGGCGCGCTTCAGATGAGATAGAACGCATAAAGGCGAGGCCTTGCATCCACTATGCAACCGCCGACGATGCGACGCGCGCAGAGTTCTTTGCGCGTGTTGATCGCCGCGGAGGCGATAATGCTTGCCATTTGTGGATCGGCACATTCAAACTACGAGAGAAAACCCCGATCTTCGAGAACCGAGGAGTCGTTAAATCCGCGCGGTTAGTAAGCATGACGCTCGCCGGAATGACTTCTCCACCGAAAACATTCGTATTTAGTGTGTGCGGGAATGAGCGGTGCGTCAACCACCAGCACCTAGTCTTCAAGCGTACTTATACAGAAAAGTTAAGCGCGACGAACGTCGCCGAGATTAGGAGGAGCGAGGAGCCCGATCGAACCCTGTGTGAACGTTATGGGATAACTCAACAAACCCTTAGGAAGATACAACCAAGCCCGCGTTCTCGTCGCATTTACACCAGTCGCATCACCCCCACCATTGCCCAAATAATCCGCACTAGTAACGACAAGCCCGCCATGCTCGCGGAACGCTTCAGTGTTTCCCGTGCGACGATACACCTAGTCCGTTGCGGCAAGGGTCCCTACGCCAAGCACGTCACGAGCGGCCAATAATGGTGCGCAAGAAAGGGTTATCGCAACAGCCGGGGCAGGTCACGCCGAAACGCGGGCCATTTGCCGGTCAGACATTCGAATCTTATCGCCAGCTTCAGAATGCTCGCGCCCAAGCCAAGGGGCACCAGAGCCACGCGGCGCGCCTAGCGACACCGCGCGCCCTATCAGCGGAACTCGTCGCTTTGAAGACGTTCGATGCGACACCCGCCGGTCGAGCCACGAACGCCTATCTCAACATGCGCCGGGACTCGACGCTCACGCTCGCGCAAGCGGCAAAGAACGCGCACACGACGCCGGGCGCGATGCGCCGGTATATCGGTGCTGCACTTCAGCGCAAGGGCGCTCGTGTCGTCGCTACGCAGGCGGATACGATTACGGTTCCCATGCTCGTCAACATGACGGGAGGCAGCGTCGCTGGCGTCGTGCGTGGGAGTCGCGATCGCGACCTCATCGGGTCCCATAGCGCAGCACTCGCAGCGGCGTTAACGAAACCGAATCCGGCGCGTATCCGCAAGCTCGCGCAATTCAACGGGCGCAGCGTTACGCTCGCAGACGGTCGACGTGTTGACCTGCTCTGGAACATCGACGAAGCCAAGTCACTCGCGCGACGTGGGTTACTGACGCATGCGGGTCCGTACGACGTTGCCGGAATGCCGAGCGCCGCATGAAACACATCGACGCAGCTTTGCAAGCGGTTCGTCATGCCGCTCGCCTTCGCGGCGCGGTTGCGTGCGCGACATGCGGCTACGCGTGGATCGAAGCCCTGGTTGCCGGAGATCCCGTCGTGTGTGCGGAGTGCCATGCCCGCGAACGCGGCGTCGCGACCACAGAGGACCACCATCTCGCCGGACGTGCGAATTCGCCGGTCACCGTGCGCCTATCCGCAAACGAACATCGCATCCTCACGAGCTTACAACGCGCGTGGCCGACCGAGACGCTACGAAACGTTTGGGGCGATCCTCGACTCATCCGCGCCGCTTGGCTGCGCGGCGTTGCCGACCTGCTCTATCTCATCGCCCGGTCGCACGAAATGAACGTTCCGCGAGGCGCTCATCGCTACGGAGAACAGCATGAAGTCTAAAGCATCGACTATTTCACCCTCAACCGTCACCGCATCGGTTCGCGGTTATTGCGAACGCGTCGAGAGTGAGACTAAGAATGAGACGAAGAAGCGTGCGGTGCGTACGCGTGTAAAAGAATTGCCGCGCCTCGCACTCGTCTTCGATACCGAGACCACGATGGATTCGGCCCAACGGCTCACGTTCGGATCGTATGCGCTCTTGCAGCGAACCGCGGACATGAAAACCTACGATCCGCTGCCGATCGCCCGCGGCCTTTTCTACCCGGACGGCCCAGGCGTTTCGCCGGATGTTCCGACGCGCTTAACGGCAATCGCGAATGACCTTGCTTCGGCTGGCCCTCCGTTTGACGTACTTCCACAAACGGAGTTTCTGGAGTACTTCTTCCGTATCGCATATAACGAGCGCGGGCTCATCGTCGCCTTTAACCTCCAATTCGACTTATCCAGGGCCGCTCGACATGCAACCGAAGCGCGCACGAAAGGCGATGGCGACTTCTCGCTTATCTTTTGGCCGAAGACGCGAGCGGGCCGAGCCGTGCTCGATGAAAAGGGAGCCGTCATCGACCGGCCATATCGACCACGCATTATCGTGAAGTCGCTCGGCCCACACAAAGCGGCTATTCGATTCACGTCGGTTCGGCATCCAATGCAGCTTGCCGATATATTGAAGATGGCACGGCGGCTCGTCACGCGCATCGAACGGGGCTCGGTCGTTGCGCCGTGGACACTGAAGGTTGACACCGAGCTATTTCCGTCCGACCGCTATGCGAAACACCTTCTCGAAGCTCCGAAGTCGCGTCGCAACGATGTCGAACGTCAAATTCGCGAGGACTATCTTTCCGGTCAAACGTGGAACACCGGCCGCTTTCTGGACCTGCATACACTCGGCCACGCGCTTACCGATCGTTCGATGACGTTACGCTCGGCCTGCACGCTCTTTGGCGTGAAACCGAAGGGTGAGATTGCCGAGCATCCCGGTTGGAACTTCGATCGCAGATATGTCGAATATAACGTCAACGACGTTGAATCGACGACCGAACTCTTAAACGCCATGCTGACGCAATACGCGCTGCATCCGATCGAACTCGAACCCGACCGCGCGTTTTCGTCCGCGACGATCGGCAAGGCATATCTTCGGGCAATGGGCGTGACGCCGCTCTTGCAGCGTTGGCCCGACTTTCCGCGCGAAGCGCTCGGCATCGCAACATCTGCGTATTACGGGGGCCGAACGAGCGTCCGTATCCGCCGTGCGATCATGCCGGTCGTCTATACGGACTATATGAGCATGTATCCAACGGTAAACGCTCTGCTCGGTACGGTCGACCTGCTGCGCGCAGTGAATGCGAGCGTCATCGAATGTACGGACGATGTGCGAACCTTGCTCGCAATGCTCACGGTCGATGCGCTTTTCGATTCAGCGACATGGCGACAATTGAGCTTCTTCGCGCAGGTCGAACTCGATGGTCGGGATGTGTTCCCGGTGCGCGCGGTCTATGAGCACGGCGATGCCCCTCGGATCGGCATGGTGCGTGCAACGTCCGAAACAGCCGTATGGTATGCGGGACCGGATATTATCGCGTCGCTCGTGCTAACGGGCGTCGTGCCGAAGATTCGGCGCGCGATACGCATCGAACCGCAACGCGACGAAACGGGCGAAGTCGCCCTGCATCCGGGATTGACCCCCATCAACTTCAGGGGGTCGGTTCCAATCGACCCACGCTGCGACGACATCTTCGCGCGCGTGATCGAACAACGCCAGCGCATTAAAGCCGATCCGTCACGGCCACCTGAAGAAAAGAAGCGGCTCGATCGTGGACTCAAAGTCTTCGCCAATGGTACGGGCTACGGAATCTGGAGTGAAACGAACGTTGCAGATGACGAGCACGAAGCAACCGTTCGCGTCGCAAGCGGAGACGAGACGTTCGAGGTGCTCACCGATGCACCCGAAGATGCTGGACCGTTTTCGTTTATGCCGATCGGATCGCTCATCACGGCGGGCGCGCATCTCATGCTCGCGCTGCTCGAACGATGCGTCACCGATCGCGGCGGGTGCTATGTGCTCGAAGACACGGACTCGCTCGCGATTGTCGCGACGGAGCACGGAGGCCGCGTGCCCTGCCCGAACGGGCCGCTGCCGTGGACTGCGCGCGATCGAAGAGCGTATCGCGGCCCAGAGAATGATGCAAATCGCTCGGTTCTCGCGCTATCGTGGGCGGATGTTGACGCGATAGCGCAACGCTTCGCATCCCTATCGCCATACGACTCGAGCGCCGTTCCGGGTTCGATTCTGAAGGTGGAAGCCCTCAACTTCCGACCCGATAGAACCCAACGCCAAGTCTATGCGTTTGCCGTGTCGTCGAAACGCTATGCGATGTTCGAAATAGATGCGTCCGGCGAGCCGGTCTTTGGATTCACCGTTCCGGGTGATGAGATAGAGACCCAATATTCCGAAAGCGGGCTCGGTGCTCTTGCCAAACCCCTTGAGGATGCAACCCAGGGGCGAGGCGCTTCTCGCTATGAATTCTGGATCGAAGAATTCTGGCGGGTTATCGTTCGCGAGCATCTCGGTCTTACAGCGAAGATTCCGGCCTGGTTCGATCGGCCGGTCGTTGCACGGCTCCCCGTCTCGTCGCCGGTAACGTGGCGCGCATTCGCCAGCTTCAACGCCGGGAAGTCATACGACGATTCAGTGAAGCCGTATGCATTTGGCTTAACGGCGCGGCTTGCGATCGGAACCCATGACGCCGTTGGCGACGCGTCGGCGTCGTTGCCGCATTGGACGAAGATGGTGCAAGCGCACGCCGACACGATATACGAGAACCTGGCTCGCGAAGCCGAACCATACCGCACGGCGCTCGCGGCGATCGGCGGCCGGATCGCACCGCCACTCGTTGCGGGGCGAGAACACGACGACTTTGATGCGGTGCTCGCGCGCTATAAAAAGCTCGATCGGACGCGCCCGCAGGGAACATTCCCGAGCTTCGTCGCCGCGTTGCAAAACGAGCTTCCGCATGCGACCGATGAGGATGCGATGGCGTTCTTGCGTATCACACCACAGACGCGAAAAGAGGTGCTCGCCCGCGCACGGAAGCGGTTCGCACATCTTCGTCCGAACGCCGAGCGTCCCAATACGCAGATGCGCGTTTTCGGTCCGGCGTGCCCGTCCGATCGTTGGCTCGATCGGGCCGAGAAGTCGCCCTGGTTCAATGCGTATACCGGCAGTCCGTGCGACCTGTCGCTCGGGCCACGCGATTTGCACGATAGAACGTCCGTGAAAGCCGCGCAATTCGATCAGCTCGCCTATCACCATGCGCGACACCCGGAGTCAAAGAGCGTCTGTGCCGACGACGTGCCTTGCACGCTCGATCGCTCGGAGTATTGCGGGCCGCTCTACCGGCGTAGCATCCATATCGGCGCGACGGCGATCGTCGGCAAAGAATCACAAGCCTTCGGCGACGAGGTTGCAACCGCGCTCGGCGAACTCGTCGAAGATGATGACGGCATTGCGCTCGGCGTTCTTCGGGCCGCGCGCTCCGAACCGAACGACGTGTTCCAAAGCGCGAGCGTCACCGACCTCGCGCGACGGAGCCGCACGTCACGCAATCTCGTAAGAGCGCTGCGCAACGGCAAGGCGGCTCCGGGAACGCCGGGGGCGCTACGCATTCGCGCCGTTGCGATCCGCGAAGCTCATTCACCGCGAGGGCAAAACAGACACCAGAAGAAACAAGCGACTCGCGAAAAAGCCGCCCAGGCCGCATCGCTTTACGAAACGCAGTCCGCGATCGAAGCCCCGTATTGGACTGCGCTCGAAGCAGTCGGTCTCATCGTTCCCGACCTCATGCGTATAGCAGGCCGTTGGCAAATGACGCGCGAGTTCGCTCACCTTTCGAAGAAGATTCTCCGGCCCAATATCGCGAAACCCGAACGACGTTACAAGTCCGCCGGCAATCTCGATACGCTTGTAGCGCACCTGCGAATCGCAGATGCGAACGCGACGCGAGAATCGGTGCTCGCGTTCTTCGCAACGCATCGACGCCGAATCAGTAAGACCGGCGCACGTAAAGCGGCTCCCTTTCACGCCCGGGCGTCATCGTAATGGAGATAATGCGAAACACCCCTTGCTTAACGTCGTTCGTTGTCGTCGACGTGGAGACAACCGGACTCGATCCGAACGTCGAGCACATCATCGAGCTTGCGGCGCTCCGATTCTCAGACGACGCGATCGTGAATTCATATAGCACGTACGTCGGAACGGAGCGTAGCATCCCGCCTGAAGTAAGCGCGGTTCACGGCATCACGCGTGGCGATGTGGAATTTGCCCCATCATGGTCCGATGTGAAGCACCGCCTCGTCTCATTCATGCGACCGGGCGAACTCATCGTGGCCCATCATGCGGAGTTCGATCGCGCCTTTCTGCCGTGTTTGAATTCACATACGTGGGCGTGCACCGAACGCTTTGCGCGTCATTTGTGGCCGGGCGCACCGGCGTATAAGAACCAAGTGCTTCGGCACTATCTCGGACTAACGCCGAAAGACCGGCGGGCAGATAACCTCGCGCATCGCGCCTTCGATGACGCGCGAATCACGGGGCTTCTTTTCGATCGCGAAGTGCGCGAATACGGAAGTGGCTGCGGCGCAACGACCGTCGAAGCGATCATGGATTTCATCGCATCGCCCCTTGCCGTCGAAGTTTTTCGCTACGGCCGTAAATGGTACGGCTCGCGAATTGACGAGATTCCGGTCGACTATCTCGCGTGGGTTCTCGCCGATGCGCGGAGGCCGGTGGACGAGCGGTTCATGAACGTCGATTCCGACACGCTGGCCTCCGTCACACTATCGGTCGATTCTCGAACCGAAATGGTCGCCGTATGATAGAATTTGATAAGTCCCGTAGCAAAAGAAAGAAACGTCGAGGAGACCCCATGATACGCACATATGGTTTATACTTCGGTCTTATCGCCGCTGCACTTGCAACGTGCGTTAATCCTGGAGCCTCGCAAACCATGAATGTTCCGAACCGCAATGTGCCAACGTCGGACGTGTCGCCAATCTCGGTCCAATCTTGCGACGTTGATGCGATCGGCAATCCGCTCTTAGCGAAGACGGGCCGACTCACGATCGCCTTCGCAAATGATGCAAGCAACGTTGCAGACCTCGTTCGATTTCGTGTAACGTTTGCGGGCCATGAAGCGACGGTCCGGGACACCGGGCAGTTTGCGCCGGGGGTTACGATCCGGCACGTTTTCCGGGACACGGCGGGATACTACGGATCGCCGCTTTTCGGGTCGAGTCCGCGCTGCACGGTCGAATCTGTTCACTTCATCGACGGAACAACGTGGCTAACACATGGGCAGGTAGCCGCGAATAACGAACCGGCAAGCTTGCCCAATGGTACATCGAGTGCCACGCCGTCAAGCCGGTCGAACACGACGGAAGTAGTCGCGCAATGCTCGACATCATCCGCGCTCGTTTCTTACCGCGCTCCCTTCGGTAACGGAAAGAGCGGATCAATAGTTTTAGCCGACGGACAACATTACGTTATCCCATTTTCGGCAATGGGCTCAGACGTATTCGATGTTGGACTTCGATCGGGGGACCCGATCCAGGTTTGTGAACGCGTTGCGAGTCGCAGCCCCGATGAGATTGGCGGGCGCGGGCGTTTTCTCTACAATACACGTCTCGGTCATCGTGTAGCGCTTTACGGATTAGTCGCATCGCCTGCTCCTTCGCCCGTCGCAACGCCATGAAGCGCCGCCAATGCTGCCCCCGCAGGTGCGACGCTTCTCGCTTCACGGCGCATCGTCTCACGGATCGGGCCATGCTCGCGAACCAACGGTCGCAAAGACAGGGGCAAAGCGCCTATGTTTGCTCGGATAGCTCCCGCCCCGCGTCGCCCGCCCCGTCGCCATGCCACCCCGCAGCGCGTCTCCCGGGGCCTGTAAACCACCTATCAGGCGGGCTCTCTCGGGCCGAGACGTCCGAACGCACGCGGACCCCGCTGCGACGATCGC
>JAABUO010000776.1_pt1 | contig 51274 bp, 73 predicted proteins | sample 5559291 | NCBI WGS metagenome assembly JAABUO01 (sample SAMN10711878, study PRJNA513372) | rock metagenome | isolation source: Antarctica rocks | place: Antarctica: Victoria Land, Finger Mt sud | reverse complement strand
GATGGGGGGAATTGTACCCACACGCACCCAGACAGCAGGTCAGCACCAGCATTTATACAGTAAAGCCAGCCCAGCATCACACCAAGTGCGGATAACAGACACGTGCAAGACCAGTAAAGCAGGAGCTTGCAAGACACTTCTTATATGTTTGTCAGTCCTGAACCATCCAACATCTCACATGATGACATGCGATGACACGAAAGAGTATATATGCACTGCATCAACACACCATGGCAGATCCAAAGACCTAGATAGACCCCACCTTGAGCACATCTGTCAGGCTGTCCTGGTTGTACAGAGGGAACTGCTCCCTGAGCACAGCCAAAGCAGCGTCTGCTTCCATTGCGTACTGCTTAGATCCTTGCTGAGTGCCGTTGCTACGTCTGCGGCCTTGATACCCTACAGGGCCTTGCTGAGGACCCATACCTCCCCATGATGGGTCAGCCTGCATTGTCAAACAGGTGCTGACTGCCAGGACTTGCAGGCTTTGCTTGCTGGCGAGCCCATGTCAAGATCCAAAATTGCTAAGTGATGGCTCAGTGTGTCTCGATCGCATGAATAGCAATACAATGGAAAAGTCCTGCAGATTATGTAAGTCCAGCCATATAGAAGAGCTTTGCTAACTTCTGCAAAGCTTACATGCATTGCCATGGTCGACATGCAGGCAGCTGTGGCTAATATGGTCAAGGTAGCAGGAGCCATCAACGGACACAAACATTGACAAGTCTGCTGTCGATGTGCAATTGATTGACGGCAAGGTCATGGTGAAGATATAGGCTGCTACACAGCTACATCAGTTGCACAGCATCACAAAAATAGGCATGTCTGCAGGCTAAGCTGACTGTCATGGTTGACAGCAATGTGCATGCATGTCACGCAACAGCTGATGACATCCAAATGAATAAGCATATCTGGGCGTGCCAAATGTGTACACGGGTCTGTATGCAACAACAATAACTTATTGTGTTATCAGCAAAAGACTGATCTGTGATGATGTCCAACACCTGACCCTTTCTGGTGGCATGACTGACACTGTCATGCTTGATGATTTGCATTTGCAATTTACCTGCTGAGGAACAAAGAGACCATCAGGCATCATGGCTCCATAGCCATACCCAGCGTAAGGATCTGCGTAACCACCGTAACCCTCATACCATCCATTCTGGTAGCCTGAGGCCTCACTGACAGCTGCCTCATCCCAAGCAGCATGTGGGGAGGTCCCACTCAGAGCACTCGGGCTGAACCCAGGGGCATGACCATTGGCATAACCATTCTGTGCATGACCGTCGGCCATGTAAGGGGCCACATTGATGTGATGGGCTGAGCTAGGTACAAATGCCGGGGCGTTGACGTTGGGGACAAATGCCCTTGCATTTGCATGCAGGGAGCTCCCTGTAGGTGTGGCCTTCAAGGAATTGCTATGTGATAAGGTGTCAGAGATGCCATTGTGGGTGTGAGCACCATGCTGGTTGTTGTAAGAGCTGGCAGCTGTGACATCATCATGATTGGGCTTGTCTGAGGTCACAGAGCCTGCTGTGCTGTTTTCGCAGGGGGTGTCAGGAGGGGGGGATGAGAGGCTGGGCTTGCCGGCAGGGGGGGTGCTGGGTGATGCATCTGCCAGCATGGTGTACACAGACTGCTTGAGGCTGCCCTTGTGCTCTGAGGAGAGACCACTGTGGAGGGAGTCTACTGTGTCTACTACCTGCTGTGCAGTCTTGTGACTGTCTTTTTCAGGGGATTCTAACAGCCTGCAAAGGGGATGCACAACTCAGCAGGGTATGCAGTCATGCAAGGAGAGCAGCAGGGAAATATTGAGCAGTGCTTAAAGAGTGCAAGTGAATTGACAACAGCAACAGGCCATACTTGGCAATCTTCTCGCTCATTGCTGCATCGAGCTGTTGTTCCTCGCTGTAAGTGCTGACTGTGTCCTCGACATGCTTGAGCACAGTTGCATTTGTCATACTGACTGTCGCAAACTCTTGTTCTGCTGTGCTAATTGCTGTACTCAGAAAAGACAGTAAATGTTGCTTTCTAAGGGCGGTCAGAAGGCTTGCTGTTCCCACCAAACAGGTGATTGAAGACTGACTTCACTGCAGGTCTGACGCTTGACATGACGTTGTCGCGGCCCAAATCTTGCTCCCAGTCATGCCTGCAAGCGCCACCACATTCAGTCATGCGAGACAGCGAAGAACTGTTGGCATGGCAGCAAGCGCTTGTAGGTAGTGCATGGCACCCACATCAATAAAGCCACAGTGACACAAACTGTTGCGATGGCCGTCCCAGCCTTCAGACGAAGCTGTCCAGGAGAGGGCGGCTCCAAGGCCATGCAAAGACGCAAGAGGGCCGGCCGCTTGCCTGATGTTGTATGCTGCTGTCGACGGCCTGATGCGGGCAGCTCCCACAACTGAAGAAGCTGGATTGGATAGGGAAATGTGCTTGCGTATGAGACACAAGTTGACTCCGTGAAGAACCAAACAGTCTTATCCCTTTGACTCGGGCAATGCTTGCCTGACGGCTATTGGCTTGCAACAGGGCTACTGCTTCGAGACACGACGGCGATCCCTGGATGTGCACTGCAATGGCGTGGGCTTTTCTTATATGCTTGCTGGCAGGTCGAAGCTGCACAATCCGCGCAAGCTGTAAGACAGTGGGTAGACGCTTGCGGCGGTGTTGTTGATCAGTTGGAACAAACAGGATCACGTGAGGGCTTGTAGAATCAGAAAGAGGGCAGGGCGGTTCCCGACGCTTAGCTTGTGGCACAGCATGGCTATTGCTCAATTGCATGCAGCACGACAACGACGTGCAGGAGCGGATGTTTGCTATCAAGCAAAGCGCTGAAGGCGCACGGCAATGTCAGCCCGAACTTGCCTGACTCTCTGTTGCAACTGAATTGGTCACCGAGAATGCACAGTGCTCTGTCAGGTCTACAACAGCAGCTACCCTGCGGCAAGCAGTGCGTGCATCATGCTGTGATTTTTCGCCGTCGCCAATTTCGTTTCAATCGCCTTCAGAACGATACAAGGACACATCAACTGAAAAGCCGAGCAACACTCACGAAACCTGACAAGCTAACTGCGCAACACCCACCTGTACACCATTCGCCGGGAAGAGCGTCAGCAGAGACTGCCAACGACCGACAATCACCGGCCACATTCGAGTCCCTCCAGCTACATAGTCACAGTCCAGACAACACTGCCAAGCTTGATCTTGTAGTAGCTGGAGCCGGCCCCTCTGGTATCGCCGTTGCAGAACGTGTTTCAGCTGCTGGCTACAAGGTGTGTGTAGTGGATCCAGCACCGCTTGCGCATTGGCCTAACAACTATGGAGTCTGGGTCGACGAGTTTGAGGCCATGGGTTTGCAAGACTGCCTGGAAATAATCTGGCCCAAAGCTAAAGTGCATCTTGACTCTGGAAAAGACAATGAACGGTACAAAACGAAATTTCCTGTTTCATGCTGCCATATTGATTGTGCTTGAAGCTGAAGACGAGGAGTAGTGCAGGTACTTATATAGACCATACGGTCGAGTGGACAGGACGAAGCTGAAAACCAAGCTTCTGCAGCGATGTGTTGAGCATGGTGGGCATTTACAGCTGGTACTACACATAAAACATGCCCTGCACATGACAGACAATGTGGGCTAAGCTTGTCCAGCATCTGAGCCAATGCGTCAATGAAAATGCAGGTGTGACATTTCATGAAACCAAAGCTGCAAAGGTTGAGCATGCTGATGGGAGTTCCACACTGACTTGCTCAGATGGAAGTCAGCTACACTCAGCTCTGGTACTGGACTGCACTGGTCATGCCAGGAAGCTTGTCACCTTTGATGAGAAGTTTGATCCTGGTTATCAAGCAGCATATGGCATGATGATTGAAGTGGAGAGCCATCCCTTTGAGCTGGACACCATGCTGTTCATGGACTGGCGGGATGATCACACAAAGGTGCACACCAGCAGCCTCTCTTAGCAGCAGGTTGCCAACAGCTGTGTCATTTATTGCAGCACATGCTATGTGTGTGCAGTCATGAAGCTTAATTGTCTTTTGAAAAGTCAACTATTATACTGCATCTGAGTCTGTGACATGTAGAATCACATCCACACAGATGCGCAAAACACAGCATTGCAAGCAGCATGCTGCTGTCATGGCTGAATGCACTCTGTACAGACAGTTTTTTCATGCATGTAAGGTTTTGTTGATCATTCACTAGACACCTCCACGCAGCCTTACTCAAGACTCTACAACAGCTTTAGTGCTAGATGTGAGCAAACTCAGCAGTTGCATGCCTGATGTAAAATTAGTTGATTGTTGTTTCTGCAGGGTCGGCCAGAAATGCGTGCGGCCAATCAGAAGCTGCCCACTTTCCTATATGTCATGCCTTTCAGCAAAACCAAGCTGTTCCTGGAGGAGACTTCCCTGGTTTCAAGACCTCCCTTTGCCTTTCAAGAGCTGAAAGACAGGCTCCAAGTCAGGTGTGGCATCTCATTAATTCACCCCAACTATCTCAAACTGTAATAAGAGCTTTCAGATGTTCATATAATTGGAAATCAGTCAAAACCCTATGTATAGTCAAAGTCAACCCAAACATTGAGTATGTCTTGTTCATAGCAAAACCTTTGACAATGGCTGCTATTGGCTTTGCCTGCATGTGTCTGTGGTAACCCTGTTAACATCATTATTCTTCATCAGAAAGCAGAGTCACTGTGTACCGCACCGTTTGGAACAACTCCACATTATGAATGGGCAGGCACTTGAGTCAAGCATCAGCAGTTGTCAGGCAGCAGGCTCACGCTCCTGCCCACAATGCACCAATGATTACATTGGTGCACCATACAATTCTCTCTGCCTCAGCTGTATACACTCTGGTCGTGTCTGACTGCTCCGGCTTGTTGTGCTGATGTAGAATGGAGCATTTGGGCATCAAGGTAAAGTCCATGACAGAAGAAGAGTACTGCCTGATTCCCATGGGTGGGGTGCTGCCCAAGTTTCCCCAGCGCACACTGGGCATCGGAGGTACCGGCGGCATGGTGCATCCATCCACAGGCAAGCTCCTGATACTCTCAGAGTCTGCATTTCTTCTAGTTTCAGGTCTCACCTCATGATCATGATGGGGTTCAGACAAGGTCTATTCCATTTACGTGTCCCAAATGTCAGGCCTACTTAGGCAGTCATGAAGCCACAAGAATGCACCGCCCTGGTAAACCATTTGCTGGTCACATGCATGTTGCCTGCGCTGATGTGAAGACATCCCACCAGCATGAGTACCCACAGGAGACAGCTTGGCATATTTGGTGGAAGCACCTGTTTGTGCCTGTGACCTCTTGGCGAGAATCTGAACCTGACTGTTTGCCTCAGTATGCAGGCTACATGGTAGCGTGTTCAGACTGAGTGTTTGTCTGGTTGTGCAGGCTACATGGTAGCACGAGTGCTTGGAGCGGCGCCTGTCTTGGCTGACGCCATCATTGACCAGCTGGCTGCACCCTCAGATAGAGCCACTGATGCAGGTATGCAATGTTCTGTTAGGCCCATGCACTGCTTTCAATGCATGGGTGGATACCTTGAGCAGCATCTAAAGCAGCAAGCTGACCATATTGACTCCACACCTGAACTTTTTGTTGCCTCTGCTACAGCTGCTGGGCTGGGCAGAGTAAACAGTATTATGTCTGCCATAATTGTCTCATCGATCCACATGCTGCTTGTGTGATGTGATTTGTCCTGTATGTACAGGTGCACCAAATGGTGCCAGCAATGAACAGGAAGCTGTGGACATGACCTCCAAGATATGGAAGGCTATCTGGCCAAAAGAGCGTTTGCGGCAGAGGGAGTTTTTCACCTTTGGCATGGATGTGCTGCTCAAATTGGATCTCAGGGAAACGCGGCAATTTTTTTCTGCATTCTTTGGGCTTTCTGATGTTCACTGGCAGGGTTTTCTTTCGTCCAGGCTGTCTTTCCCGCAGCTCATGGCTTTTGGTCTTGCTTTGTTTGCCAACTCTAGCAACCAGGCTAGGGCAAACTTGATATTCAAGGGCACTCCAGGACTTGTCAGTATGTTCACGGGACTTGGCAAGACATACTTGCCAGACAAAAAGTCCAAGTGAAACTGTCCAGTCAAAAGTCTGGTCTACACACCCACCCCCCTTGTCTCCCGTTGCAACGGTCATGTCAACATGTTGTTGGTGCAACGGAGGAGGCTGCCTTGCACACTTCTATGCAGTCAAACAGTAGCAGGGACCCGTAGCAGTATAGGACTAGATGCAGAACTTGTTACCTTATCCAACTTTTAAATGCTCCAGCACCAAACAACCCAAACGCATTGCCGTATATTATGTCTGCCTAATGCTGATGTTTACTCGTGTTTGTTGCATGTAGTCAATGAAATCACCATCTGTTGCATTTGTGATGGCTGCTGCACAGGCAAGCTGACCTGGCCTGACACGTGGCACGCCATGATAGCACTGCCTAGCAGGGCCTAACAGAATAACAGCATCTCCACTGTGAAGCCAAACAGCTGTGGGCACAACATCTTTTGTCTGTCCACCCATCAGGAACACAGCATCGCATCCTACACTAATGCTGACAATAGGGCATGTTTTATGCAGCTCAGCGTCATCCTTGTGACCTCCCAGCGTATCGCCTTCCCTATAGAAATTTACCAAAGCTGTATTGGGCTCGTACAATACATGGTCTTCATCAGCTGCCCCACATTCCTCGTTTTTGCTGCTGGCCATACTCACACTGCAAAGTTTTGCTCTGTCATCTGAGCAACATGATGCCGTGGCAGCGCAGTCATGCTTAGTCTGCAACACAGTCACATCTGCCCCATCCAGAGGTTCAGCCCTGTGTTTGTCTGTGATGGGATGCAACTCCTCACATGCTTGGACTGCTTGCTGAGCTAGTGTGACGAGCTCAGAGGGCAAGGGCTTGACACCTGGCTCGTGCTCATATTGGCGAGTTGACCAATTGAACTGAGGTCCCAAGGCAACCCACCGTAGCTTTTCCAATAGCGATGCTGCAGATGGTCCTACAGGGTCTGTAGACCAGCAGCTTGACTGAGCAGGTGGCTGCTGAGAGCTTCTGTGGGTTGGAAACTCAGGACAAGAACCAGTGGCCAATGTGGCTGTCTGCAGAGGGCAGGGTGCTTCAGGGCCGCAGTGATGCTGAGCTGAAGCGGCAGATGCACTCATTAGACTAAGAGTTGAACCATCTTCATCATCTTGCATTGGTTGATGCCTTGCATGACTGGCATCCTGACTTGCACCAGAAAAGTTGGTGCTGTGGCTGTTGGCTGTGATGGTTACTGATGGGGATGCTGGAGATTGACTCTCAGCAGGTGTAGCAGGATTGTTGTGAACGCTCGTGGCTGGCTGGTCCTTCTTGAGATTGATGTCGCTGCCTGTGTGGAATGGCTGCAGGAACAAGCCCTGCTGAGCAGCTGCCCACAGTGATGGCAGATGGCCATGCTGCAGAGTCAGATTACTCCGATTTGGTGGCTCTGGAAAAACAGTTGCTGCCTGTTTGAACAGGTGCTTCTGCTGTGCACTGTCAACAAAGCCAGGAATGATATGACATCCTGCACAAGCACCACAAACAATCAGGCAGCTTGTACAGATAACTTCACGGTTGGTGCATATCCACTAGTAGGCACTCGTGCTCACCAGGGTGGTTTGCTAAGCTGTAGACAGGCTTGTCAAAAGCTTGGTTGTAAAGTGAAGTTACTACGTTTTTGTCGTGGGCAGCTGGCGAACGCAAATCCAGAACCTCAGAGAAGTCCGTGGGCACAACAACCAATTTGCCGCCGTGTTTCCGACCCTTACTGCACTTACTCGTGAGTGTAAGATCGGCCGGTGAATCTACCAACAACATGCTGTGCCCTTACCTGATACGTATTTGCTGCTCTCTGTGCAGTTGAAACTTCTTTTCCAAGTTTCTGAAGGCGGTAGGCTGACTGTCCTGCGCTGGCACCATGTATAGCTACGCAGCGCAGTGCCGGTGGGACGTTCAATATGAGCAGTGTCTACTCTGCCTGCCTAGCAGAAAAGCTGCCGCTAGCAAAGGTCAAAAGCCTGCGCTATCAGACTTGAGCGTCTGCGCTGTAAGACTCGAAGCGATGCACAAGGACACAGCCAGAGACTGACCCTGGAGCAGCAGTATAATTACAGAAAATTACAAATCATCCAAGTTTGCAAGGACTGAAAAAACACCCTGCCCAACTGCTTGAAAGGCAATTATGCTAACCACTTCACCAACGCCGCCAAGTATGCAAGGACTCTCAAATGGAAGATGGCCGCTATGGATTTGATCAAAGACTCTAGCCTGGCCATTGTGTAGCACAGGCTGTACAATATAGCTCAGCACAGTCTGTTGCATGCTTCAGACTACGATGCAAATACCGCCAAGGGGCGAATGCTAGACGCCAAATAGATAGTCGTAGTATAGGCTGACTATGTCATCAACGAAGTCACAGAATACTGTGTACACAGAACACAGAATACAATGTACAGGTGTGCTGGTTCAGACCCTAAAAGGCAATCCACTCTTGGCTGTGAAATATGAGCAGGGTCGCAGAGAACCCTTAAAAAAACCAGTGTTGTTGTTGGTGCAGGGCGTCAGGAGATGCAGAAGCATATGTAGCTCAGCCCAAGAGCAAGGAGGCTGCAGCTCATACTGCTCTTGCAGTGTGAGAGCATGGTGCACACACATTACAACCACCACAATTTGCTTCCTTTCTTCCTGCTCTTACAGCAGCCATTTGAATGCCACAGCTCAACGGTATATGAAGCTTTGTGTACCCTGTCCAGAGGGAAATTGGCTAAGATGGAGATTTTCATTGAGCAGCTTCAGGTAAAATTTGGCCAGGAGAGACAGCATCATCCAGGACTTGCAGGCAGCCCAAGATGGCCAAGCTGCTCTACCATGCAAACAGGCAAGACCACACTTCTTGCCAACCACTGCTGGCTGAAGACCCTGCCCTAATGTCACCCACAACCACTTGTGATCTTGCTCAGCACCCAAACATTGTTTCTTGACAGGCATACAGATATTATGTCCTGAGACCGATAATAGCTATGCTGCCACATGTGATCAGCCTCATTCGATAGAAGCCAAGGGCTTTCAATGTCTGCAGGCTCCTCTTGCTGAAGAGAGACAATACATAGCTTGCACGATGACTAATCAGCCTAGACTGTTGCGCTAATATGGATGTGGGTTTGAGGAAAATCATGGGTTTATTGCCACTGAATAATTTGCCCTTTGCTTTCTATGCATATGCAATTCTTGTGATTCATTGATATCCATACGTTGTATGCAAACGTCTTGTGATGGCATGACTCACAGTGTGGCTCAATGTGTATACAGAGCAAAGTCTGTCCAGCGTTCAACTTGTCCAATTGCCGTTGCTAGTTAGTTAAACCGTTTCTAGCATCTCAGATGCAGCAGGGTGACACAAAAGGGATCAAACACAAATCGTCTCCAGCATCTGGTGGTTGTCACTTGCAAGGTCACATTCCATAAAGCTGGAAAAGTGTCTGTAAATACAAAATCTAGATAGGTTCGAATACTTCTACTGAGCAGTACATATGATACTAATCCAGCCACTACAATAGGTACCAAGAACCACTTCCTACCCATCAGGAACAGAAGCACAGTCCAGACACAAAAGGCTGTAGACAAAAACGGCAGCATGGCAAGACTGCAGGTTATATAGCCTAATAATAATTCCCCACGACATACACCAGAAACATGACAACCTGGACAAGGGGACTCTGCATCAGTCATTTCGGCATCAATCTATGCCAAATCAGCAAACACCTTATAGGTGCCAACATCGATATGAATTTGCCTAATGGCACCCACACAAGCACAGACTGCAACAATGCTATAGAACACAATGATGGTGATGTTGGCGGTCCAGGCCCACCATCTGTGGGGTCTTCTGACCTTGAGCCACATGATAATTGGCAGCAGGAAGTCCATAGGGATGAAACCAATTGCCCCCACCAGGGCCACAAAGTCCCCAAAGAAGGGGATCAACGCCGCTAGAAAGGTGATGATGACGTTGTATACCAGAGTGATGCAGAATCGAGCCAACAGGTTGCGTTTGCTGTGACGGGATTGGCGTACATCACAGAACTTCATCTCAAAGTACTCATATGTAGGCCGGCAGTACACCTGCAGCGCACCATTTCCAGTCTGCAGATCAATTGGCTCGGGCAAGACCGTATGGCCGTACAAGCAAGAGCCATTGATGTGCAGCCAAACAAGCTGAGCACCAACATGTAAACTAGCTCAGCAACCACATCACAACATGTCACCAGGCCTCTCCATGCAACACATTTGTTGTGGTCGTCACAGCAGCAACAGCCAGACAGGAGCTTGCTGTGTCACCTGATAGCAGCCAGTGATTTGAATGATGGCAGCAATGTTGGCAATGGTCACAGGCCATGTGGGTGTAGTCAGGTTATTTAGCAGGTAGGGTAGGACAGTCTGCCCAAATGCCCAATACCCTGAAACGGCAACTGTGAAATAGGTGGAACTGATGAGGCAATATGCCATGGTGATTCCCTTCCTCATGTTCATAATGGCTGGTTCTTTCACTGTTGCCTGCATGACATCATCAGCATCATGATCATCATCAATGCCATTGGTGTCGGCGTAATGGTTGTTGCCAGGCTGCTTAGTAAGCATCCATGCGCTTGTCTCAAGCCATACTGCATGTGCTCACTGCGTACCGCTCACTGGGCATGCTTAGGTGTGTACACTTACAGGTCGTAATGATATGCTTACTAGATTGGATCAGACAGTCAGTGCTGCGGGGTCAAGCAAGATTGTGCCCAGCTTACTGCATCTGATGTGCCGTGGCTAATGTCAACTGCATCAAGGCTGCAACAAGCTGCAAGGTAACATAAGCTAGTATGACATGACATGAACGTATGTGGGACGACACAGACTGACATGAGGTGATATGGAGTGACAATGCAAATTGTATTGTGACAGTGCAAAATCTGTGCAGGGTTGCCAGACTGACCTGGATTTCTGGCAATATGGTGTCTCCAAAGGCAAAGGCAATGGAGCCCAGGGCCAAAAAGACACCCATAATCTTTGTAGTGAGTGAGCCGGGCACCTCATAGTTGATGGTGCTCCTGTCTAGCTGGTGGCCTGCAAACCATCATTTATGGAGGCAGCTGTTGTAGTTGCTCTCTGGGAGGAGTACCCCGGGCCAATGAAGGGTACCCTTAGAGCATAAGAGTGCTTTACCATGTTCATGTGCAGCTGTCACAAATGCAGTGCACTCAGAGGGTGTTTGCGCTCTCAGCAAGCAACTGCGCAAAAGCTGTGCCAAACTAGGAGCTTAAGCAGCAGTGCGCTTTGTTCAGATGGACATGCAATCGCAATTCATGTCTGCGATGCATTGTCTTTAGCATAGGGAGTGATATGTGGCTTGACATCAACCTTGTTACGATTGCTGCAGTCAAGAGCATACCGTTGTGTATGGACATGCCGATGGCTATAGTAGAGAAGACCAGTGTGCAGATGTTGGATAGCGCATTGATGAAACGCAGGGAATGTAAGTCTGGCAGCTGGGACATGATGAATTGGAAGAAGCCAAATACAATGATGCAATAAGGTAGCTTGAAGGAGTCGCCGTCTGGGTTGTACGTGATGTACAGAGCCTGCATGCAACATGAAGGCCGTTGAAACAGTTTGTAAGTGCATATCAAGCAAACAGCGTCTCTTGAACAGAAGGCACGCAGATGGCGATGCAATGTGCACTGTCAGGACAATCATTGTGAAATCCATGGGATAAGCATGGGAAAGAAAAGGTAATGTGAGAGGCCACTATCACCTCAAGTCAAGACAACAAGCTACCATGATGTGCAAAGGCAGCCATGGGACTCTAGATCCAAAACTTAAGTGATTAGACAGCGGCTGTTGGACCAAACAAGCAACAAGAGATGCACAAGCAGCTGGCAACTAAGGCTTACCTTCATGCTCTGTCCAGCGACAATTGCAATGGCCAAGTTGTTGCCCAACGATGCAACTTGCTGGAAAAATGTTGCTGCGTAGAACCCCCGGCGACCTGCAAAACAAGCCACATTATGATGGAACAGCATGCCACAATGGATTTACCTATCGGGACGGCAATGCTACCTGCGCTGGTAGACTGCTATCATGCATAACATGGTTTGCAGTCAATAGTGCACATGACGTATGTGGACCTGTACCCTCATGTCCTCAAGGCATACATCACAGCAAGCAAAGTTTCAAGCTCCAAGTTGCAAGCTGCAACTTCCAGCACAGCAGTAAATGCTGCTGCTTGCTTGAGGTGCCGCTACCTTTGCTGAAAGGCACAAGTTTCTTTTGTCTTCTGTTGCGGAACAGCAGCAACTAAATGTCCCAGTTGACAGCACGCATTCACCAAGCAAGTGCGAAGGCTGGAAACATACCAAAGATACTCTTGACTAAGTCTCTGTAACGGTAGTATGTCTGGCCGTTCCAGTTGAAAAGGCCAGCAAGCAGCCAGGAAGAGTAATATGTGGTGCATGTACCCAACAGCAAGGCAATGATTGCTGGGCCCCAACTGAGCTGACTGAAGGCATATGGCAGGGGCAAAATGGCAGCTGGGACCGCAATTGTGGTTCCCATGTGGTAGCCAGCACTGAACCAACTACCTGCGGCAAGAACAGGTGAGCCATTTGTCAGAAGACACAGAGGCGCATGGCTGCCATGCCTCACACACGCTTAGGCATGAGGGTATCTGCAAGCAAAGAGAATGGAACTACCATGACTATACGTGGTATGAAAAACAGCAGAGCTTGCTGACCAGCACAGTAAGCATGACCATTCGGTGTACATGGTCAATTGGATGCCATGAGATGCCCACTAGGGCGTGTGTGCTCAAGGTGTCCTGCCTGGAGGAGCCATCTCATGCAACTAGTCTAATCGTGGTGCAACTTTGCTTACCCACTCCCTTCCTGTTGAGCTGAAGCTCAGGGGCTATATCATCATCCGTGAGTTTGTTGGTCTTCTCGACGTCAAACTTTTGGCCCCCGTAAGCACTATCATCGGCATGAGTCCCAGCTCTTGTCAGCGGCCTCGTGCTGGACTCTGACATGCTTGCTTTTACGTCGTATAGACAGAAACTTCTTTACAGCACAATCAAGCGAAGCTCCAGTGACAAGCAAGAGACGACACGGCGAGGCTCCTGCCAAACAGACAGACAAGTCAACGATGACAACTGACAACAACAATCAACACCTGGCGACGTACGCGTTTGGGCACTCACTGGAGCGAGATCCTGCTGTTACCTTCGAGCTTTGTACACAGAATTCAACAGTCTGCCGTATTTGCTTTGCACAATGAATCTGAGTGTCAACAAGTCAACACGGTGCTCGATTGCGCGTAGTTCGGGAAGTCAAAGTTGTCGTCGAGACCGACAAGTCAGTAAATACAAGTACCGCTGACGGTAACGCGAGGAGCCTTCTGAATGGGACAGACGCTGTGTTTCACCAACTCGCCGGCCTTTGTTGCTGCTTGAAGGACGAGCTCGACGTCTAGCTATATTATTAGGCGTACCCATTTGGGCCTGTTTGGCCGCAGCTGAAACTGCAGCTTTGACACATCTTTCTGCCTCTAAAACCTCGGTGTGGTCTCACATGGCCACCATGTGGGCTCCATATGTGACGTTTTGAGCGGCGGCTTACTCATTTACGTCAATTTGTTGCGGATGCTCGCGTTGGGCAGTGATATGCAAAATTAGCGCAACAGCAGCCAGCAGAATTTTCGCTGGCCCGTTCTTCAAAGCTTTTATAGGTGAGGATATGACAAAGCTGCATGCATAAACGGCCATAGCAAACAGGCCAGCGTGCATGTGTCAAAGAGTATAGTCATGTTCCTGCGCCACTTCAGCCTACTGTGCTCATCAAGTTGTGTGCTGCCGCAGTGAAACTCAACAGCACGTCATATCATGACTACCTGCCCCATGACCACCGTTTCTGGCTGCCAGAGTTTGCCAGCACGTACGCACCACAGAAGCATGGCCTATTATCTGCTTTGCTGAATTGGTCTGCGTGCAATTGCTGAAATGTCTGTCTCAAACCGCGATGGCGTCAATAGTCCAATATGCCACGCGTCGTTAGTGGACCGCCGCGGGGCTCGACCTTATCTCAGATCTGGATGCGAACTTAACTTGTTGCGCAGGCCTCGCCGTCCCAGCTCATGTGCGGGCGACCGCAGTGCTCTCCAAGCGTGCATTTCAAACATGCCAGACTCACAGAAGATGCGCTAGTAAGTTTCAACGATTTTGTGTTGCGCCTCAAAATCTCGTGGCAGGTCCTTACCACGTTGTTTGTACAAGACACTGTGCTTTGCTGCAGTGCGACAAGCCAACAACAGCACAATCATGGCAGCTGCTGCAACCGTGGAGGCTCCACCAGCATCCACTGCAGCTGGCAAAACTCCTTTGTCTTTGGGCTACACCATGCCAGGCAAGCTGAACAGTCAACACTTTGCTACTGCAGCAGTTGCAAAAATCGTTGCTTCTGTCTCTTATTCATTCATCCATCCATCCATCCATCCATCCATCCATCCATTCATTCATTCATTCATTCATTCATTCATTCATGATGATAGGAGCAACATATGTTTGCATAAGCTACACTATAAATAAGCCCTTCATGCCACATGCAAGCTTTTCATTCATTCAGGCAATTGCCTGACTTTCTGCACAGTGCATTTTCAACATGCTCCAAGCTTCAGTCCAGTGCAGCAGTTGTACTACAGTGTGCAGTATGCACACAACGGCTTGCCGGCGGGCCCCCTTAAGCCTTGTTCATTCTGTCAGTATTATCCAAGGGTTTGCATGGCAAAAACCCCAAGTGCGCTGAAAGTGTGGCACATGCAGGTGAGTTTGAGCCTCATGCAAATGCATGGATGGGATGGCCAGACAGCGGCATGCTGTGGAGAGAAGATGCCAAGCCTGCTCAGAAGCAGTATGCTGATGTGGCCAAGGCCATCTCCCAATTTGAGCCTGTTGTCATGATGGCCAATCCTGAGGTATGCACACACACCAAAAACAACTGTGCTTGCATCTTGCATTGTGACTAGCACATTGTGCAAGCATCTAGCAGTCCATGCTTCTATGCCATCTCAGTTTGGCATATGGCACTAGACTGCTGCATGTGATGAGTCCTGTTCGGGAATGCCTTTTCCTAGAATTCCCCAGAATCTCCAACAAATACTTTATTGATGCCCTTGGAACCTAACAGAACAGAAACGAAAAGACAAGTCTGCCCCTTTCAGCGATTTTGAGGGGAGCCTCTGGAGGCAGCAGTCTGGAGCGGCCTCAGAACAATAGTCATGCTTCTGATTCCTTAGCAATGTGGAGGCTGAATGAGTAGAGGCTCAATCATGTCAACAGCTATGAATCCTTGCGTCTGTTTATGCAGTCAGCAGCTGAGGCGCGATCTTATTTTGAGGACGCTCCTGGAGTGACTGTCGTAGAGATTCCCATCAATGATGGCTGGGCTCGCGACTGGGGCCCATCAGTAAGCAGCTCACCCTAATTCTTGTCCTCTGTATTCCCTTTTCCTGTTGCATTTAACTGTCTAAAGTTGTGCTGCAACCAGGCTTGCTGTTTGCTTTTGTTTGCCTCACTGTGAAGAATTTGACGGTTCCACCTCACTGTGAAGAATTTGACGGTTCCAGGCAGGCTTGTCTGCTGAACAAACCCTGTACATGTTGATGCAGCAGTCTCAATTCGATGCAGCAGTCTCAATGCATGTCTCTGTTTAATGGCATGTCCGTGACACATTTCCTGCATATCAGTGTATTGTGATGCGCATTCTGATTTGCGACAAATGGTCTGAGAGCGAGGTGAAAATTGTGAGCAGGTATGTACGCTACTAAGAAACTGATGATTGCCTTGAACCAATCTGATGTCATTCCGCGTGTTGCTCCTGGACCTAGGTTTGCAGGGGCCATACCACCATAGGCAGCAGCCCACTGACACCCACTGCATCTTATCACATGACAACCACATGCACATCCAACCCATGAGACGTTCCTGCACAGTCATACTCTGGTGTCTGTAATGATGAGGACCATGCATGCACCGTCGAACATACTGATGTGTTGCTAATTTGGTCTGTCGTGTGCAGTGTGTGGTGAAGGATGATCCCAAAACAGGCAAGAGGGTAGTGGCTGGAACCCACTGGGACTTTGACAGTTATGGTGGCACCATCAAGAAGCAGCTGGGCATGCCCACTCAGGTACTCTATTCATTCGTTCATTCCTGCCTTCCTTCAATCCTTTCAGTACGTGTCTCAGGCCCTGAGTAGCTCCCTGCATGAGGTTTTGTTGTGGCAGTCAGCGTTCCAACAACCAGGGACATTTCGTGTGCTGAAGCCCAGTCCTAGCAAAGTTTAATTTGGATGTGCAGCAGCAGCTTGCAATGTGTCATGGCAGGCCTAGGGTGCTTGCTGCTCATCAAGAGGGTTGGACACACCCTCCACGCATGGCATGTGCCGTTTGATGCACCTGATCAGCCTGTGTCATTGCTTGCCAAGCAGAGAGGCGACATGACTTGACGCGCACACAGATGTCAGAAGCTAGGACATCAATGGGCTGTCCACCTTGCCCATGCCAGTTGGTCTCAGGGATGGCAACTCAGCAAGTCACCCTAGCTCAGTCCCAGTTGAGTGGGTATGAGGTCGAACTAGTTACCATACTCCGAACTAGTTACCATACTCACAGTGGTAACTCGTTCAACCTCAGGCCCACCCAAGTGGGGCTGAGCTAGGCTTTTGCTGGTTTGCCATCCTTGAAGCCAGCTGACATGGGTGATGCAGGCAGCGCATCCTTCTTCCTCTGGCAATCAAAGAACTGACGGTCAGGCTTGCAGTAGTGCAAGCAAAGCCTCGTCTCAATCAGCCAAGGCGGCATCGGGATCCAGCAAAACACTACTTCTGCCAATCAAAGAACCTTCCCCCCTCCCTTCCCCATTGCTGTGTTTTCCATAAAAACCTGGCAGGTGCCTATGACAACAGTAATGATTCGTGAGGCTCACTTACAGCGACAAGGAAGTCCTGACTAACCATTATCGAGTGCAGAACTGTGCAATCATCATCTTGTGCAATAACGGGCTTCTCCTCATCAAACACCTTGCCGGCCAGGCAGCAGCTAGTCAAGGGCACCCTGACACCCCCTGATAGGCAATCCCCTTCCTGCAATAGGCAACTTCTGCCAGTCAGAGAGCATGGTGATGCAGGTGCCAGACTGGACCAAGGACAATGCAGCTGGCCGCAAGATCCTGCAGCATCACGGCCTGCAAGTGTTTGAGGCTCCCATCCACCTGGAAGGCGGCTCCATTCACACTGACGGCGAAGGGTAAGCTTCTGCCAGCGCTGCCTTTCGGGCGCCTAGGCTCTGGTCACACCTTCCCTGGTTGCTTCTGGGCTAGCACGTCATCATCACAGCTTGCGCTGACACTTGTCTTGCGGCTTTGCACCCTTTCAGAGGACATCTGCATGTGGTTGTGCATGTGCTGTGCCTGCTAGCTAAGTCTTGAACGTTTCAAATCAATGCTTGCTGCAGATCAGAAAAGGCAAATCATAGGCTGTGGCTTTTGCGTCTGTGTGTACGCATGTGCATGGCGACTGGTGTGGTAAGGTGTATTGCACACCTTTGGCGCCATGCTCCCTGTGCTGCTGTTCATCTTCTTCTGCACGAGCAGTAGTCTTCTTCTTGCGCCTTGCAGAACCCTGATCTGCACAGAGGAGTGCCTGCTCCACCCCAGCAGAAACCCCGCCCTGGGCCGTGAGGGGATCGAGGCAGCCCTCAAGGAGTACCTAGGGCTGAAGAAGATCATCTGGCTATGGAAGGGCATGGCGGGAGATGACGCCATCACTAATGGCCATGTGGACAACTTGGCATGCTTTGTGAGGCCTGGAGTGGTTGCCTTGTCATGGACAGATGATGTCAATGATCCACAGGTTACTCCCCTCCATTGCACCAGCATTCATGTCTACCAGCACATGTCTTTACCAGCTCTTTCTACCAGCGGCATGTCTAGTAACATACGTCTGGCCTTTTATGTACCTCTTTCCAGATAAGAAACTGGCAAAAATTTGGACACAGACTACGCGCTGGCATGTGTCATGTGGCATAATTGCGTAAACTGTCCCATAAATGTCATTCAAGATCATTCAAGATCGCACCGGATGATGGCGCTATGTGGTAATCGTATGATGACTCCTCATCACCCATGACAGACTGATCCAGCTTTTGCTCTAAACCTCATTCCAGTCTGCTGGCCTGTCAGCCTTGTGCTGATGTCTGTCTGTCTTGTGTCTGATGCAGCATGAGATATCCCTGGACGCCTACAACAGGCTGACCAGCACACCAGATGCCAAGGGCAGAACCATAGAGGTCATCAAGGTCCCAGTCCCATACCCACTATTCAGGACACACAAGGAAGCCAATGGTGTCCATGTGAGTTCTCTCCTTTTTTTCATCAGCTGAACGACGCTACCCTTTGTCTCTTTGCCCTGAGGACCTCTGTTCCGCATGAGGTGACTTGCATACACAAAACATCACCGTACTGCTGATGAGTCCTAGTGTTATAGATATTGTGGGACATTCTCTATGGTACTAGGACTGTATACTAGGCCTGTATGTATGCGACTCTAGTGGGGAAGACACTTGCTCAACGTAAGCCGTATTGTTGTATCACTGAATCTGTGTGTGCCATGTGCAGCCTGACCACATTGAGAAGGGTTTCTGCCCCAGAATCCCAGGAGAGAGGTTGCCAGCGTCTTACATCAACCACTACGTAGCCAATGGCGGTGCTGTTGTGCCTCGCTTCGGCGGGTACTCGGCTGACAGAGATGCTGAGGCAGTCAGAATTCTGCAAGAAGCGTATGGTCCTGAGAGAAAGGTGGTCAATGTCTTCTCCCGGGAAATTTTGCTGAATGCTGGAAATGTGCACTGCATCACGCAGCAGAATCCTGCTCCCAGAAATTGAGCTTGAGACTGGATTGCACACCGGAGCCTGGTGTTTCATGAAGAATCGGTCTGGGCATAACATGTCTTCCAATAGGGTCTGCATAATGAAACATCTTCAACGCTTGAAGTCTTGGTGCTGATGAGTCATGTGTTTTACCCTCGTTGTTGTGTTGGTGTGTGCTTTGAGACAAGCTCAGACATTCCAAAGTCAGACTGTCCTGCAAAATTCATTACCACAAGGAAGAGTCAGCCCCGCTTGGTGCTTGATATTGTATACTGTTGTGACAGCTTAGCCTTCTGTTGTTTGCGTTGGAAATACATTCAGGAGCCAGATCGTATGAGCCACGTCTATGATTACCAATACTGAATAGACTTTGGGTCATGTAGACTGAGATGCATGTGCATAGGTCCACGTCTGTGAGTGCCAACTGTGAACAGACCTTGGGCCATGTAAACGAGCATGCAAGCCGCATCATTACAGGCGTGAAACACAATTACTTAAGGCTCGCCCATTTATTGTCCATGTCGTTGCACAGTCTCACTCTGAGACACACACCAGCTGACATTCAAGCTGAGAATCTGAGCAATGACAAGATTACAACAGGCCTGATGTGACACTTTGGGAAGCTGGCCTGTGGTACATACAAGGCAGCTTTGCTTATATACACACCCTAACTGGCAGAGATTCAACGACACAACGGAAGTTGCCATGCAGCTATATGTGTGCAACAAGCTCCTAAATAAATGCTGCAAGTCTTCCGTCGTTTAAACACAGCTTTTTGGTCCAGACCTCTTAGCACGATTGCAACAGACTCAGCAGGAGTCACAATGTCTTGAGGCACAAAGCACTTCCCAAGGCAAGACAGATGAAAGTTGTGTCCGATCAGACGAAGATTGCACATTGCTATTTGACCTGTAAGCTTTGCTGCACATGTGCAGTGAATATGCTGCACACGTTTCTGGTGCTCACAAGTTCCTGGCATCTCTGTTGAGCTCGGCTCTGTGTGCAAATGTGATTTGGACTGTCAGACAAACTGGCGCTGACAGCACATGATGCAATGCAGTTGTTTTGAACCACATACAGACCAAGGCAACAAGTCTAACAGATTTCACAGAGCAGCTCTGTGCTGTTTAATTGTTGTGGATGTTTGCAGCTGCGAACCAGACCATGCTGAGTAGTAAACAACGCCAAAAACAAACAAATGCAGCAGCACTGCATACGCCACCACAAAGAAGCGCACAGCTTTGTTAGCCAGCATCAACCTGCACGGCAACACAACACACATTGTCAGTCATGGAGAGGCTGATACAAAGCAAACACGCTTTAGAGAGTCAGCATAAGTGGCTCTGTGCATTTGTGCATTTGTCCAGCAACTGGTAGCCAGCCTTGAAGTTGATTTAGACCTGACATATCACATTTATTCATAGTGTAGGTGCATGTGGTTGCAAACCTGCAGCACCCAGCTGAGCTGCAGCATCTGGATCATAGCAGGACTGCAAGTGCAAGGAAGTGCTGCATATTGCAGATGCAGTGTTTATGTATAGCAGCACAATGTTGTGCAGCATGCCTCATGTACTCTCCAACAGACTGCTGCACAACAAAGGCTATGCTCAGCTTGATATGCCCTTTTTTGTGCACAGCACACAACTGCATATCTACACTCACGTTGTACTTTGCCTTCTATGCATTCAGGGTGTGACAAAGAGTGTACAGATGCAGAGCAGCACGCAGCCATGGAAGCGTGCCTGGAGCCAGAAAGCAGCGCCCTATCATGCAGATTCAGCTTATTGACATGCGACTCTGTTTCGTGCTGCTGAAACTCCACAAAGGGGTTCAGTCGAGCTTCATATGCCTGCATAGACAGCCACGAAAGTGTTGCCTGTGGTCAAACGTACCATCTTGGGAGCACATTCCCTGAAATCCCTCCTCTAAACGATTGATCCCTTGAGTGACCAGAATGGAACAATTCACTAGACCGGAATTGAATCAGATGTTGTCCATGTTCCCTGGCAAAGTAAATGTAGGTTGATCTGAGACTGGCTCAAAGATGGTCCTCCATGATAGTCTCAAAGCGAATAAAATGGGACAGGAAGGTGACCCACAGAAAGTTCAAGCCATGAAGCAATAGAGGATAGATGTTTCCTGAGGATCTAAGACTGAGGAGCATGCCACCATGTCATTATGTGATGGCTGGCCCTTTGAGTAAACAGTATAGGAACTCGAAGATTCAGTATTTGGGCATCAGAAAACTCTCAGAGTCAGTATGCAATGCGTGATACCATGGCGGCATGGGGTCTCACATGGTTAGTCAGCAGTCCCCATAGCATGCAACAGCTGATGTCAACTAATCTGACTTACAGTGATGAGGTGCAGTGCTGAACCTGGGAGATGGTTGCTGGGAATGCAGGAGTTGCTGTACAACATTGGGAAGCAAGCAGCATCTGCTGACTTTGAGGGCATACGGCGTCCATTGAGCAGGCTGTGACCACCAACTTTGCTGACAGATGAGCCTCGTGCACTGAAGACATGCAATGACGCACAATGAAAGCGGAGCCGACCTTTCTGTACTTGCGGTCCGACTCCATTTTGCCCCCAGCCTCTTGATCATAGTCATCTTCGTCACCCCCACCAAAGCATGTTGCACGCCTGAACACCAAAAGAAGGTTATCTTGACTTTTGGCAGTGCTGGCTGAGCATCAAGGGCAGTGCATTGGCAGGCAGGCTTGCGACCTTGCTGGATAACTTTCCACTCACATCTGACCAAGCACAACGAGCAGTGTTTGATGCTCAAGTGGAGAGTTACAATGCAGCCATGAAGCTATTCTCTGTGGTCCACACAGAGAACTGCAAGTGAAGCATCAGTGGGGCTCAAAACCGGTTGAGACTGATGAGTCTGCTGAGTATGCAAGCCACTGAGCGAGTGAGTGAGTGAGTGAGTGAGTGAGTGAGTGAGTGAGTGAGTGAGTGAGGGAGGGAGGGAGGGAGTGGGTAAGTGATGGAGTTAGAGACAAGTGAGCAATGGAAACAGGTGAGTGAATGACTGAATGAGACCAAAAATATTCAGTCTAGCTGTTGGATAGTGAGGCAGTAAGAGCAGTGGAATCTGAACAAGCTTGATGAAAAAGCAGACCTGCGAGTTCGGCTCCTGGCTCCTGGGCCTTCATGCGGCGCTGGTGCCTCTACCTCCCCACCATAGTTTACGGAGAAGGGTCCACATGACATTCGGTGGGCCTGTTGTGCCTGCACCTGCTGAAAAGGGCTTCTTGAGACTAACAGCAAACATCGGCACGGACATGACATCATGCCGATCTGTAGGCATACAGAATGCACAGTAGGAAGTGTGGTGCTTGTCAGCACGCTGATTGCGTGTACTGATCATAGCATGCTTCTTTGACAGCAGACAGCAGACTGGACATGAATCGTAGGAGCACCTAATGTAGTAATTATAGTTGCTGTGTGTAGTGACTACATAGTACGGCAGTGATGCTGCATAAAACAAGCCAGCCCGGTCAGTCAAGATTTGCCATACACACTTAGCATTTGCTGGAATACGTCGTTGGTACTACTATAACCATTATCATTATCACCACCATCGTCATTATTTTTATTATCATTGTTGTTGTTGATGTTGTTGTTAGTGTCACCATTTTATTATGAAAGCTGCGCACTCAACAGAAGCATCAGGCAGAAAGCTGTAGTAGCAGCAAGTAGCCCTTGATGCATAAAACCAAGACTTCTCTGAGTTCGTCTTCATGCAGGTGGCATGACTGATATGCATCACAGTACTTGCAGCAGAGTCCTACACACAGCTTCCTGTCATTGACAGAAGCTGCTCACACCATGCTGCTGTCCTCTTCATTACTTCATCATCAGATCAACTCCCACCCACATCTGGCACAGTTTGACACAATAACTCTGATCGCGAAGTGGTTACAGCTGTAGGTCCTTTGCAATGGATGCACCATCATTTACTGTAGGTAGTGTATCTGTTACACACTATCAGTTGCATTCTGCCATCTCTACCTTGGGTTGTGCGACGCCAGCATCATCAACCTGAACAACACTGATCAGGCCGTCGCTGCTGCTGGCCTGTCTGTTGGAGCTGTAGCGCTGGAGGTACCGGATCTTCTCATACAGGCTCACGTTGTCTGCCTCCTTGCCTGCCAGCTCCCCCTGACACTGCTGCAGCTGCGTTCTGCATGTGGCGACTTCTTCCTCCAACTGTGACACCCTGTAACAGCAGTCAAACGGCGTCATATGCCCAATCAAAGCTTACGAAGCTGAATGTGCTGGTCTGCCTGTTATACCTCTCCTTCTTGTAGCTGTGACACCTTGCAACGGTCGTGAGACGGCGTCACATGCCTACTTGAAGCCGTTTGAAGCTTGATGTGCTGGTCTGCCTGTTGTGCTGCCAGCTATCGACTTGCAGGTATTCCCTTTGGTCACTCAGGAACCACACTGCTTGGCAATGATTGTTGATCGGCCAGCTTGCATTGACATTGCTGCAATTGGGTTCAAAGGCTGCCATCTGCCTGCTCAAAGTGACACTTCTGCAGTGACATACAGAGGCACGAAGACCCAAAACTGTGCAAAGATCAATTGCTTGTGTGCTGCTTAGACTATCCTCCCTTGCAAGGCACAGTAAGTGGGCCAGTCAAGTCACAAATTACACTGTAACTAATAGCAGAGGCTGGTATTTACCGTGCACGAAAGCGATCACGCTGACTGGTGACAATTCCCAGAAGCTTAGGCTGTAGATGTGTGCCTTTTGCTTGGCTGCCTGGTGTGCCTGCAGAGTCGCTGCCCTGAACACCATTGGCTTCTGCATCAATCCCCTCTGTGATATGGCTCTCAGGAGACAGAGAGGTGCCGACTGAGCTGCATGACAAGTAGGCAGCTTCAGCATAGAAAAGGGCTGCAAGTCGCATATGCATTACGCTGCATGTAGCAATTCTGCTATGTATTTCTCGCACAAGCGCTTCTCTGTGCATCTGCCGCATTATGCACATAAGTGCAGCTATAAAGCAGAGCCAACCTACGCTGACAGCGACGGAATGTGGAGCCTTCACTGAGGTGTACGTGTGATGGGCTCAGGACATATTCTGTCTTTGAAGCTGGTGTGCCAGTGCTTACCTGTGCATCAAGTCTATTTCGAGTTGCTTGATGAGTGCCTTCTGATGCGCATCTTGAGACCGGGCCTTCTGAAGCTGCTGCTGCAGGTTTTGTATGTCACCCTGCTGCTCTGTGGCACTGTTCTTCAGCCTGGTCAGCTCTGCATTCAGCTTCCTGTTTCGCTCCTGCAAGGCAGTGCCATGCGCGGTGCCTGAGGGGCTATATATAAGAAGATTAAGTGAAAAGTGTACACGAATAGACCAAGTAGTAAGACTGAATGAAACTCCTAAGTGAAAGGATCCAGTAAACAGATGCCTGTCAGCTGGCTTGTGACGTTCAAATGTCCTGATTCCAGGATGCATCACAGGTTGGACTGGTGCTGCTACGACGAAGAGCAAAGAGCATCGCACAGCTGTGGTCCCAGCCACGCATCATTGTCTTGTGATGATGCAACTGACAGCAGTGCCACATGGTAACATTGCTCACAGCGATATGGTGCGAACGCCATCGAGCAAAAGTGTGCTTGTCAATGTTGGAATTGTGTGTGCCGAGGAAGCTCCTGTAGACTCCATGTCTAGGAATGTCTGCCAAGATGAAAGCGACTGTAGACCACATTACCGGTAAGATACATTACCTGCCAGATACATTACGGGTAAGATACGTTACCTGTAGGATATGATACCTGCAGGCTTTGTTACCTGTGGGGTAAGTTACTGGTGAGATACGTTACCTGCAGGATACGATGCAGGGTGGAAGAAGTCATGGTGCCCCCTGCACTTGCTGGCCTCTCCCCTTGTGGGGCGTCCCAACCTTCTGCTTCTTCAGGGCTGTCCACCATTGCTTGCAACATGGTGATGCGCTGGCGCAACCTGCAGCAAACAACTGGAAAGCCAACCGGAAGGTGATTGGAAGGCATGTGGGAGGCAATACAAAGGCAATGTCAACTGTATCTCTGGCTGGAAGGTATGTATGGCTGTCTGATCTTATTGCTCCTGTTAGAGTGCTAAGACATGCTACCACTGATGTCAGCAACCTATCATATGTTTAGCAAGGTTGCTGAACGCAGTGTCTTGACTGCGCATGCTTCCACAAGCAGCATGTGGAATCATGCGGTGTGAAGGCACTGCGGTCACCAAGCTTGCTAAACACATGGGAGGTTGCTGACATGAATCATAACATTTGTCAGCACTATATCAAGGGGCAACGAGACAGACAGACAGACAGACAGACAAACATACTGACAGACAAACAGACAGACGATTTATGTACTGTGATGCTAATAACCACATCTGCTTTTGCTTGTCCTGCCTTGTTAGCTGTTGTCATGAAAGGTCTGAGTCTCTGCAGCTATGAGCACGGGTGTGCAAGCTGTCAGAAGCTTTGCAGCATACCTTTGCAGCTCTTCAGGCTGAGGGCGGCTGGCCAGCTCTTCTTGTGTGGCATCCAGCTGTTGTTGAGTGCTCTTCAGATCTTGCTGCAATCGCAAAGTGTCTTCTGCATGGCTCGCCTGGGCGGCCTGCACCACACAGATGGGTTCAGGCACATTGACTTATGCAGGAATGCTGTTTGTTCATTCGTTTGTTCAAACACATGTCTTCCCCCAGGGTCAGGTACAGTCCTGAGTAGCTCCCTGTACGGGGTCCCGTTTTGGCAACCAGCGTATTGGTTGCAGCCTGAGTTGATGGGCACTGGATCAGGTTGGCCACTTCCATGCCAATCTTTTCAATTATGGCCGATGTTGTCGTGCTGCATAAAAGCTTACATAAGAAGCAGAAGAATGATGCCTGCAAAGAGGTTGACAAAGCAGGTGGGTATGAGCCACAGCCTTCTTCGCCAAGAACACTGCTGCGGTTATTGCATGTCAGACTGGAATGCTCTTCTGGGCGCCATTGCATGAGTGTTAAATACACAAGTACAAGCTTGACCAGCACCACAGGAGACATTTGCAGTTCCTTCATTGTACATACTACAGAGTACACCCTAAGCTTGTGTGGAGTCTGCTTGCAACGATTTCATCCATGAATGCTGGTTTCTACACCCACCAGCAGTACCTACCTGCAGCAGCTCCTCGCTCTGGGAAATCCGCTCCTGCAAACCTTTCACTTGAAGCTCAGATCCAGCAGATGACGCCTGTGGGACAACACTGGCTTCCTGCTGCGCATCCAAGCGCTGCTGCAGCTGGTCCTTCTCACGCTTTAGCGACCTGCAGAAACATTTTGAAGAGCGCCTCATGTGAAGGAAATGCAAGCCTTGCATCAAAGGCACATAGGCGGCTTGCTATGTCTCCTATGCCCCGCTGCAACATAGGAGTGGGGCGAATGCATTTGAAGTCTCACCAGACTTGGGAGTGTGGTTTCTTGTACATTCACACATGTCTCAAACCCTGGTGAATATATCACGCACAAAACCTAAACCCTAAATATATAGCATGATAGGATCCACATTGCCTTTTGGTTTTCAGCAAGCTTGCTTTGGCTCATGCGCTGGTCAGGTTTGTGGCGCAGAGCTTGCTTGCAAGGCCCTACTTGCCTGAGCTTTTTGTGGGCCTCCTCCAAGTCAGTGGCAGCCTGTTCAGCTTCATGCTGCCTGGAAGTCTCCCTTTCTTCCTTCTTGCTGCTCAGCTCAAACAGAGTGTTCTGGCTTTTGTTGTGCTCAGCCTGCGCGTCGACATGCACAGCTCATTCGGCAGTGCAATGCTCAAGGTACGCCACATTGTATGCTCCTCCTTACTCACTGCCAAGGACTTCAGACTTCTGTCTGTGTCTTTGCATACAGCATGACAGCAACATACCAAGCAGCAGTACAGCAGCATTGATCAGACATGACACATGGCAGGAATGAAGATGCATGACCCACAAGCGTCAGCTGATGTATCATTGCAACTCAACCACCATGACAGCATCCAGCCAGCGCAGCAAAAGAGGCACAAAGCAGGTATGCAGGCCACCAGACCTGGCGTTACATACCTGTGCTTTTTGAAGCTCAGCTTGCAGCCGCTGCAAATCTTCCTGCAGTCTGTTGGCCTGAGCCTCATGCTGTTGAGCATGCTGTAAGGAAGTCTGCAGATCTGTGTTGGCTTGCACCTGAAACAGTCAACAGTAGCCATGTCGACGATGTCAATAGACTTGCCATGCATGCAAGTACTGCAGGATGTCTGCAGCATGACGCATTTGTGGCCACAAATTGTTGAATGGGCTCGGTACTGCATAGGACAGCAGGTGGCAGAACCTACATCACAAGGCATGACATGGCAGCATGAAAGCACTTGCCTGAATTGTTACTTGGTTCTGCATCTCCAACACTGTTGCCTCAGCTTGCTGTAAGCGACCTGACAGCTGCTGAACTTCAGCATCATCAACCTTTGAAGACTCAGCTTCAAGCTCGATCTGTCTGTTCTGCTGCTGAAGAGCTGCATATAAATGACATCAGCTTCAGGGGCATGCAAACTTTTGTGGTGGCAAGTAGCAATGGCTGATGTGGTGCTGGCTGTTCATTGATCACAGTATTTATTGGCCGACAATTGATTACATCCATGATTGACTGATCATTCACGACATTGATCATTAATCATAGCCAATTTAGACAATGGCACCATGCACAACGTTTTTGGAGTCGTGCATGCGCAGGAGTCAGTGCAGGGGTACAGCAGCAGCTTGCATACCATCAACAGATGCCTTGAGTGCTCCAGCAGCACTCAGAAGGGGGGTTGGATCAGGAGCACTGCTCAAAATTTCAGCGATATCTAGAAATGCAGCTTCTGCTAGCTGGGCACGCCTGCATGACAATGAACAGGTGCTTCATTCTGCTGCTACCTTTAGCAGTACATCTGCTGCAAGCATGCTGCCCACCTTTGCAAGCTTTCAGCATCATCCTGCTCCAACCTCAGGTTCTGCAAGGATTGCTTCACTTCTTCTAAGGACCCCTTGCGCTTTTGCAGGTCAAATAGACGCCAGAAAGCCACCGTATTTTGAGCATCAGTCAGTCCTGCATAGCCCGGCGATGTGACAAATGAAGGGGGTATGGGTTGCTGCTCAAATTATGATCGACTGCGAAACATGCTTTGCTCCCCAGAATGCAGCACCTTTCGGGGCCTGTGATGGGTACTCATCCACAACGCTGGCCGCTTGCTGTAACCCGGACACGACCCGCTTCTCCAGACCAGTCAGCACTTTACCAAGACCTTTGTCAAAGTACTGTGATTCGAATCCGAAGGTGTCCATCCGGCTGATCCAGACACACCGGCTTCAGGAAAGCAGAGACGACTGCAGAACGAGCTGCTGCTTGCGCATTGTGATTGATTGTTGCACAAGAAAGCTGGAGATGAACCAGGCTCCCTGCTTTCAGAGGCTTTCAGAACAGCATCGCAATGCCCCCCGGTGGGACAGCCATGACTGATCAGGGCTCTGCATCACAGCAGCATGCTATGACAGTCCAGATCTGCAGAGCCTGGTGCAATGCCTAAATTTTTACATCAGCGCTTGCAGTTTAGAAGTCAAACCAACATCCTTAGCATTATTGGCCCAATTTGGCAATCCAATATCCACCGTCCTTGGAAGACTTACATGTTTTTACTTGACACCAGTGGGTGACCAAATGTGAGCCTTGACATATGTCCATGCATGTCCAGGGTATCTGGTTTCTTCATGCGATAAATCTTCCACCATGATAGACATTTCTTCATTGCTCATTGCCGAAATTGGTAACCAGTTTTGCAATTCTGCAAGAAACTGTCTGAGAGAAGAGCCTCCTGCATGCTCTGATAGAACAGGCCCATTAGGACTGCCAAATGTAAGAAGCAGGACTAACAATGCATCTTTGCAACTGGTATTTGGGTTTAACTCCTGAAGCATTGCGCGCAAGGCAGCAGGTGTTGCTATCAGGACGGCGCAATCTGTGCCAAAAAGGCTGGGGATGCCAACATCTCACATTTGTTGTCCCACCGTCCCATAGCGATGACTGAGCAGACCATTCAGTGCTGAATGCACATACCAGTCAAAGTCGCAGCGCTAAAAGCGCAGTACAACCACGCATTTGTGGTACAACCACACGTCCCCATTAAAAAGCACAGTGGGGCTGCAGTCTTCAGCACTGTCGCAACTGTAGCTAAAGCAACAGAAGCACAAATCAAGTAAATATGCTATGAAGTCGAACATGCTGACATTTGTTGTTGTACACACAGCATTGGTATCAATCTGCATGGCCAGCTGTAATGGCAGCCAGGCCTCCTCAAAAGGGATGGCTTACGTGCACACAATTTCATCAAGTTGCTGTCTAACACATTTCCACCAAACTCAAATCAGCTTGATCGGCAGACATGCATACATAGAACTTGCAGCTAGCAACTTAGGTGGTGGTGATTGCCTGCTGAAGTTCTTTTGTTGCTCACCTTTGACACTGGCAGGCTTTGTTACAGTACATGCTGCTAAAGATGTGACTGTACTGAAGGCATCTCATTGCCCTGATGTTTGCCATTTGCTGCAAGATTGCCTGCAATACATTTGCTGGGCTCACAAATACGTATGCCTTCCCAGCAACCATGTGCATCTGCGCAAACGAAAATCCTGTCATCATCCGTGACACTTTGGCTGCAATTGGAAGGTTTCTGTACAAAGCTGATGCTGAGTGTGTCTTCCTCTGCATCATAATGTGCATGTAAACTTGTAAGAAACGCAGCTGCAGAGCCTGTGTTTTGTGTTGCAGTGTCCAGTCCTGTCCTTGAGCTTGCCATTCCGACATCAAAACCAACCAGCTGATCGTTGGCCGTATAATCAACAAGAAGTCCTGGAGTCACACCATCAGAATTGTCTATCAGCCCTGTTGACCTCTGCGTCAAAGCAATGCCGAGCGTATCTGTGTCATGGAAGTACTCATACAGCAAAAACCTGAAAACCACAGTGCAGCTGGAGGTCAAACTCGAAAGCCTCAAAGGCAGGCATGCTGCGTGAAAGCAGCGAGGTTCAGGTTGTTAGCACATACCCTGAGCCAAAACCCTGTACGTGAATGACAGCACACTCGTAATGCCAAACTGTGGTGATATTGGCCTGGTAATTGTTGTGAGACCTGTACTGCTGTGACAGCCTAGCTCAAATGCCAACAAGTTGCTTTAGCACTGAATGCCAAGGTGTTGACGAGTTAATCTTATCTGCTGTATGATACCTGGATGTATCTGACAGCGGCGGCACTGCCAGACCAAATGGTTGCTGCAGCAAACATTTCAGACACTGGTGGGAGGTGCTTTCTTGAATACAAGCGTGGTTGTCACACTATCCAGCAGTTGCAGCTCCGGGTGACAACTGGACCGTCTCTTTGCGCAGACTTCTGTAGCATGATTCGCAGACCAGAGCTTGTTTCGTCTGGTCCTCCTCTTCTGCTTCACATTGCTGTCAGGCATTCAAGAAGCAGTTGCCATTCAAGCTGCCGTTGTCACGGACTTGGATGTCCCTCTGCTTGTCATTCGGCAGCAATCAATGTCTGCACGTATCGCACAGCCAAAAGGTTGACCCTGCTTTTGGTGCCTATGGTATGTTGGGCTTGTGAATCTGAGTGTGCGGCTTGACGTCTTTAAGCTAGTGTAAACTGTTGTCTGATGTCGCAGGGGTTGCTTGGGTGGTTGCGTAAGCTGCGTAAAACAAGAGGAGAAGTGAGTTCTCCAAGTTTGCAAGTTTCAACATGCAATAACTTGCTCAGATGCGGTTTCTGATGTAGGCCAGGATACTCGTCTTGGGCTTAGACAATGCCGGCAAAACTACTATTCTGAAGAAGCTGTCAGAAGAAGACATCACAACAGTGACACCCACTCAGGTATGCGCTGTCTTTGCAAACTTGCTCTCTCAGTTGTTCCAGAGTACTTGTGCATGCTCATGTAATCCCAGGTCAGATGTGCAGGGCTTTCACATCAAGTCCCTCAATCATGAGGGCTTCAAGCTTAACGTGTGGGACATTGGAGGTCAGAAATCTATACGGCCCTACTGGTATGTCATGTCTGGAGACGCAGTGTGGCACATCTTCAAAGATGCACACAACCATGATTGACCACATACCTTGCTAGGTTGTGGTGCAAATGTTACGCTGCCCTAACTGCAGGCGCAATTACTTTGATCACACAGATGGCTTTGTTTTTGTCATAGACAGCTCGGATTGCAAGCGGCTGCAAGAGACAGCAGATGAGCTGGCACAGCTACTTCAGGCATGATCTGATTGTCTGACAGTTTCTCACAGACTGTCCCAGCATCAGAGGAAATGCGCCTTGGCCGTGCTGGCACACGCACAGCAACTGTCTGAAAGCTGTCGAACTGTCTGTGAGGGCAGTGTGTTGCATGTGGAGGTTGGTATTGACACTCCCACTCTTTCCAGGAGGACAAGATGCAAGGGGTACCTCTTGTAGTCCTGGCCAACAAGCAGGATCTGATCAATGCGCTGCGAGCAGCAGAGGTGGGTAGCTCAACAGCCTTCAACCAGCAAGCAATGCTGTGAAGCATCAATGCATACACAATTGAGCTCAGAATGCACCAAGAAGTCTATGGGCCCTTCCATTCTGCTGGGGACCTTAGCTTTGAACCTATGTCATCAACCACAGCGTGATGTGCAGCATTGACAGGAAAATGCATGAGGCATGCGCCAGATCACTGCATGCATGGATTCATGCATGCATAGACAGCGGAGTCTGCAGCCTCTCAATGCTTCAAGCACAATACGTTTGCAGAACTGCGACTTCTTCCGGTTTTGTGCAGATTGCTGACAGCCTGTCCTTGCCAGCCATTCGGGACAGACCATGGCAGATCCAGCCCTGCTGCGCCAAAACCGGTGAGGGGCTAAAGGAGGGTATGGAGTGGCTGATCAAGCAAGTTCAGTGACCCTTGATGACTTTTGTCTTTACAGGAATGCTTGGTGGGGCTCACCATGGCCTCGACTGTTAGCATAGCATGCTGTGCTATTCCCTGAGTACTTCGTGAATCAGGAAGCATGTTGCATCACAGCACCATGTCTCAGCCTTGTGCCTTCTACCTCGGGGCTTCAGTTGTTGGGTTTTGCCCATCATCAGCAAAGCAGTACACATTGCTGTCAACACAGATCTGACGGTGCATTGTTTTCGTTGTGGAGGGTTTGCGATGCATTGCGTGATGTGCTGGTTGGTGCCTGCATAACCAGCATATGCACCAGTGATACTGATATCCCAATGCATCTGAAAGGCCTGTTTGAATGATTTGGCATCCATGACATAAGCACCTGTAAGTGCGACGTTGAAGCAGTACAACTGTGTTGTTGTGCAAACGCCTTATGCACACCGTTGCATCTGGCATCAGCTTACTGTTGCATAACACTAATGATTACCAACACACTAGCAATATAAAGTGGCACTGCTGCTGCACAGAAACGGCACCCTGTGTCAGCGGGATGTCTATAAGCCCCGCACTGCTGACGCAGTCAGATCATAGTCTGTCAAAGCTTTCTTGACCAGCATGTGATCAGCACCAAATCCAGCCTGCATGGCTTGCAACCCTTTCTGCATCTGCTGCATCAGATTCTGCTCTTGTTTGGGTGCAAGCACTTTACTATACGGATCCAGCCCTTCCTTGCTTTGTCTCGCTTGGAGCATGCGACGCATGCCAGACAGACCTAGAGCAAATTGCGCTTCCCCAGTCAGAGGATTCTTGGGTCCTAGCCTCTTGTCAAAGTGGTTGAAGGACTCTGTGAGGATCTTAGTAGCCTCTTCAGCATTGCCTTTGCAGTCCAGAACAGTTCCTAGCCTGCAGCATCACCCAATGCATTGAACACCAGCTCTTTTCCATCCCGAAACGTTTATTTTAATTCAGAAACGTCCATTCAACAGTGGAATTCTAAACTCAGAAACGCCTGGGGACAGTAAAAATGCGTTTCTACATTGAGGATGTTTTAGATTGTTGACAGTACAGACTACCATCCATTGCCCAGACTATGTGCCTTGTACAATTTATTGAGTTGAGCTGCAAGAAGCAAGGACTTGACAACAATGCACTGACATATGCAACCACTCAATGACAGTTTGGCACTAAACTATGAACTATGATAGCACCGGGCATCATGCTTCAACTTGCGTCATTGTGCTGCCATGCAGTCCTGACAAAGCAACATGTTGCACTGCATTATTTGTGTTTTCACCTGTGCCGTCGCAACATTGTCTGGTTTTCATCATGCTTGTACACAGATCTCGCAATGTCCAGGCTGAACTGAGTAAGCGCCTCAGCCTCATCATACAGGCCCCTACAGCAAATGTCGAAAACAAATTATGAAAACGAATCCGACATCGCACCAAAGAAATCTGCCACAATGAGACAAATTTCACTGTACAATTGTGCTATACTTCACGTTGCACAATATTCTTTGAAAAGTTTGCATCGTCAAGATTGGTTGAAATCCTGATCATAGAGCAGCATCACAAGGAGAGAAGACCCTACTCAACAGTGCACCACGAATTGAAAAGTACCACAAAATTTTGTGGTAGCACAGCGTTTAGACCTGCCACTCAGCAGTATCACTGAAGCAAGAAGGTTTTTGCAACAAGTTGCTCACTGTGACAACACTTTGATGTTGTGTACGACCTGAGCACTATACAGCGCACGGGACAATCACCTGGTATACTGCAGAGTAGCAAACTGGTACAGCAGTAACGACAGATCTTCGCTCCCAGGATCTACACCATTGCGCAACCGGATCTCCTGTCTGAAAAGCCAGGCGGCTTTGTCCCAGCTTTCACTGGTCAGCTCATTGTCCACCAGGCGGTTGTGTTCTCTTAGGGCTGCTTGCACCAGCAACGGCCCTGCCCCAGCATTGCTGCGCATGTTCCTCAAGCCCTGCAAGACGCAAGATGCGGTCCTGAAGTGACTGTAAAGCGGTGCGTTGATGAAAGTAAGTTAAACAAAAGCAGGGAAAGACAACTCTTTTGAGGGTTGCTTTGCAACAGCAATGCTCCAGCATTGCTTACATTGACTGAAACTTGAAGCAGGCATGAGGGTCATCACTGGGCTGACATGTGTGCTTGGGTAATAACAACAATAATGAATAAAATGCGGGCTCAGTCAACAGGCACCAGGTGCGTGCGACGCAAGTCAGCTTCCTCCAAACAGGCTTGTTCTGAGCGTCACAAATGTAGCAGTTTAAATTCGTTTTGTGAACATCAGACAATACAACATTGTTCCAAATTTGCTCATGTGACAGGACCATGTGCCATCAATCACACGATGTCACTTTGTGAGGCATGCTTGTGCTGATGTCGTCCTCACTGCGCCTTATTGAGGTAACACAGAGATTCTGGGTGCCGTCCATACAGCAGCTCAGGCAAGCATCACAGCATTTTTTGAAACAGGGCTGTTGCACAGAGCTACGAGGCACGAGGGCTCAGCTATGAGAGCTGTCTGTGTAAGCTGAGCTGTCTGTATGAGCTGAGCTGCAGCGAATTACACGCGGGCCAGTTACGCCTTGCAGTGCCATTGCCGGGTCCATAAAAAATACCAACTAGTGCTCAAGACACATTTCCTTACATCCATCCCCTCTCTCAAGAAACAGAAGCTGTCATCTGTTTTGTCCTACAAGCCTATTTACACGAGACCCCAACACGTCTAGACATGACTAAGTGCGATGTCATGAAGACACAGAGCTGAAAGAACATCTTTGCAAAGGAAGTACAACTGCAAGCTTAGGGGTTCAAACCTGCATGAGCATGGGATCTGTCTGCGTGACAGCCTCTTCTGAGTCGGCTGCCAGAAGAGTCATCAAAGCCAAGTAGTACTGACTCTCCCCAGCTACTTGAGATGCATCCCCAAGAGCTGAGCGCAACCCCTCATAGCTGTCTGTTATGAGCTCCTTGGCTTCTTGGTACTGTCCCATACCTGCAAGAGAACATGCTCGTAGGGTTTAGATGTAGGGTTTTGGTCGCATTCAGCTGCAAGCAGGTCAACAGGCACCAGTTTGAGCACTCTGTGAGTGGCAATTATTGAGAATTCAGGATTTTGGAGGTCTGCAGCTCTGCAGAGTTGTGACAGCTTGACCCTGATACTCTGCGCACCAGACTGAAGGACAGTGCACCGCGTTTTGGATTGGTCACAGACAGCCTGCATTGAGAGGTGTACATTTTTGAGTGAGCTTCACAAAGACTGTGTCAGATGTTCTGTCAAATGAAGGTTCACAGCTCAAAGTGCAGAAATACTGACAGGGTGCAGCACAGGTAGAAGGCTTTGCCAGGTGAAGGTCACCCAAACACAATCCTGCCAGCAACTTGCCACATCTTGAGGTAGATTGGCTCTTCTTCGCACAGAGCCTCCTGTGCAGAGAACAGCCAAACTACAACAAGATGGGGCAAGATGCTGGCGAAGACGTGATCAGCCAATAGTTCATGGGCGACTGTGCCTTCAAGGCACAAGATAATGTGCTGGCATCACGGCATGAGTACCTGCAGAGGTGGACTGATGAGGCCACACCTGAGCAGTTGTCAGCCCTGTGCATGTTTACGTCAAACAAGCCGAGTGAGTTTACCACGGTGACTGTCAATGCTTTCAACATGTGCATGCAACACAGTCCTGCAAATTTGATGCCAGTGATTCTGCAGCGCAGCACAGGCTTGCAGAAGCAGGAGTGAGCTATGTTTCATTGATGTGGTAACAAGGCATTGACACAAGCCGTTTGTGCTCTGTCTCAAATGCGAGTCTGTGTGAGCTGACACGTCTTTGGTAATGGCAAGACCTTGCATGACAAGCGATAAGCGACTGGTTTGCAAAGTGCATGAGCGTACACTGTCCACCTGGCAGGTCCTGTAACATGTGCACATCATGGTGACTAAGCAGCACGCGCCTATTATGGTGACTAGGCAAAAATGCAAGCGTGAGAACAGGAGCTTACTGAACAGAATGGCGCCAAGTCGCAGCTCACACATGCAGACGGCGGGGTCCCCAATCTCAAAGTGATTCTGAATGACTGCCAAGCTGCGGCGAGCATGCATCTCAGCCTCTGGCAACTTCCCCTGCAGGAATTGAAACAGGGACAGCTGGTCCAGGATTTCAGCCTGACGGGGATGACTGGACTCGGATCCCATGCCTTGTTCAAGTGCCATTGAACCTGAATGGAAACACGACAAATCATGTCTTCGCGACCGCTGGAGTGGCTCCAAGTCTTTGGTAGGCAAATGATGTGCATTGCAAGGTAACAGACGGGCAATCGCTGACACAGAGAGGCTTCAGACGCAACCCTCATCCTGCCGCTCTGGCGACTCAGTTATTGAGATCAATCCTTGCAAAAGATGCAGCCTCTGAAGCTTTTAGTGTGACTGTATCAGTGCTCGCTGAAGTCCCAGAATACCGCTACAGGATACTGCCACAGGATACTGCTACACAATGTGACTAGCTACATGACACAAATGTCAGGCCTTTGGCCTGTACCTGAATGTAGGCATTCAAAACAATGCTTGATTGCAGGACTGCAAGTCACTATTAGGTCACTAAGAGCAGATTTTGTAACGAAAATACCATGGAAGCTGTTCAACAAGCTTTGACAGCAAGATCTGCTGTGGGATTTGCTGCAGTCATATAGGACCGACCTTCCTGCAGCAATGACTCTGCTTGCTCCATGTCTCCTTTCTGGAGTAGCTTGTATGCTTCCATGATCAGACGTTCCATGGATTCTGCCAAGTGAGCTTCCTCAATCTGGCGCACTTTCTCATATTCATCCATTTCCTCATCACCATTGTCAGCGCCTGAGTGTGCATGTACAGTGCCCTGTCACCTCAGTTCGATGCAGGGCAACTACTTTTTTGCTCAAGATATGTGTGGTCTGCATGATTGCATACAGTGGCAGGCAGAAAGGATGTACTGTTTGTTTATTATCAGTTTGTTTTTGGTGTTTTACCTGCGCTGGCAGGGGCCACAGGTTGTTTTGCTGCATCATCATGGTGCTCAGCTGGCACAGGCGGATGCGCATCGTTTTTGCCTGTTGCTGCGTGAGCATATGGCGTGGTGTGTACACTACGCCACGTGGCATAACTCGTGCGACATGTAGGAGAAACTTGTAACGAAGGTAATGCCGCGCCGCTCCACCTATCCGCGGTGGTGTACGACGCTTCGCCGAACCATGCAGCCAAGGACTGCAGCTGACTGAAACGTCGTGCAGCAGGTACGAACTCGACCTGGGTAAGCCTGGTCAACATTTCTGCGCGGACTGGCGGGTTTAATACGATGAAGACTATGAAGCTAAAGAAAGGCTCAGGGTGAAGCACCAGGAACTCTGTGCATGCATATGCGTTTGAGTCTACCTGCAGGATGCCAGCCTAGATGGGTGCCAAGTCTGTAAGAATCTTGCGGTCAAAGATCACCCACACACGGCAAGGGCTCCCCTCAAACAGTCTGTTTTTGCTGCGTTTCCAGTTTGCGAGCGTTTCGACCATAGTGCCGTATGGTATGGTTTCAGAGCGACACCAAAAACAGTGAAGATGTCCGCGTCTCCGCTTACATGTGACTTGGCGCTTGCCGAAGAGGATCGCACGATATGCAAGTGGTGCTCATCACTGGATGCGGCTCGGGACTTGGGAAGGCGCTCGCTCGGTCGTTTCATAAGCAAGCTGCGTTTGCTGGAAAGCCTTCCGGGTTCAGAGTGTTTGCCAGCGACTTGAATCTTGACAGCATCGAAGACCTGAGGCTAGAAGGCATTGAAGTTTTAGCCTTGGATGTGACAACTGCTGAAAGCGTGCAAAGAGGTGTCAGCCATGTAGAGCAAGAAGCAGGAAGGCTTGATGTTCTGGTGTGCAACGCTGGCATCGTCACCATAGCGCCTCTCATCGAAGAGGACTTATCGGAGATTCAGGCTGTATGGAACGTCAACACGTGAGAAACTGCTTCTGTTACGTCTTTGCTGTTCCAAACTTGGAAGCTTTGCTTGAGGTTGGCACTTTGCTGTTTGCACCAGCTGCAGCTGTAATTCCATTTGCATCCTGCAATCACAAATTTGCATTGATGACATTTGCTGGTTCTTTCAGTCTGGGTGCCTTGCTTTGTGCTCGAGCTGTCGCTCCCATCATGATCAGACAGAGATCGGGCATCATGGCACTGACTGGCAGCATCTTTGCTGATTACACTGCCCCATTCAATGGAGCATATGCCTCTTCAAAGGCTGCAGCCACTAGCCTATTTGATGCGCTGCGCCTTGAGCTGGCGCCATACAACATATCTGTCTGTCATGGAACCTGGGTTCTTCACCAGCAAGTTGCGCAACAGCTGCTTTGACCCCAGCAGATACCTGGAGGGAGACTCTCTGTACAGTCAGGCATCGCTGATTATGTCAGACATGGTGACATATCAGGACAGCCTTAGACATGTTGCCAGTGCTGAGGATGTTGCTGAAGTCATTGTTAAGAAGCTGTGCAGGAAGAGAGGACCCCCTCCACGCTTTTCAGTGGGTACTCTGGCGTGGCTCTTTAAGCTGATTGGGTTTTTGTATAAGTTTCTGATACCAAGAGTAATGCACACAGTGCTCCTTGTCTACTTCGGACTCAACAAAAAGTGGTGAGACCAACACAAATTGCATGTGGTTTTCAAACTATCTCAGTGTACGTGCCACCTATACAACTGCACACGACAATTAAGATTCATCCTCCCCTTTATGAAAGGAGAGTCAATAACTGCTTTTTACATTGATTTGGAAAAAGTGAGAAGCAATGACAGACAAATTTGCTAGGTTGTCCGTATACAGTAGCATGAAAATGCTCAGAAGAAAGCAAGTTGACCAAAATCCTGCAGCTGATTGCAATACACACAGCTTGGGAAACACTAATGGTACAATAAAATACACATACATCCTGCATTTGCTCACTCTCACACTGAGCATGGTTTACTGTTGTACTGTGGATTCATCGGACGTCTGACTTGACTGCTGTGCAGCACCAGATCCAGCACCCGTCCACAATACATCCAGTGCTAGTCTCATTGCCATCTGATCAGCATCCATTTGTACTTCCTGCCGTGAGCTGCTGTCATTCCTGCCTTGACTCTCATTTGTTGATGGGCCATTTGCGCTAGCGTCCTCTTCTGCTGTGCCTGAGCTTGCTTCTGCCACTGTGTTTGAGGTCAGCCTGTTAGGACCAGACTGGGCACTGTCTGTCTGTCCAGATGTGCCTGAAATGACACCGGCCATGGCAGCTTCTGTGACAGCTGCTGCCACTTCGCTCACACTGGAGTTGCGCCTGCCAGCAGAGCAGCTCACTATGTCACTAACAGTCACCGTCATGTCAGTGCTTCTGGCAACTCATCATGAGTCACATCAAACTGCTCAAGACTTACTGCACATAGTCAAAGGATGCAACTATCTGCAAACGCAGCCTGCAAACCTGCATCGTGCATGCAGATTAGTGATCAGTTGTAGCCAACAATTCAACTAGCTGCTTGATATTGAAGTGTGTGATCCGTCTGAGCCCTGAAAACATGTGGCACCTCTGGGTCTCAATCTGTGAGCCTCACACGTACCTGTGCATGGTGCCCTCATAACCTTCCTGCACGGCCAAGCGGGCCGCCTCAATCATGGGGGGGGTGCACAGGGGGGTTGGGCTGGTGATAGCTGAACTCAGCACCACCCTTGTGTGGTCAGCACTCCACTGTACTGGTTCTACCTGTGTTACACAGAGCAATAACTTCACACATGGTGCAACGCTTTGCCAACTGTACAATAGCCTGACGATTATGATACCTTGTATCTTAGATGGAATTTAAGATGCATTGAGTGCAGGCATAGCCTGAGTGTGGGCAGAACCGGTGAAAATGTACTGACAGAGTTTGACTACACTCCACTGAGTGTGACTTCCACCTCTTAAGCTTGCATGCAACAGCTGAGCGTCTTGCCAAGCATGCAGAGCTGGCACCGCTGCATGTCCCATCGCCAACACTGGGTCATTGCATGCAGCTACAAAGCAAGCCATATATGAGCAGGGGTTCAGGGATCAAGCCTGAGTGTGCAATGCAGAGTGTTAGTTGCTGGCACTAAAGTTCTGTACATGCTGTTTGGGTTTTACAGAATTCGAAGGACAGATTTTCAGTGCAACAACCTTCACACTGCATTGTACCCTGCTCACACAAGATCCCTTGCGATTCAGCGTTTATTCTACACCAAAAAGCATCTCAAGCTGGGAATGTGCTGCAACAATATTGCCCAAAGCGACTTATGGTAAACTCTGCATCATTCCCACCTTCAGGTAAGTGATGAGGTCTTCAAAGTCATGCAACTGGAGCAGATCGTCTTCGCACTCAGCCAGCACAGCAAGGGCAGCTCGCATGAGGATGTTGGAGCTGTGCTCTGTCAGCATGACGTCAATGACCCGGCATGCAAAGGTGGCTGGGAAGGGACAGCTGTAGATGGTCAGGAACCACTGGGAAGCATACAGCACTGGCACTGCTCCATAGTCCTGCAGGTTGCAAGGAAGGACTTTGTCTCTTCAGCAAGCAGAATCGGGACAGCATCACGACCCTGTACAAGCAGTTTCAGCATGTCTTGACCGTAAATTGGAGGCAACAAAGGCAAGGGCAGCTGTACATGGTCAGGAAGTAGCTTGGGTGCTTACAGCACCGGCGCTGCTCCATACTTCTCTACTTGCTCTTGGCCAAGAGCAAACAGGCATAAGAGCAAGGCCATGACAAGTTGAGCCTGATCACCACTACAAACCTTGGAGTCCCCATGCAACTGTTTGACATAGAGCTATAAGAAGCAGATGGGGGGTGCTGCTAAAAATGCGACATGCAAAGCTTTTTAGTCCCTCTTCATCAAGCGCCCACTGCAACTTGTGCTGCTTGCTGTGCACCCAGCTGCTGAGTACACTTGCCTGTGCATGCAGCAGCCTGCATGACACGACTATCCCCTAAACACTACATATGAACCCAAAACCCCAAATGAGTGTACCGACCTCCAGATGCTGCTTGAGCTCAGGCATGAGGCGTTCCATCAGCCAGTCCAACATGCGCAGCTCTTCCTTCAAGCCTGACAGGCCGGGAAGGTACATGGAGCGTAGCCCCACCCCCGCCCCATCCAGCAGCTGGCACAGCACTCGGAAGGCCGGCTCCTCAGGCAGGTACATCAGGATCACCCCGGCCACAAATGCCATGCCCTGCAAGAACAGACAAAAGTGGATTCACGACACACCAAATAAACCTCTTGTGGTGTCAGACCATGGAATGACAGCAGCAGCAGCAGCAGCAGCAGCAAGCCTTTGGCAGCTGACAGGTGCATTGGTGAAGAGAGAGTCATGAGAGACATGGTATGATGTTTGCACATAGCCCGGCAGAAGTCCCTTTCTCCTGCAGTCGCAAAGCAAGCTTTTGAACTGTGGTATGTTTAGAGAAGAAGACCTTAGAGTGTTGCTTGTAAGGCCTGTCATGATGAGGCTCAAAATACTCACATAACCAGAATAGGCAGAATAGCCTACCTGCAAGCAGGCCTTGCTTGGCACATATTCAGCTGCTGCTAGCAGGCCCTTTTGTATAGAGGAGTCAATGCAGCTTACCCAACTGCATGTAGCCTACCAGTCATGTAGCAAGTACAGTTTTCACAACATATATAGGGCCTGCCGTCATCGCTGGTTCAAGATTTGACCCATACATGCACCCACACACACCACTCCTGCAAAAAGCCAGACAATGGCACTGCCTGCTTGTGGCGTACCTGACAGTAGCCTACTTCCAAGTCGTGCAGTGAGTAAGCCTTCAGCACCCTATACAGGGCTTGCTGGCCCTGCTCAAAGCCGAACTGGGGATGCTCAGGGAAGGTGCGGTTGATGTCACGTCCTATGACTTCATCCACCTCTTCTTGGCCCACGCTGATCTGCAGCAGGGTGTTGTACCTGGAGTCCTCGGAGAACTCAAAGGTGATTGGCCACTCCACTGCCATGACTGCGTTCATCAGACCTACATGCCACAATCATAGCTGGAGCGTGCAGCTGACAAGAGTCTGATGCAATATGCACTGTACCAGACTCCAGTCAGAAGAGCATCCGCCAAGTTTGTCTGCAGCGAAGCTCTCTGAAACCGGAACAGGCCATGCAACGTTCGATGTCGTACAGCTGCTTACATTGAGAGTATGACTCTCCCTCCTCGCTGCACTCACTCCCTTGCCTCACATTGCTGCCCAAGCTGCGACCAAACAGGCTGCCAGCCTTCCAATTGTAGATATTGTTTGCATCCTGCACCATCTCCCATGCGTCCGTGCTGGCACTGCCGACTGGAGATGCATTTACAGCTTCACTGCCACCTTCCGTGCCAGCTGCGCCCCCAGCAGCTGATGAGGCAGCTGCTGCATGCTTGCCGTGCTGGCTGCCATCTGTACAATTTGGTAAGGGGGTCTGTGCAGGAGCCTGTGAGGGTTCAGAGTCATGAGGCTGGCTTGCAGTACGATTTGCCTGCTCCTTGCTATCCTGAGTACTGCTTCTGACCTCTTGCTTTGCAACTGTGTTGGCTTCTGATGAATAGCTAGGCGCTGCCTGCTGTTCCTTGTCTTGCTGATCAGCATGTAAGGCATCCAAGCTTTGCTGAAAGGGATCAGATGTATCAGGCTGTGGAATGTGACTGCTTCCACCAGTGTTGGCTACTTCATTTGTTTTGAGCTGAGCTGGTGAGTTAGGCTGAGGCTGGCCCTGTGCTTCAGGGCTAGTGGGAGACTGCCCAGAGGGGCAGCTGGGCAGCTGCCCTGCAGACTCTGATGTGGCATGACGCCTAGAGGGGAGACTGCTGATTTGATTGTTGCTGCTGGAGGATCTGGCTGAGCCAACAGAGACAAACCCATCATTGGATCTGGTGCTGCTGTCACTGGGTGCCGTCCTGCCTTGTGTTGCAGCTAATGATGAACCCAGTGCTGGTTCCACCTGGCTATGAAAAAAGCTTTATTGAAACGTTTCCTGTCAGCATTAGCTGCTTATAAACAAACCCGTAATTGCTGAGGTTCATGACAGCATGCACCATACAGTCCTCAGCACAATCAACAAGCTGTAGCACGGTGCATGCATACAAGGCATCACATTGATGATGATGTTGCCCATGATGCTTCTTATGACGTCATGTCCTACAATGACATCATGACGCCCAGTGCTGCATTGCATGCTGACATCAGATGTACTGCAACAATCAAATATCAAAGTACCTTGCCATCGTCATAAGTATGGCATAACTGAGGATTGTCTATCAAGGCCAGCCATAATCTTGACCGAAGCTCCTGTGGAGCCTCTTCAACCAGCTGTGGACCAATCTGCACGTCTACTGGGGCATCCCGCTCAGCCTGCAGCTCATAATTATGGCTATAGGTATAGCAAAAAGACCCTCGCAATGTGTACAGGGCAATGCAGCTTGAGCTAAGGTGGCTGACCTCTAACAAAGCCTGCAAGCGTGTCTCTTCTATCCGCTTTTGCAGCCTGGCCAAGACAGATTGCACATGTTTAGGGCCCTGCTGAACGTAGCCCAGGCCATTGTTGATTCTCTGCGTGATGTACTCTGTTTCCTGCTGGACACCCTCCTTTAAACTCGTCAGACTTTGACCAGCCTGTTTGCCCACAAGTGCCCCGGCTCGCCTGTAGGAAGCAGTGCTTGTGTTGGAACAGCGACTAGAACAGCTGGAAGATAGAAGGCCGAGGTGGCCATACGTACCCGCGCAGCTCGGAGTCAGCCAGCAGAGATCCAGCGCTTGCTGCAGTTCGACCTATAGCACCGGCTATTGCGCGGAAACGGAGAAACGGGATGCCGGCTTCTGCTCGAGTTCCTCTTGCTCCGCTTCTTCTGGTTCTGTCATCCTCGCTGCTTCCTGTTCCTGCTTTATGCGACGGTAGAGGTACAGTGGGATCATGCGAGTCTCACTGCATTACCGTTGAGAAGTGATTGCGCATGCCCGAGTCAGATAACTCAAGGCGCATAATTGCCCTGCGTGCGCGTAGAAGAGACGCTGTATATCTTCCACATTCGCGAGATGCATGCGAAGCTCCGACAGATTGTTGCTACGATAGGGTTTTGCAATTTTGAGGAGGGGCATGCAAATTCTCCAACCGAATTTGCTTCCGATAATCGACCTTTCAGATTTCGTTCTGCATACTTGCAGCTGCCTGGCGTTGTTTGTTTGCGTGGCGGACCAACTATAGCACCGTTTCCGCTGCCTTTCGTGCTGTGCAACCCGACAGTTGCAAGATATACGAGAAGAAACAAGTAGCTGGCGTAGCGGTATCACTTATGCTCTGCTTGCTTGACAGCTTTGCGAGCACATCAGGTTTTTCCTTACATGCTTACCAGTAATGGCTAAAGGATCCGGTAGTGACTTCTCGCAAGCTGCAAAGCAACAACAAGCTGCTGCAAAAGCTGGAAAACTGCCTCCTGCTGCCGGCAAGGTGAAGGCACCATGTTTAACAAGCCAAGCCAAAACTCCTGCTGCACGGCGTGTTCACGCAAATACATGCTAGCATGCAGGCTCCATTCTGGCAATGGTGGGGCTCGGAAGCCAGCAAACACAGTGATACAACCAGAAATGGCGCCCAGGAGTTTCTGTCACGCTTTCATGGCAATGCCAAAGGATTCAAACTGCCCAAATTTGAGATGCCAGGTGCACAGAAGTGCTACCAAGATGAAATGCAGCATAATGAGCAGCTGCTATATTCAAACATACTTGAAGTTGTGATGCCCGCGCAGTCCATGTGGATGTCGATTTTATGACTCCATTCGTGACGTCAGTCAAGAAAGCGTCAAGAGATGTCTGGCTACAGTTGCCACCGCCAGTGCGGCAGGCAGCGCCATATGTGGGTGCTAGCGTCGGCACAGGCATTCTGTTCTTCAGGATACAGCAGCGAAGATTGGATCATGCTGTAAGCTCGCAAGGAAGCCTGCCCAGCTACATGCCGTCTTTGCTTTGTGTTGCAATTGAGCACCGTGACTAATGCTATGCAGCATGCTAAAAACAAGGCATTGGAGCAGAGGCTTGAAGTGCTGACCACAGAGCGAGATGATGCAAAAATCTTGGCAAAAGAGTTGAAGGTAATACACGCATTGTTCTCCATGTGCAGCTGCTATCAAGCTGGGGTGCACATCTTGCTCAATTCACCGCAAATCATCATGTGCGTGGCTGTGCACTTGCCAGCCATTTGTCTAGCCATGTGTCCTTTTTTTCCCAGCATCGTGCTCCCTGACCTGCAGTCTCAAGCCTCGCGACCACAAGGCGCATCAGAGATGCAGATGGTAGCTGCAGTGTCACAAGCAACACGTGCCGCAGCAGAAGCTGCTACAGCAGCTGCTGGAGCTGCTGCAATCTGCATCATTGATCCGCGCAATGGCACATACACTCCAGTCCGAACTACAACAAGGAAGCCATCCAGGCGACGACAGACAAAAACGGCACCCTCTTCGTCGTCAGAAGATGGTGATCAGCCCATGCCAAGCTTGACATAAAACCCCTGATGATCCACATGACATTTTTCTGACACGACTGACTGACACTGAGTACTCTTACTGATTTATAAGTGCCTTGCTAACATTTGATCTGTCTGACACAAGATGTACAGTGCATTCTGTTATGTTACCATCCCTTGCAAATGGCATTTTCATGTTTGCCATGCATCATATGTGAAGTACGTGCGCAATGACCTACATTCTGCTCTGCCTTGTAAAAATTTCCCGCCTCACACAATGTGGATACTGTTATGTAAGCATGCATATGAGTGTTTTGGCTCAGCTGCTGCTGTCTCAGACTGACTGCATGCATCCATGGGGATCAACAGACTTGTCAGTGCATGCATGCGCACTGAGACCAAGCATGCAATATTTTTGGCTTTGTACACCACACAAGGTTTCCTTGATAGACCACAGAAAGTTTGCCTAGTGCATCACATGCCACATGTGTTGCTGCATTACTCAACACCGCAGTCGGTTGCATGCATGCGTAAAGTCAAAATCAGTCAGCTACAATTGGCTTTAGCTGTCAGCTGAGCATGGCTACATTGATCACATGTGGGCTGCAGGGGTGTAACGTCATTCTGTCATTAAAGCCGGCGTGTCCTGCATACCACATGCAGCAGTGTTGCATCTGTCATGTCCTTTGTCTCACAGTGTAGTTGCAATGGATTATACAATGCACATTCATCAAATTTGCCCTTTTATTCTGTGCAAACCACCCATATGAGCATTATGGACAACGCTATTATTCAGGCTGGAAGTCTTACACGAGAATTGCAGCAACCAACAAGCTGTGTTGCCTCCACCTTGCCCCCAGCTCTGCTTGCTTGTTTGCCCTGTCATGGCTGGACATGACCTGCTGTGCAAAGTGGAGATATCTTGGGTCATTATGATGTCTGCAAGTGCAGGCAGTCTGTGCAAAACATATGCTTCTTCTCGATGTAAGCCTGCCCCAAACTACCCGGTGACCTGCATGTTTCTACTCAGTGACACCCGATGTAATGCATACTGCTGATCACAGGCAACTCACAAGCAGTGATGCCTTGTGCTGATAGTTGAACACATTTTAAGATGCATGCTTACCCCAAATTTGCAGCAGCTCCAGCCCAGCAACACCACTGTCCCTGCAACAATGTCAAGCTGTCAGTTTGGCCTGTTCACATGTGATGCTCAAGAGTGAAATGAACATGCTTACCTGAACAAGTGCAACACTTTGCTTTTCACCACCGGACCCCCCTCAACTTCCTGTAAGATGCTCAAAAGAGGCTTTGCTAAAGCATTTCTGTCTTCTTGTTAGCATGCCAAGGGGGGGGGATGCCTGCTATTTTGAATCCATTGAAGTGGTCTTGATGTCTTATGCAGGCATCTAGAAGTCTCACAACCTTGTCCCCATCTAAGTTGTGGCTTGGAAGCCATCTCTCAGTGGATCACTGTCAGGGTTTGCAGTGAATTTCTAAAGAGCTTACAACATAGCATGTCTCACCAACATGTCATTGATTAGTAAGATGGTGAGCTGCAAGTGTATGTGATTCTCAGTCTAACATTTTCCTGCTAAATAACAAAAACGCTGAAGGTCTGAACAAAAGCAGAGCTGTCTGCAACATTGAGCAAAAAGGCATTGGACAACATGGCTAACACTTCCACGCACCATGACATTCTGCTGTGTGGTTCGTGAGCATGCCTAAGTGTCACAAACATATGCCGCATGAGATTTCATTGAAAGTGGCAGGGGAGTCACGGCAAGGTTCGTTCTGCCCTGAAAAATCATTTAGCACAGTAGTAGGCATGCATACTGATTCAGAAACAGGGTCATCATTATGCAACCACGTAAGCACTCTTCTGAGGTCCAGCTGCAAATCTATGTACCCTCTGGTTGCAAAAGAATGGCAGTATTGACAGCCTTGCCAGACTTGTGCTTGTCACTGAGCCTTCATATCGCCTTTTTCACATGCCACTTGACTGGAGGTACTGCCACTCTTAGCTTTCCCACTCCTGACCTTTCCTTTGGCACGTCTTTCTTGCAACACTTGACCCTTCCACTTGTCCAGGAGCCTCTGAGCAAGCCTGGCTTCTTCAGTGTTTGCATCTTTGCACATCTTTCTAACCAGGTGCCCAATCTTAGACTCCAACAAGTGCTCCTGACTGACTTGCATGACGCTGAGTATGCGCAGTTGCTCCAGCTTGTCCTCTGTTGTGCTGGACTTATCTTCTAGTATCTTTTTGCAGGCGAGGATGTGCTCGGTCTTGAAGTTCATGGCAGTGTGGCCACGCAGCATCACCGTCTTCTTGCATTGCTGCAAAGTTCGCTGGCCCATGCCTGCTGGCAAGGCCCTCTTTTTCGACGCACAGCTAGATGTTGACTCCAAAAATTTGTCCATCACCGTCAGCACCTAGGCCATGGAGACTTCCTATTCGACAATCTGTGCTGACAGATACACTGTAGCTCATCCGCACCTAGTCTTACGGAAGCGGCACCATCCTGCAGAACGCTCAGAAGGCAATGCGCTCTTTGACTAAGCAACTGGTTTCAGAACTTTGCTGTCCATGGACCAATTTGAATCACAAACACGGGGGCAGGTCCCGGGCGCCCTTGCTCATCCCAAGTGCACAGGACCCCTGACACTGGCCTCACACAATTTGTAATCGTTAAGCGGGGAGAAATGCTGACACAGTGCATGCATTTAACATGCTGATCACCCAATATCATTACCGGTGACATTGTATTTCTGCCATGCATATCTTTCATCAGGAAACTGATGGTCGGTTGCCTTATGCCTTTCTTCTGCACGCACTTGTCATCTGCGCGTGTGACATGTGGCTTCATGAGGGACCAATCCTGAATTAATGGTTGCCTATCCCTGATCATGTCAAACGCCTTGTATATACTGACAATTTTCTTTGCAAAGAAGAGTCTGTGAAGCTCTGGATGATCAGCATACCTTTCTACTGTACTGCGGGAATATACAGCCTACATATTGCAGGTCACATTTGCTCAATCCGGAATCCGGACCCCTTAAAGGAGCTTGCATGCAAATCATAAGTCTTGTGTATGAATTTTCGTATCCTTGGCAACTCTGACTGTCACACCACAATGCAATGCCTACTGTTTGCTGGCCTGCGAACCACCAGGCAACAATGCGGTCTCATGACGCCTCGGCCAGTTCACCGTCGGAAGTTGCTCAACAAGACGCCTGGTCACAGCCTCCGAAACAGGCTACGGGAGCAACTTTAGCTTGATCACTAGCACCAAGCTCAGTATGAATGACGTACCGGCCGCTCTGACTCTGCAGCCAGATGAGCTGCTATTCTCTGGCGTCAAGCTGAATCAGGCACGCGACTCGCTACAGCCTTACAAGAGCTTGCAAGCTTGTGGTAGCGGCTCATTTAGAAGAGAGCACTCACAGAGTTGCTGCCAATGGCTGTACAGTCGTTTTACTATGTCAACCTGCAGGTCTACTGTCAGACTGTCACAATCACAAATCCGTCAAAAGCTACAGTGGAGGCTACCTTGCGAGCTGGCAGCTCAGACAGATACACCATTTCTCCAACAAAGCTTGTCCTGAAGCCACATCAGAGCATAGACATCGATGTGCGGCTGCGCATCCTGAGATATGCACAGAAGCAGAAGGCTGTGCAGCAAGGCCAGCGTGATATCTTCCATATCAAAGTATGCAAGTCTTACTGGGTAGTACATTGCCTGGTCTGAAGAGTTGACGCTTGCGATTGCAAATTGCAAAACTATTTTGCAACAATCAAGTATAGAGACAAGCATTTGCTGTAGCTGTATTTGCAATGGCATTGCTGACTGCCTTACTGTATGCATTATGCCTCTGCCACTTTGTCCAGCCTCACCCTCTTATGTAGCCCATTTGTGCAGGCATCATACTTTGAACAGAAGTTTTATGCCACCTTCTTTCTGGCGCCTGAGGCAGCTGCACCGCCAAATGCTGACTCCTCTCAGACACAGCGCAGATCTGAGCACACTCAATCTGCAGACTCACGCTCACCCCGCCTCAGCCCTAGAGACAGGTCAGCATCCAATCATGGTGCACATTTGGCCCAGGCACACCCAGCAGCAGGGGTCAAAGAGCCTGCAAATGCCCAGCAGGACAAGCTTGCTGCAGAATGGCAAAGCCAGCCGTCTCATGAACCAACATCTGCTAATGGAGGACAGCCTGCCCAAGGGCCTAGTAGCAAAACCAGTACTCCAGATTTGTCTCCCAGAGGGGACCCTGAAGCAGATGATCCACCCACCCCACGCATGTACAAGTCCATTGTACCCACTGCAGCCCAGCATCACAGTCACCACTCTCACAGTCAGAGGCTCGATCAAAGTTTCAAGGCTGGAAGCAGCCAAATGGTTGTGCATCAGGGGCACTATGACCATGGCAAGCGTGACCTTAGTCCACCGAGGCAAGCCCATGCGCATGAGGGAGCTTCACAGCAAGCCATTGAGGACTTGCAACATACCATCAGGCAGAGCTTCTTTGCTGTGTGTGTGTATCTATATATGCATGTTTAAGTTTGCTGCAGATGCAGAATGGACGCAGGCAAACAAGCCTGACTTGCTGTCTAGCTCAACTTGTCTCAAGAGCAAAATTGTTTGACACGCAAATCTACTGCTTGCCATCCATCATTGGCACACTGCTTGCTTGTGCTCTGCATCACGTCAGACGTACTGAGACAGAGCATGTCTGGTTGCAGGGACAAAGATGGGGTCATTGCCTCCCTGGAGTCTCAGTTGGCTGCTGCAAGATACCGCATCAGCGTAGACGAGCGCGCCGCCAAGGTGCCCAGCACTGTGGACACTGCTGGCATGAGCTTGCAGTCGCAGAGCCAGGTTGAAAGACTGGAGGTGCTGAATGCCCAACTTGAGGTAGGCTAACAGCAGGCATGCATGCGCAAAACGTTACAATAACTGACATTAGTTGTTTGCAGCTTGCAGCAGCACAGCGCAGTCTCAGTGTTCACATCACATACAACTGCAAAAGGCTGTATAAGAAAATCCATATCTCAGAGCTTTGTGTAGCTTTTGATTGGGGCATGGAACTATGTGCCTGACGTGACACCCACAAGTGTCACTTGCTTTGCGTCGTATTTGGCTCAGGAGTGACGTCTTCCAAGCTGGCCTCGTCCATCACTTTCACATCAAGAGCCAACCTCCGCACGTACTCACCCCTCTTCATGATCCCACTTTTGGCATATCCCCTGAGTGCAGGGCTCCAACGCTGAGTTGAGAGACAGAGTGCGTCAGCTGTCAGCTCAAGCGGAGGCTGCACAAGCTCAGGCTGAGGCCCTGCAAGGCTTGCAGGCCAGTCTGCAGGACTCAGCAGGGCCTTCTGTGGAAGCCCTGGTTGAGGCTGCTGTTGGCAGGGAGCGTGCACTGCAAGACACACGCAACAAGAAGGTTCTGGAGCTGCTGAACAACAAGGTGTGTCATGCTGGACGCACCATGAGCTGGGTTGTAATGATTGATCATCCATTAATGACTGCTTATCATGTCTAGGCTGATCATTATGACCATCAATGAATGATGACTTATTATGGCTAGACTGATCATTACGATCAGTATGATCATTCTAGCCATAATAAACTATCATTAATGGATGACTTGCCAATGATTGCAACTTGCAAACCCATTATACGTCAATCAAGCTCCCCAACCCATTGACTGGTTGGCGCAGGACGAGGTGATTCAGCGCTTTGAGGACAGATGCACGGAGGCCAATGCTGAGATCCAGCAGTTGCGAGAGG
>JAABUO010000774.1_pt1 | contig 51356 bp, 54 predicted proteins | sample 5559291 | NCBI WGS metagenome assembly JAABUO01 (sample SAMN10711878, study PRJNA513372) | rock metagenome | isolation source: Antarctica rocks | place: Antarctica: Victoria Land, Finger Mt sud | reverse complement strand
TACTGCTGCCCCACTTCGAGGCGCTAAACGACTTGTAAGCATCGTCAAACTCCTGTACAAAGGCAGGTGATTTGGGGTCTTGTTCGGTGGGCGTACGCGTGTCCTGTGCGATCCAGTCGTACGTGGGGTCCATGATGGAGACAAAGGGTCACTTGGCGGAACCACGAAAATATATGCATAGATAATCATTGAAATGCTACTTCCATACATTAGAGAATAGATCCTCGTCATTTCCCTGACTCGATTGAAAATCGCGAAACTCGTCTCCGCCTATTTGCGACGACTTTTGACGTGGTCGCGTGGATCGAATGGAGGAGTTGGGAGAAGGGTCTGTGTTTGGGCTCGACAGATTCGGCGAATCCTGCGGGAGAGAGAGACGTGTGGTGCGCATGGACGTGTCGATGGTGGGCCCATCGTCCATTAAGCTTGTCGCAGAGGCCTTTCGCGAGCTTATGAGGCTTTGAAACGAATCTCGTGCCTTTGTCCGCGGCTGTTGCGGTTCGTCTGAGAGGCCACGCAGTCCAGCAAAGACATCGTTCGAGGTCTGCACAGTTGACGTAGGAGGAGTAAGGGGAGGGCGGGCAAATATATCGATGGATGTCTCCTTTGGCGTCTTGTTCCCTGACTTTGGCATATTGATGGAAAGAGACTCGAATCCCTCTAGTCCCGTCGACGGCATGGCTGCAATGGGCTGGCTTGCAGTAGGCGGGGCTTTGTTGGCATATAGAGATAGGATGGAGGTTTTGAGATCACTGCGCTCGCTCCCTCGGCTGGATGGGGGACGGGTGGGAGCATTGGCGGGGGAGGATGAATTCGAGAGGGGCGGTGCATCAAAATCCAGCCCTAGCAGACTCTCACCTCGCTCTGTCTTTGGCCGTGATTGGAGCGCTGGCGGGGTAGTGTGCGGCGGTGCCGGTACTGGCTTTGTAGCTGCCACGACCACCACCTTCTCCAGGGGCACGGAGGATGCTCGCTCCGTACTCAGCAGGGTGACTGGGTCCGGCAGACCTCCTGTCATGACCCACCGCTTGCTCTCATATTTAGTCCGTATGAAGTTCTCCATCTTGGCCTCTGGGGGCACATGTCCTTCCGCCAGGTTGGCCTCCCAGTACATGTTGGCCTTTACGTTCCCCCACCTGCGCATGGTCTGCACCTGCTCGTCCGACCAGGCATCCAGGTCCACCGACTTGACGCGTGAAATGTGCGTCCCCATGGAGCGGTGGATGCCGGAGCAGCGTATGCACAGGAAGACCCCGAGCGGCCACGAGGCCCAGCGCGGGTGGGCATTGCGCTTGCAGTCCACACAGTGCTTGTTCTCGGGCAGCCGCAGCAGGCCCTTGAGGACGCCGCTGTTCCTCTCCGCCACGGTCTTGTCAACGCGCGACATTCCTTCTCGCCATCGTGATCGAACAGGCAGGGACGGACGTACAAGCCACGACAGAGGAAAAGATGGCTGAAATCGAATCGTCAGAGCTGGCCAAGCACGCCTCGCTCAAGGACCTGTGGGTTGCAGTGCACGGGAAGGTGTACGATGCGACGAGCTTTGTGAGCGAGCACCCGGGTGGCGAAGAGGTGCTGATGGATGTAGGTGGACAGGACGCAACCGAGGCATTCGAGGATGTGGGCCACTCGGACGAGGCGCGCGAGATCCTGGATGGCCTCTACAAGGCTGACCTGCATGGCAGCGAGGCGAGGAAGGCAACGCTGGACGATGTGCCGGTGGGTGGGAGCAGCACCTCAAGCAGCAGCAGCAGCAGCAGCGGCGGCAGCAGCAGCTTGTACTCCATCCTGTTTGTGCTGGTGGCCGTCCTTGCATATCTAGCATACCGCACCTTACAATAGACGATCCCCTTGCTATCATCTCATCATTTCTCATCCTCCTTGCCATGACCTCGTAACATCAGACATGCATGGACTGGACGACGACTTTGCCCAGACACGACCCATTGCCGACACGTTCATCAGTGAGCTGCTCCTGATCAGACCCCGCGCCCAGGAGCGGCAACGGCATCGAGTCCATGCTCAGGTCTTGGACAGGACCCTAAAGTCGCACGTAGCAGGCCAGACGGGCCAATGGCCCCCACAGAGGCAGGGCAGCTGGAGGAACCAGACAGAGCAGGCAGGCAGCATCCCGCTGCTGGCCGAGGAACGAGAGAAGAATCGGCAGATGAAACTTCAAGCTGTCAATGCCAGGGAATGGGATTCTCAAAAGGCTTCGCTTCACAGGGAGTAGTCTTCAGCCGGCTTTATGTACATTACCGTCTATGCCATCGATCATGCCTCCCTCCGTCACGCTCATGATCCTCTCGCTCTCGAGCAGGACGCGGGCGTGTCCGGTTCTCAGCCCGGACACGCTTCAGCTCGTCTCTCATCCGCGCATAGCCCATGTGCATCTTCCCCCCAAAGTGATCCGCCAGTCGGCGGTCGTTGTCGAGCTTGCTCAGATAGGCTCCACAGACTTCGCACACCTGCAGCTTCTGCTGTGATGCAGACCCGCTATCTGCAATCACCTTGAGCTCCTCTTCCCGCGAATTCCTCTCGTGTCTCAAGATGCTTAGCTTGGCATACTCCTCAATGGCCCGGACGACGAAACCGAGCTCCCCCAGCGTCTCGATCTCCTCCATAGCGGCAGCGACGCTCTTATCCAGCTCCGACATGGCTTGCAGGAGCTCTTCCGTGCGATTCACCTCATCCACCGTCTTGTCCAAGCGGCGGTAGGCAGCATCAATGCGCTTCTGACAGTCCTCCACATAGCGGCTCAGATCCTTTTCGTAGTCAAACTCAAACCCAAAATGCTTCTTTGCATTCTCTCTTTGGAAGTCTCCGCGTAGTGCATCACTGTGAATGCGGGGACAAGGACCGAGGTCCTGCTTTGTATTGACAAACAGGTCGTGCGGGCAGATTCCACAGAGGAAGCTGCGGCAGATTTTTGGATCCGTGACATGCAGCATGCTGCTCTTCTTGCTCCCTCTTCCTCCTCCGCTCCCTCCACCGCCACCACCTCCTCCAACCAAGGCCTCGGCGCCCATCAGCTGCTCGAGCAGCTTTCGCTGTTCTGCCGCCATGCACCCCGGTCCCCACGATTTGTGTGCTATGGGGGGTTGTCGAATGAATCACATGCCATGGACCGCAAAGTGCTGACAATTGCTGGTAGTGACAGTGGCGGCGGTGCAGGCATCCAAGCCGACCTCAAGACCTTCCTGGCGCATGGCGTGTATGGATGCAGTGCAATTACTGCCCTCACGGCCCAGAACACGAGGGGCGTGGATGGCGTGGAGCCGGTGTCCCCAGACTTTGTGCGGAAGCAAATCACATCTGTATTGCAGGACTTCTCCGTGCATGCGGTAAAGACAGGCATGCTGGTGTCCGCTGAGACGGTGGAAGTGGTGGCTGATTGCATACAGCGCTTCCACCTGGACCGGACGGTCGTCGATCCGGTATGTCGTCTGCCTCCATGTATGCTAAGTGCAGGTCATGGTGGCTACTAGCGGAGCCACTCTTCTTGATGAGTCCTCCGTTCGGTCCTATATTGATAGGCTCTTGCCTCTCACCTACGTTCTTACACCGAATATACCAGAGGCAATCAAATTACTGCAACAGGCTGGTGAATCCTTCGATCAGCCAGAGAATATACGAGACCTCGCTCTGCTGGCTCGTAGAGTCCAAAGACTCGGCCCAAAGTACGTGGTGCTCAAAGGCGGTCACCTGCCTCTGCAGCAGGATCAAAATGTTGCCGGTCAGGAAACAGAAAGACACACAGTCGTCGATATACTCTACGATGGCGAGACGGTGGTCGAGTTTTCTCACCCCTACTTCCAATCCAAATCTACCCATGGGACCGGGTGTTCGCTTGCCTCTTCGATAGCTGCGAATCTTGCTCTAGGGCTCGACATGGTCACGTCCGTGCAGGAAGCGATTGCGTACGTACACGGGGCTATAGCAGAGGCATGCCCGGTTGGTGGAGGGCATGGGCCCATCCACCACGGCCACCGCCTCCAGGTCCTTCCATTTGCCAAGGGACGCTTTATTGAATATCTCTTGCAGAGACCGGATGTTCAGTCAGTATGGAAGCAGTATACGCATCATCCATTTGTTCTCGCTATTGCAGACGGGTCGCTGGACGTCAATCTGTTCAAATACTATCTCCAACAAGACTACCTGTTCCTTATCCAGTTTGCACGGTCCAATGGCTTGGCTGCGTACAAATCAGGCAGCATCAAGGACATCTCACGTTCCGCTTCCATTATCATGCACCTCGAGCGAGAGATGAGCCTGCATATTGGCTACTGCGCTGGCTTTGGTATCAGCTTGGAGCAGTTGAATGGCGGACAAGAAAGTAGAGCGTGTACGGCATACACGAGGTACGTGCTCGATGTTGGCATGTCCCAAGGGCTTGCTGCGCTCCAGGTAGCTATGCTGCCGTGTCTTTTGGGTTACGGCATGATTGCTCGACGGCTCCACGCCGATCGTGCAACCAAGGTCGACGACAACGTCTTTTACAAGTGGATCCAAAACTACGTCACGGAGGACTACGAGCAAGCTGTGCAAGCTGGACGGCGCACAATCGAGGACCACGCCTGGCAGCGGTCTCCCTCGGACATCGAGGCGCTTGTGGCCATCTTCAAGCAGGCCACCACCCTGGAGCGCGACTTCTGGCCCACGCAGCTCCCACCTCCCTCTCCATAGATCCTAGATACCTCCCCACTTCCATATTTGAAGGAATTGCTCTTCGGCAGTCACGTGCGCGTGCCTGGGTATGTTCCATCGCTGCATCAAACTTTTTCCTCGAATCGTCAAGCACAACAAAAACAAGATGGCATACGGGGAAAACTACAGTAGCGGTCGTGACGGCTACCAAGGCGGCTCCTCCTATGGGGGTTCCTATGGAGGCTACGGACAGAGCAAGCACGGCGGCAGCTCAGGCTATTCCAACGGAAATTCGTATGGTCAGAATGGAGGGGGATACGGAGGGGGTATGAGCTCCTTTGGTGGCGGTGGCGGCGACAGAATGTCCAACCTCGGCGCAAACTTGCAGAAGCAGACGTGGGATCCTGCTAGCATGCCGAAATTTGAGAAAAATTTCTACAAAGAAAATGCAGCTGTCATTGGGCGCAGCGAGGCACATATCACCGACTATCGAAATGACCATAGAATGACCGTGCATGGCGCTAACGTCCCTCGGCCCGTCGAGGATTTTGATGAGGCGGGCTTCCCGTCGTATGTTATGAAGGAAGTCAAGGCGGAAGGTTTCACGACTCCGACAGCTATACAAGCGCAAGGCTGGCCCATGGCGCTTGCTGGTCGTGATATGGTGGGTGTTGCAGAGACCGGTTCTGGCAAAACACTGACGTACTGTCTCCCCGGGATTGTTCACATCAACGCCCAGCCCCTACTCGCTCCCATGGACGGTCCTATTGTGCTTGTCCTCGCACCCACAAGGGAACTTGCCGTCCAAATTCAGCAGGAGTGCCAAAAGTTTGGCAGATCCTCCCGCATCCGAAACACCTGTGTCTACGGTGGAGTCGCAAAAGGGCCTCAAATACGTGATCTTTCTCGAGGAGTTGAGATTTGTATTGCTACCCCTGGACGGTTGATCGATATGTTGGAATCTGGGAAGACAAATCTTCGCCGTGTCACGTATCTCGTACTTGACGAGGCAGACCGAATGCTTGATATGGGCTTCGAGCCGCAGATCCGCAAGATTGTAGATCAGATTCGACCTGATCGGCAGACACTGATGTGGTCAGCTACGTGGCCAAAGGATGTCCAGACGCTTGCAAAGGACTATTTGCATGATTTTATCCAGGTGAATGTTGGATCACTCGAGCTTGCTGCTAGCCACAACATCAAGCAGATCATCGAGGTCGTATCGCATTATGACAAGCAGGGCCGGTAAGCAATTGCATTCAACCGTACTGACATCTTAGTCTGATTGCGCATTTGGAGAAAGTCATGGAGGAGAAAGACAACAAAACACTTATTTTCACAGCGACGAAACGCGTTGCCGATGACATCACCCAATTCCTTAGAAAAGACGGCTGGCCGGCCCTTGCCATCCACGGAGACAAGTCTCAGGCTGAACGAGACTGGGTCCTGAACGAATTTAAAACCAGCAAATCCCCCATCATGGTTGCGACTGATGTTGCTTCACGTGGATTAGGTGAGTTATTAACGGATGCAGGTGCCCCACTCTTGTCCCGATGCTATTCAAAGCAATCTACTGATCTATGTTGTTGACCAATGAGGTGAACTCTGCTCCTTTAAGCAACGGGTGTGCCTTGGCAGTGTCGAAGAAACAAACAGACAATCAGGCGCATAATTTTGGGTATCAGCGTGAAATTTATGTTATTTTATTTCACTTGGGCTGAGCGCTGATTTTATGGTTTGTTTCAAATCGCATCTGCTAAGACTTGCTCTTTTATTTGACCGAATGATATTTACTTCTACATACGGTTTGTTGATTTATCATATAATTTGGTCAGTTGCAGTGGGAAGTGTCAATGATGTATGCTCGCCGAGGTAGTTTTGCTTGGAAGTGTGCTCTTGAGGATTGGGGGGCACTCGCAGCCTATCCCCAAGGCCATATGCTAACATATATAGATGTGAAAAACATAAAGTTTGTCATCAACTACGACTTTCCCAACAATACAGAAGACTACGTACACCGAATAGGTCGCACTGGTCGGGCCGGCTCGACTGGGACAGCCATTACCTTTTTCACCTCTGATAACGCAAAGCAGGCCAGGGAACTCATCACCGTGCTTAATGAAGCAAAGCAGAACATCAATCCTGAGCTGATGGAGATGTCTCGATACGGGGGTGGAGGTGGAGGTGGCCACCGTGGATATGGAGGTCGCCGAGGTGGTGGCCGCGGTAGAGGCTACGGCGGTGGGCGTGGAGGAGCGAGTTTCTCCGGGAGTAATACAGCGCCACTATCCAATCGTAGATTTTAGAGGACAGCGCTATTATAGTAATTCATAGATCGTGTTTTGTGTACGGACACTCGCAAGTAGAGTTGCCATGGTACTGGTGATTGTCAGGGAAGGCCGCCACGCTGCCATACTGCAGCAACTTGTTCCACCTTGGTTAGCCTCTATAAACATCATACCAGGTTGATGAAGGAGTCGTCCGCGATGTACTCCACAATCAAGGACTCAATGTGCAGCTGGTCATATCGATTATTGACTGGGGGAAGCATGAAATGATCCTGTACCATTCGCAAATTGCTTCCGTCACCTGGGGTTACGACGTGATTCTCGACAAGACCAGCTGCAGGTGCATGCCCGTCTAGCACCGTACTCACGCCACCACTCCTTGCCATGAAAGAGTCGTGCACAGCAGCTTGGGAGGGAGGCAGCGGGGATGCTGGTCCTGGGGTAGCCCACATATCAGTATCTCGTGAAATGTCCGGAAACTGGAAAGAGCTCGCAGCGGATACATCATGCCATGGAATGCCCATCGATGTAAATGGCCTGCTCATGGGGGTCGGAGTGGGTATGGTCCGCGTGGAGCTAGCTTCCTTCATCGTGCAATTCATTCGTTTGAGCTCGGATTGAGCAAGCATGCAGATCTGATCATCCTGCATGCGCATCTGAAAGCGCGCAACCAGACCCGTCGTGGAGATGCATTTGATGCCGATGGACGGGCTCTTGACAATGGCCACCGTCTCGTCTGCGGCGCACACGCGGTCTTGAATCAGCCGGTCGTCGACAAAGACTCTCATTCGCTTTGGAGGCGAGAAGATCAAGACACCTCTTCCCATGTGCGTCCATGTGATCTCGCCCCCGGAGGCTGTTGTCGATGCGTACGAGTATCGCGCGATTGGGTAGCTCATTTCCCATCCAATGCACTGTGCATCAGCAGGCCGCCGGCTCTTTGCCACGTCAACCTGCCTCCGATCCAACATTGGCAGACAGGCCGTGTACATCCCGCCCTCCGTGACCCTCAACATCAGCCCGGGGGCGGTGGAGATCAATGGGCCGCTGGGGAGCAAGGTCCTCCCGTACCCCCCGTTCATGAGCATTGTGTACAGCCAGGAGAGCCAGTCTGCACGCCTCTCGACACAGGATGCCATGGTGAGGGAGCAGCGTGCCATGTGGGGGACCATGCGCGCGCTGCTACAGAATCATGTGCACGGCGTTGCAGATGGCCATGCCGTGGTGCTACGCTTGGTCGGCATTGGGTACCGAGCGACGGCAGAGAGGGAGGGGAGGATGCTTGCGCTGAAGCTGGGGTTTGCAAACACCATCGAGCTGGAGGTCCCGCCGGCTATCAAAGCAAGCTGTCCCTCCCCGACTCGAATTCTGCTGGAGAGCATCGACAAGAACCTCGTCACCCAGTTTGCGGCAACCATTCGCGAGTACCGCAAGCCATCGCCGTATAAAGGAAAAGGAATCTTCATCGGCTACGAGCAGATCAAGTTAAAGACAAAGAAGTAGGGCGTTGTGTATATATTGTTACAGGTCATAGACGGAGCACCCTCTTCACGGCCTGCAGGACTTGGGGGTGGATGGAGGCAAGGCTGGCCACCACCCCCTTATTCGACCGCAACGTCCTGCCCTGTCCAAAGTCCAAGGGCGCCCCATACATATCCGTCACGCGTCCACCCGCCTCCTCCACCAGCAGATTCCCCGAGGCATGGTCCCAGATCTTTTCCTCGTACTGCAACGACACCGGGAGACGCAGGTAGATGTCGCTGTCGCCTCTGGCAATGCTGCAGTACTTTGCCTGGGAGTCCATGCGCACAGAGGCCTTCTGAATCCCAAGTTCCTTGGCGATCTCGGCCTGGTCGCCGTGCGCGCTGTGTCCTGCTTCCACACTTTCGCAAAAGGACGCGTGGGTGGTCTCCGTGACCTGCCTCATGTGGATAGGCGTCGCGTTGCAAGCGCCACTCAGCGGCTCTTGGAAGGAGCCGCTTCCCTTCACGGCAGTAAAGAGCACGCCAAGCTCGCTGGAGCCGTCTGCCTGCACGCTGAGGTTTGGGCATCCAATCAAGCCCAGCCGGACCTCGCTGTCCACAATGAGGGCGAGACAGATGGCGTACTGGCCGCCTCGCAGGAAACCCTTGGTCCCGTCAATAGGGTCCAGCGCCCACATCCGCCCTTTGGCGCCACCCGCATACCCCCCAGCGTCAATGGCGTCCAGCATCTGCCTTGCATCGCGCATGCTCTCCGCCGGCTTCACCAGCTCCCACACCTTGCGCAGCAGCGGCTCATTCTGACCCAAATCTGCAGCATCCTCCTCGCCCACAACCCTGTCCTCGGGGAAGGCTCTCTTCACCTCGTGAATGATGACTGCCTGAGCTGCAAAGTCCGCAATCGTCACCGGCGACCTGTCCTCCTTGGTCATAGTCTCGTCCTTGCTCAGCCCGTGAGCCACCTGTGACGCAATGGCGCATGCTTTGCGCACTGCATCCTTGCCAATCCGCACTTCCTCATCCATGACCATGATGGACGAGGCCGCACTCGACAGACTGGGATGGATGATGCCCAAGTGTGGGTGAGGTCGTCGCTGGATGAGCGCGATGGGGGCAATGAAACGCCGCATCTCGGAGCTGCTGGACGAGAAGCCTCCGGAGCCCAAACCGCATCGCAGGTGGATGACGCCGCGCGTGAAGGAGTACACGTCGCAGTTCCGGCCGTGGGACAGGGATGCCTTCCTCACGCGACTCCAGACATTCGCGCCCCCGGAATGGCCGCGCGCCAAGTTCGACGCGCCGGTGAACGAGCTGGAGTGGGCCAGGCGCGGATGGGTCTGCGTGGGCAGGAATACGGTCAAGTGCGGTGTCTGCGGCCGGCAGCTCGTCGTCACGATTGAGCCGCATTCGGCTGAGGCCCGCGCAGTCATCGTGGACAAGTACAAGGCGCTCATTACCTCGGCTCACGGCGACTCGTGCGCATGGAGGCGGCGTGGGTGTGATCTTGCCATCTACAGACTGCCTCTCATTGCGTCCTCCATGAGTCGAGCGTACCAGCGGCGTCTGCAGACACTGCAGCTAGAGGAGATGGCCTGCCTGGAGTTGGTCTTGCCGGACAGCAGCCTGCATGGATCGGAAAAAGCAAACGAACTTGCCAGGTTTGGATGGGAGGGGTCACAAGACCGCACACTACTCTGCAGGCTTTGCTTTCGGCGGCTTGGGCTGTGGGCATATGTGAAGGAACAGGCTCCGCGGAAGCTTGACGTGGTTCGAGAGCATCTGTCATACTGCCCGTGGATCTCCCGTCAAGTGTCGCATGGGAGTCAAGGCAGCGAGGACATTGCCTGGAAGTATCTGAAAAGGGTTCTCGCGTCCGAGGAAATCCAGATACCAACGGCTGATATGCCAAGTGGTGATACTGCCGCATTGAAGCAACGTCTTTCCCTCCTTCGCAGCACACTTTTCTCACGGCCTCCCAAGGGAAGATTAAAACCTCGCTAGTACTTTATGAACAGATCTTCTTTGTATACACCAGTTTTTTCGAGAAAATATAAGATTACCATATAAAACCCATCCGGCCTATCGGTTCTGTAGTCGAGCAGTTCGCGCCGCTCTCACAAGTGGTGCCAAAGAACGCAGAGATTCCGCCATCCTAATAAAGGGATGCGACAAAAGCTCGATGGCACTTGCCCGCTGCTCTGGATTGACCCTGAGCGCCCATTCGAGAAAGTGTGAGAATTCAGGACTTATCTGCTTCGGATCCTTCAGCTTTGGCGTACCGTTCGTTGCAATCAAGTAGAGTGCTCTCAGCGGCGACTCTCCGAGATACGGCGGTTCTCCCTCGATCATCTCGATAGCCATGATGCCAAGAGACCAAATATCAACCTTGCTGCCGTATTCCTTCCTTGTGACAACCTCTGGGGCCATCCAGTAGGGAGTGCCAACCATCGTAGTGCGCTTGCTCACGGACTCGTTGATTTGCGCGCAAAACCCAAAATCAGCTGTATGTTAGTCCATGCCAGGGGTGATGCCATACTTAGTTTAATATTTCCGTCCATAGACAAAAGTAAATTATCAGACTTTATGTCGCGGTGGATAACACCCTTGGAGTGCAGATGCTCCAAGCCTTTCAGCGTCTCCTTTGAAATGGCAGCAATCTGCCCCTCAGTCATGATGTTACTCGTCACAACATCGGTTAGACTGCCACCTTCCATGTACTCCATGACAACCCAAAGATCACCTCGGAGGAGGAAACTATCGATAAAATTCACAATATTAGGGTGTCTGCTCTCTTTCATCACCAGAATCTCGTTAATGATGAGGTCTTTTTTCGGTTGCTGCTCAAGATTCATTTGTTTGATGGCCACCGAGACATTCGTGCCAACCGTGTATGCTGTATACACGCCGCCAGATGCCCCTTGACCGATTTTGGTGAAGTTGCGGTAGAGCACTGTGGGGTCAGCATTACTGCATATCCGCGTCAATTGGGCAATGACCTCGGAATCCTTCATCGTCGGTTTTCTGCGGCGCGGGACTGCCTGATTGAGAGGTAGACCCGGCTGTTGAGGCTCCTGGTGTTGGCCATGCCGCGGCTGCGCTCGTATGGAGGCCGCCTTTTTCAGCACTGCCACCGGTGAGCTAGTGTCTGAGATGGTGTCTGCAGGTTCTGACACTGGACTCCGGTGAGGTTCTTCGGGAGCCGGCGGTAGATCTTTCAGGAGCGAGGAGGAGTCGATAAGCGGAAGTGGAGCACGCGGGGCGGCTCGAGATGGTACTAGAGTACTTCGGGCTGGAGATTTCTGAGATGAATTGGACCCTTGACGTATGTGAGGGCTTGCTCGGGCAGGTCCGTTCGAGACTGCTTGCTGGGGTGGTTCCGGGGCTGCTCGGGGATTCTCGAAGCTTTGCTCATGATTTGGGGGAAAACGAGGAGAGGATGGCGGACTAATGACGGATCCCTGGGAGTGAGCTTGAGCTTGGTCGAACTTGTGCCATACACGGTCATCGTTGTTGGTCTTGGTTGCATCTGAGTAGAAGGCAACAATGTCCATGACGGCTTGGGGATGCTCCGCCTGTTCTGATTGCGTGATCCCACTATCCTGTAGTAGCTTTTGCCATTCCAACGGCAGACCAGTGAGTTCGCCAGTGTCTGTGTTGAAGCCAACGTGTGTGACATGCACAGGATCATACGGCGTAGAGATATCCATCCGCTTCGGAGAGTTCAGCATCCCACCCATGCTCGTGACAAAAGTGTTGAAGACGCCCTTCACCGACTTGCTCCCATCCTCGGAGCCAGATAGCCGGGTTGAGCTGCGCCGGCTGGACCTCGAGCGTACGGACGGCGGTGATCTGCCCGGGAAGACACCAGTCTGCTTTAGTTCTGGCGTGACTGGACTGCTGGTGGAGCTGTAGGAGGATGTTTGGGGAAATTGGTTGGGTGGGCGAGGTGCCGGTCGACTCGGCTTCAAATCCCCCGGCGGTAGGATTGCCTGGGCCGACGCGGACACGTCTGACGCAGACCCATTTGACGGCGACTTTGCATTTTCATTCATTGTGAGAGTGTGCACGGCTCAGGCGCGGGGTCACTGTGCCGCTGATCTCGCCATGCACGATGGGAAAGAAGCGACTGGTTGCTGGGTTGTTGAGTAAGAGGGCCGAGTGGAAACGACTGTGGAGGCCGCAAGACAAACCCTGCCCTCTTTGAATCCTTCGTGGTGTTGTACAATCGCAGACGCCTTCCGCCTCTTGGTTGGCTGGTTGGCTGGCGTGGTTGGTTGGTTGGTTGGGTGGTTGCTGCTTTGGCGCGGGTGTGCCTGACAGAGTGGGGAGTGGCAGAGTGAGCGAGAGAGTGAGCGTGAGCAGGTGAAGGGGATAAGAGGGGCTGATGCTGATTGGTCACTTGCTGCTGCTGTGCTGGCAGTGTGTGCTGGCAGTGTCGGCGGGAGATGGATATGCTGAGCGACTCGAGCTGCGTCCCCTGCAGGGCAATGTCGTCCTCGCCTCATTCGCCTTCAGCAACTCAGAGTACTTTCCCCGGATCCTGAGGAAGATGATGCGCGGCAAGCGTGAATTGCACGTCCGCTTCAGCCAGGGTCGGTGGCAGGAGAAGAGCTGGGGTATCCCCCCCAGAGACGGCTACATGGCAGGGGGAACGGGAGTAGAGGTCTGGGCATGGGTAGAGAGGGACCACGGTCTACAGCATTGGAGGAGTCTCACCAATCAGCTTGCGGGGCTGTTTTGCGCGTCCATCAATACATTGGATGAGACACGTGCAGTCTGCCCATTGCTATCGTTCCATCCTTTGGGAAATTACTCTGACCTCGGCGACCTGCAATTATACCGAGGCTCACTGCCGCGAGAACCTGTGTGCACAGAGAACTTGACTCCATTCTTGAAATTGCTGCCGTGTAAGGGTATTGCGGGTGTTGCGTCGTTGCTCGATGGTCATAAGCTGTTTGACTCTGTTTGGCAGAGCATGGCCGTGGACGTATGGACAGAGTGCCATGATGGTCAATGCAGCCTCAGAATGACCCAACAAGTCGACATGGCTATTGGCGTTGAGCGATCTCTCCTTCTCCAGCACTCTGCTGTCCCATATAGTCTCCCCTTGGACAAACTAGCTTGTGACACGGAGAAGGTATTTGAATCCGCAGAAGCGTGCTATCCACGGGAAAACGCGCGGGATCTGCAATGGACACTACGTGACATATTTGGAAAGAGTATACAGGGACGCTGTCCTGTGTCCCGCACAAGCAATACGGAAGGTGATGTGTGCCTAAGCATGCCAAAGGAGCACAACATCATATCTGATCAAGAAAATTCTCTGGATAATAGTGCCCAGGAGGTTACTTTTGAGGAATCAGACGACTTCGTCCGCAAGTGCTTTGCAATCAAGGGTGACTCGACACTCAATATCGGGGTAGATGGGGCAGACCACGCAAGCACTATCCCTGTTCTTCGGCCGCCCATTGACGTGCATCGATCGCTCAGCGGTTATGGAAGTGAACGAGGTGGCATGCGCGTTGTCATATCTAATATCCACTCCGAGGCTGTCAACATCGTCTACCTGGAGTCCCTTCCTTGGTACCTCAAACCATACTTGCACACGTTGACGACAACTGTCTCTGGAGTTTCCAAATCGCACGATGTGTTAATCACAAATATCTACTACCGTCCGGCTCTAGACCGTGAGCGAGGAACACTTTTGGAGATGTCACTAACGATACCGCCGGAATCGACGGTCGTGTTTGCCTATGAGTTTGAAAAGGCTATTTTGAGGTACACGGAGTACCCTCCCGATGCCAATCGAGGGTTTGATATCGCCCCTGCTGTGGTCACAATTAAAGGGTTGGGATCTCTTGGTGGTGATATCCAGCTACGTACGACATCTGTTCTCCTCTCACTGCCTACGCCAGACTTTAGCATGCCTTACAATGTCATCATCCTGACCAGCACAGTGGTTGCGCTGGCATTTGGAAGCGTCTTCAACTTACTCGTGCGCAATTTTGTCGCAGTCGATGAGGTTCAGCTCAGCTCTATATGGAAATGGAAGAGCCTCCTCTCACGTTTTGGAAGACGACGCGACAATCAATAGACATATATTCCTCGCTATATTTATACATTTGCATCTCCGGACGCCCGCTCCCCGCTCATCCACGCCTATTTTGATGGTCTCGAATGAGTCGTGCCATGATGTTTGGATTGGAGAGCATTTCACTATCCACAGACGGATTTTCTGCGATTATGGCTTGCAGCAATTGCAGATCTTGGGGCGAAATCCCGGACTTTTGAGCTTCAGAAGCCTGAATTCCTGAAATTGCGCTTAGTGGATCTTGAACTCCCTGCTGCACCTGTGCAATTGGTTCTGGATTGGTTGCTTTAATGTCAGCTCCGCTTGGGGCTGCGGCTGGTTGGGCTTCTATAGAGATTGACTGCTGGGCTCCCGGTAAGGGTGACAAAGACAATGGATCAACCTTTGCGACAACATAAACACCGAGCAGTATTTTGTGTCTCCGAGAACCCTCCGGTATCTGATGCCCATCCACCAAATAAAAGAACTCTGGCAATTTTTCCTCCACGTCAAGAGTTATGAGAAACGAGTCTCTGACGTTTGGCAAATTGTGTTTTAAAACTCCATAGCGTTTCCTGAGTTGAAGATGTGAAAATAATTTGTCAAATCCCCCCCTGGCTTCGCGGTCCTTTGCTGTAAACATGACAGCAACTAAACTCTTAGACTGCGAGAACCTTTGATTGCATAGATATTCGGTCGCAGTGTCATGCGCAATGCGACCCTCGATGCTCAATACCGGCTCCAGCACATGATCCCATCTCGCTTTCATATCGAGGCCACCTGCAAAGCTTGCATAGGCAGTAAAAGTCGAGACATTATTCATCCCAATCTTTCCTTCCCAAATAAATGACGGTGGGGAAGCAGTTGTACTGAGAGCAAATTGAGAAGGCGAGTAAGGTGGACTAGCTGGTGCATTGTCTTCATCTTCAAACATCCTTTCAATCTCCGGATCTGCATCAGTGACCTTCTCCTGCACGGAATAAGCCTGCGCTACTGCTTCCGAAGGGGAATGCATAGGGACAGCACTTGCGGTCGACGGAGATCGAACACTGTTCCAAACATTCTTAATATCAAAATTCGACCCAGACGACTTTCGCAATACCTCTGCCTGTACTGTTACTGGGCTCTTTGACTCCGGGCTATAGGACGCCTGTTCAACGGGAGGCGGACTGGCAGAGCTCTGTGGAGGCGAGGGATTGGAAATGTGGGTGGGAGACTGATTATCTGGATCCTCTTTGTGGTTTGTTGAAAATGATGCCGGCGCCGTATTTTCTGACGTTGACTTTGAAAATTCTTGCTCTCCTTCAACAAGTTCTTCGCCCTTGTGCGTTCGTCTGATACGTGGGCCTTCGGCTGCACGCAAAACCGACTGTTTGGTACTCTCCGCCCGGACTGCGTCCGTGAGTTCGCGGAGCTCCTGATTTGCTAGTTCTTCCGAGGGCATAGTACTAATCCTTTGAGGGGTAATTTCACCAAAGACCACTCTAGCTGGTAGACCGGGATTTTTCTCGTCCCTCAAATTGAAACTGAGAGTTCGAGACCGATCTCTATACTTTTGCCCAACGTCTTTACCATCCCGGTCAGTCAACTCCATATACATCGCATGCTCAATCTCAATAGCCAACTTCTCTGCGCGTTTCTCAGGTGAGTCGTCATGGAGATCTAACTTCCCATTGCTTGCGGCCGTCACTATGGTCGGAAGAAGAGCCCTTTGAAACACCCCAGCAACAGACCGTCTCGTTGAATCCAATATTTCGGCAATGGTATTACTAGTCTCAAGCTGGGCGAGCGGCTTTTGTCTGACAATTTGGGCCTTTTTGGTTTTGGATTTAAGAGGCGGCGTGAATACAGGTTTTCGTTCGTGAGTCGCTGTGACTAGATGTTCGGGTTTGGTAGAAGAAAAACGTCGGGACTTTAGGCGGTGCTCCACTGGTGGGGCATCGTCAGCTTCAAACTCCGAGTCTGAATCCTCTTGAATGGATTTACGCTTCTTTGCGCGTGATCTTGAGTCCATTCCTCCGTTTGAGGCTGCTGAATGGCTAGCTTTGGCCGCCATCAAAAGCTCTCTCATTGAACGACCAGCTGGAGCCTTTAAAGCCTCTTCCTCGTCTTCATCGTCGAACGTGGCGTTGCCAATGTCTGCAGCCATGACAGTCTCTTGAACTGGGGCACTCATGGTCTTCCCTTCAGCCATTTTTCGAAGAAGTTCATCGTGGAGATCTGGTCGACATTGTTCGCAAAAGTAATTTTCCGGGGTGGAGGCTTTTCCTAAAACACATTGATTGTGTTGCCAGACATTGCAGCTCTCGCATTGAACAAATTCTCTCTCTGTTTCATCCTCGCTAGTAGCTCCACAAACACATCGAATAACATCCTCATCCGCAGTCTCTGCAGCGAGTTCAGGCTCTGGTTCTTCGCCGCCTGCCTGAGTGCCAGATTTCCTTTGTTTGTCTTTAGCTTTCTGAGTTACCGGAATCTTGACCTCCTCGCGTCCCAGAGGCTTTTGACCCTTATTCTGCCTTCCACTCCTTCGTGGTTCTTCAGCCATGCTGCCTACCTTCCGCGCAGATATGGCACAGATGGTGGCACTCAAACGACTTCTAAAATGAGGGAGCAGTCTTTCAAGAGGGTTCTACACAATGCTCAATTAAAAATTAGATGTGCGCCCCCTTTCTTCGTGAGTTTAGAGTTGGGAATGGATTGCGTCGTGGTGGTGATGGTGTGGTGGTTTGGAAACTGTGTGTGTGGCAGAAACTCCATATAAACGCTATCTCTGTTTTGCTGCTTAGCATGGGATGCAGAAAAGGGAGTTGGAAGCCAGTGGCAGCGAGAAGCAAGGTGCCAAGCATCGCAAAGTTGAGAAGGATTCCTTCGACGAGCAAAGTGGACGCCAAGAACAAGTAGCTATTGATGTGGATGAAGACGAATGGGAGAAGTTTCAAGCTCTGGTGCACAAAGAAGAAACCGACCAGCCGGCTGAGCAGGAAGCAACTGACGAACTGGTCGCAGAGCCAGATTTGACGACTTTCGACACCTCCGAAGACCTCCCCTCCGACGATGAACGTCTAAGAAACGACTTGGTTTTACAGAAGGAGCTCGACAGGCGGGTCGAGAATATAAGGGAGAGAGTAGCTCGGATGAGAAAGCAAAAGAAGCCAAGTGCAATCCAATTGAGGGGTAACGAACGGACTTCTCAAGGCTCTAAATCTGAAACTGAGCGTTCTGAGGCTGACGAGGAAGAGGATTGGTTTCAACAAGCTCAGACCCACTAAGAACAAGACAAGTGAATAGAAAATGATAAAAATGTAAAGTTTTTTTTCATTGCTATGGGCCTGGTACCAAATTGTCTGTAAAAATTCATTCTGTGTAGCTTCCATCTATGTCACACTCGTTTTCAAAGAATGCAAAGAATGGGAATGGTAAAGCCCAATTCGAGCTGGGTATTTCTCTGGTACTGTTCAACTGGACAGCACTGCGACTAGCTGTGCAGAATGGCTGGGGTGGTCCTGAAAGTGAAGATAAGAGGGATTGGCTTGCAGGTGCGGTTTGGGAGCTGTTTGAGAAAGAGGATAATCTACCAGCCATGTTTGACGTAGAAGACTTGCTTCAACAAGTGATGCAAGATGAGTTTGAAGTCATTCTCGAAGATGACTCTGCGATTCAAATCGCGGGGGAGATTATAAGAATCTACGAAGAGTGCTCGGTTGGCGACTTTAAGTCGGTCCTTACCCTCTTCGAGAGCTTTCAAAAAGACAAAGAGAAAGTGGATCTTGTTTCTTTCAACCAAAACAAGAGTGATGGTAGCGAAGATTCGGACGAAAGTGGGTCCGACGTAGACATGGAATCTGGTGAAGATATGGAGCCCGGCAATCGCCCAATGTCTGCAAGCAGGAAAATAGTCGACGACGAAGGATTTGAACTTGTACAAGGAAGACGGTAATGTCAACGTTTACGAAGTTTGATAAATCAAAAGGACGACGGTACAAAAAGTGCACCTATAGTTCATGCAAGAGCCTGTCTAAGCCGAGTATTGGAGAACATCTCTCCACAATTCATTGTTCTCACCAATTGTGTATGCTACTGTGCAGTCACTCAGCTGTTTTCCAGTAGACAGGCAGTCCAGCTGTGAAATAAGATTTTCGAGTAGGATTGCTCGGCCTGCAGCCTGACCATATCCACCATCAAAATCAACATGGGTCACATGAATATGAAAGTGAAAATAAGATGGCAAATCTTTGTCAGCTGAAAATGAAAATCCCCACTCACAATGGACGTAGAGTTTGAGTTGATTGGACGCTATACCAAGGTACGTTTTGGTAACAGCATCAATGATCTTTCGCCGGACACTCGTGAGCCAGAGAGCATCACTTTTCTCTAGGTCGCGAATAGTTCGAATATTACGACGTCGAACAATGCATTGGAGATATATGCTAGACATTGTCTTTCTGTCCCATTTCCTTCCTGTTAAAACGACTTATTGAACGATTTCCTACAGATCTGGAAGCAAAACGAACCCCGAGAAATCATCCGGGTTCTCGAAAACAATGCGTTCTCCTTCGGCCTTTCCATCAAGTATGTTGAAGACCCATTGAATTTGGCTTGATGGCAAGCTTTCAATGTAGGGCAGCGTTAATTTCTTGTACACCTCTGGCGTTTCCACCACATAGTGACTCTTTTGTGGGGAGTGCTTCATAATCTGCTATAATTTTTTAATAATAACCCTGATTGCTCACTTACCTTTTCGGATGCCGGGTAAATCAAAGTAAGTTTGTGAGATTTTTTATCGGCCTTTTGCGCCAAGAGCCAATGGTACACATCATTACTCTGGAGCAATTCCAATGAACTGAGTGTCCCATCACAGAAAAAGTCTTTCATGTTCTCAATTTCAAATGCAAGCTTCTCTGCGAGAACGATGGCGGCATTGCCATCAATTGAGCCCAGAAGAGCGATTGATTTGGCCCGAGGATCTACATTAAACTGTGGTAATAGTCAATCACTTACCTTCATTTAGAATACGCTGAAACTCGAAAGACCGTATTAGATCTGCCATATCAAAACGCCCAAGCACTAGAAATCGTGAGAATGGATGTGTATGCACTTCTTATAGCGCTTTTATCTCTCGTCATCTGATGAGTGGTGTCACCGGTGTGAGCCAGCGAGTAGATGAATTCTGCCCGATTGACGGCTGTTCAAAATTGAAAACCAAATCAACCCAATTCGGCAATTGATCGACTGAATATCCCACAACTGCACAACACCAGGGGTACCGGGCGAGTGTGCATGCATTGGGGCCGACCCATCTCGCGAGAACTTAGAAGAGGAAGATTTCTGCAATGTGGAAGGAGAATACTTCTTAAGCAATCCTTTACGAAAACGCGGTCTACGTCGAGATGCTATTCTTCCGAGGAGTCCAATTCAGACGTTTTGCCCTGGTACCTGCAAGACCCGGTCCATGTAAATGCTCGTCGCGACGCTCTGCAGCAAAGGCAAAGACAGTTGCCTCTGCCAAGTCTGCCCGATGACTGTTCGTCCTTAATACGAAGCTGTATTGAATATTTTGTGCTGGAGCAAGGCCTCACCAATGTCTCTTACCTTGATCTAAAGACGCAGACCACACTATTTGAGAGCATGGTTGTGGCTACAGCTCGAAGCGAGCGACACCTTCAAGCCTCTTCGGAAAATATTGTACGGTGGTTAAAGAAGACTCAAGGGCTATCGAGTAGAGCAGAAGGACTTCTAACCGCAGTTGATATGAAGGTGCAGAGGCGAAGGAAGATGAGGAAGCTTAATATGTCTCTGGAAGAAGCTGATCAAAGTGTGGAGAGAAATGACTGGGTATGCATTGATGTGCAGGACGAGAAGGTTTTATTCCAAATTTTCACTGAAGAAAAACGAGGAGAAGTCGATTTGGAGGCCCTCTGGAAGGAGGGGAATCTAGGTGTTGCCTCGCGTACAACTGTATCAGATCTCTACGGCCAAAAGCGTGGTTTACACACATGCCGTACGAGAAAGGCACACTCGATGGCACCTATGATGAGTGGACTGTCTGCAGATGCTGATCAATGGATAGAATTTGACCGTGCAGTACGTGCAGGCCGTTTTAAGATAGCATCGAGAATGCGAAGAGCACTCGATCCAATGGACCTACATGGGAATTCTCTCGACGTCTTGCGTGCGCATACCCAGCATGTTCGGTTTATGCAAAGGAGGCAATCAAAGTTCAAACGTACGTGGAAAGGAAGATTAGAAGTCACGGAGTCCTTTGAAGACTCCATGCCCATGAACTCGACACAATCACATTTCGACGAAAAAATACAATTCTATGTGGCTATACGCAACTTTAAGCCCGCTTTAGTGCCTTTACACAGAATCCAGGAAATTTTTGGAACAATGCAGATTCGAGGTATTGCTCTTTCTAAAGAATCCTACCGTATAATTCTGAATTGCACTGCATCTCAGGAAATTCCCCGGGACAAGGATTTTCAATTTGGCCTTGAGAGACGTCGCATTCGGAATGTTGTGCAATTTGCTCAAAGCATCAGTGAAGATACAAGACCAATCACGTGGGATGAAGACTTATGCATAGCGACTTACGTTGCTGGTTTTGGCCTCACTCCAAATGTGGCCTTTACGGCCGAACATTGCATGAGAGATTTTGGCATTGAATTTACACCTAGGTTTTATGGAGTGATGATGACTTTACTAGCCCGAAGGCATAGATGGCAGATCTTTTGGAAACGGTGGAACGAGCTAAGCTTTGCTAGCATTAAGAAAGACAGCAATCTGTATGCAATGGCATTCAGTTTAGTGGCCAAGTATGGTCATGCAAGACAAATTGGGTATGTACTCACGGATGTAATGGATCAGATGCTTTCACAAGGCATTTCGCCTGGGAGGAAGCTTGTGCACGCACTCACATTATGCAACAGAAAAGTTCCTACCACCTCCCTCGACCGCTTTAAATACGATGCTAAAATACAAGCATTTCTTGCTTCTTCTTAAGGGGCTTTGGAGCAACCTGTAAACTAGCTTGCACATAGTTATTAGTTTCGAAATCCACGGAAAATAAGCACGTGACCTCACATGTGGATGAATGAGCGAGAACCCAATTCCCCATGTCCACACTGCCCTGGACAAACAGCCACGAGGCAGGAGGAATCGAGACATAAAAATACTACCATATGTTGCCAAGGTTGGGCTTGCTGGTGGTGTCGCCGGGTGTGCTGTATGTTCATACCACTACATTCAAGCTAACGACTTTAGGCAAAAACACTTATAGCACCTCTTGACCGTGTCAAAATCCTTTTTCAAGCTTCAAACCCGCACTTTGTAAAGTATACAGGGAGTTGGCTTGGAGTTGTCAATGCTGCGAAAGCAATTCGACACGAAGAAGGCTTACGAGGCCTCTTTCGCGGCCACTCTATGACTCTCTTTCGAATATTTCCCTATGCTGCAATCAAATTCGTGGCATACGAGGAATTCCGAGTGCTTCTAATTCCCTCTGCCGACAAAGATACCGGTGTTCGACGGTTTTTGGCTGGCTCCTTCTCCGGCGTTACCTCTGTCTTCTTCACTTATCCCCTCGAAGTAGTCCGGGTTCGAATGGCTTTCGGAACTAGAAAGTATGAGAGAACATCCATTAAGGAGGTTTTTCGCAAAATTTACCATGAAGGTGTTGGGCGAGATGGCCCTGCCAAAGGTATACACAATTTCTATCGTGGTTTTAGTCCGACACTAGTAGGAATGTTTCCGTACGCCGGCGTTTCGTTTTGGACACACGACTTTATCGGCGATCTATTCCGAAAACGATTTGCAATGCATGCGACTCTGTCGTCGAGTGAAGATTATCAAGAGAGGCGCCCGTTGACCTTCTGGGCAGAGCTGATATCTGGAGGAATCGCTGGACTTAGTTCGCAGACAGCGAGCTATCCTCTCGAAATTATTCGTCGACGAATGCAAGTTGGGGGAACGGTGGGTGCGGGCAAGTTCCTAACTATGTGGGAGACAGCAAAACTTGTATGGACGACATCTGGCGTTCGTGGCTTCTTTGTTGGCCTGAGCATTGGTTATATCAAGGTAAATTCTGGCTACCGAGCCTTACTGACTTCAGATTGTACCAATGACTGCCACGTCCTTTTTCGTTTACGAGCGCATGAAACTATTATTCTCAATATAGGCGAGCATACTTTGTATATAGATCATGAAAGAACACTACTACTGTAAATGAATTGCATGTACTATCAAGGTCTTGCGGCGAATTTCTTGGAAAAAGTAATGGAAAACTGGCAGCATGATGCGGGCTCAGGTCGTAAAGTCCTTGTATTCTGCAGCCCAAAGGAAAACGTCGTGGCTAATGTCTCCGCTGACAGTGAGCAGAGATTTCACAGCGCCTATGAAATTAGAAACATTAGTTTCCTGCGAGCTATTGAAGTCTATTACGCCGCGACGCTCTCAGCTGCCCGAGCACTGACTGCATCGCTCCCTTTCGATGACTCTACAAATCACATATGGCTTGCAGTTTATGGTCTATTCGAAAGCCACAAACTCATTGGCGAATATTCGGCTCAAGGCATTGGGAAAACGATAGCATCTCTAGTTGAGTGCACGGAAAATACAATATTACTAGGTGATGTGGTATCTTTGGACTCAGACATTCCCATCCTGAACCCCTCGTCCATATCGAGTAGGATCAGCGCACAGTCAACCCAAATCTCAAGTGTCCTCAGACGTTGGGTGTAAGGAAATTGCTTCACTTGCGAGAAACAGTCTATACCTTGATTGCCATTGCTTGCTCCATTTCACCAAAGTACAAAGATATATGTGACTGCAACTTTGCGTACTCCAGCTGGACGTTGCGCATCTCGTTGTCATTCTGCGATCGAAGATCTGCCATTTTCTGCTCGACATACTCTATATTGGCCTTCTTCTTCTCCATCTCCTTGGAGCGCATCTGTCTCTCTGCAGTCACTGTTGCATAGTCAGTTTGGATTTCTGACATCTTCTTTTGTGCGGCTTCTCTCTTAGCTTCAGCTTGCCTCCGTGCTCTTGATAGTTTGTCTTCCGCATTGTTCAACTGCCGAGCAAGCTGCTGCTCTTTCACTTCAACTTCTCGTACTTCAATTTGTTTTTGCTCAACGCTTTCGTTTTGCCGTGCAACTTTCTTTCGGGCTTCTTCAACCCTATGCATTTCTGTTTCACATTCTTCCATAAGCCTCAAACAAGCTTGCAGGTCCTGCTCTACAAAACCCATTGCTTCAACCTTGGCTTGGAGTTCGCGGGAGCGTTTTTCCAAAGATGAAACGGAGGTTTTGTCCGTAGCAAGCGAAGCGCCCATCTCAACGATTGCTTGTTTTAATTTTCTAGGTGATTGCACGACTCGAGATCTTACTTTTGCAACTTCTTGCTTTGTACTGACGCTGAGGAACTGTTCATTTGCTAGTCTGTCGGTTAGGATGGACTTTTCTTGTTTAAGTCTGTCGATGTCATGGCTCATTTCGGTTTGAGCTCGCTTCAATGCCCTTAGATCTTCCGTGAGGTGATGGTTTGTTTCCTTGGCAGCTTTCGTGAGAGGCTCTTCTTCCAATTTTTGTGCACGAAGGCTCGTAAGCTTTTCCTCGAGATCCTCATTCTCGAACTTTAATCTATCAAGCCTGTCGTGATTAGACTCTGCTTTTATCGCATACTTCTCCAAAATCGATTGTCTTTCCTCACGGAACTTTGCAAAGTTGAGGATGTTGGAGAGAATTTTGTGGACGCGAGCGCTTTCTGGCTTAACGATGTCGCGTAGGGAAAAATCATCAACTTGACACTCTTGTACCAATCGCGCTAGTTGGGAGTAAAATGACATGAGTCCTAGAGCGTCTCTGTGAATCTCAAAATTGTCAATACATTCTGCTGCAGCGTTCACACATCCATCAAATTGTTCGCGACTCGCGCCCATCAACCAATCGGTAAAGCGTTCATATACGTAATACATTCTGTGGGGTGTAGGTTTCAGAAGATCTTCCTCTGTGATATTCACATCCAGCTCGTGAAGAAGTGCCACGATCTCGTTTGTAGCGAGCTTCGGAACAATGAAAAGATTATTATCCATATACGCGTTACTCCTACTAGCTTGAGCGTAGCTTGAGTTTGTCTGATTTCGCGCCTTAATTGTTGACATTGTGAGGTGTTGATGTTTCGCGGCTGTCGGAATTCAATTCAGTCCGTATTTGTTGTCATAGCGATAATCAAGACTTGCGACATGACTACAGATGAACACTTGAAAGACACTTTATAGATTGTATGGCAAAAGATGCTCATGAGAGGAAGCAAGAGGACGAGTTTACTCATGTGAGTGCCATCCACAATAATGATAGTGCATCTCCTTTGAGCAGTGATTATGACGGAGAGGTTTCTTTTCGAGGGTTTCGGGTGCTCGGAGCATTGGTGTTGATTGTTGGAAATCTTCGACTGGCTTTAGAAAACCTTCTCAAGTATGGAGTTCTTATGCGATTAGGCTCCACAGGTATCCCAGTCTACGACCTGAAACTTACCGCTCTACTTACTATGCTGATCCCTCTGCATCTTTTCTTTGCGTTGGCAGTTGAACTTGTGGCTGCGCGAGCAGCAAAGGGTCAGAAGGGACAAGAAAAGAGAATACGGGATGGAAGTCAAAATACGACAAAGACGATTTCTCGAAAGGTCTTTCGAGAGTCCTGGCGGGTCATTGCTTTAATCCACAGCATCAATGCAGCCTCCTGTCTGATGATTAGCACTTGGGCAATCTACAATTGGATGTGGCATCCACTTCCAGGAATCATCTGTCAGATTCACGCTGTCATCCTTTGCTTGAAGGTGGCATCTTTTGCTCTGACGAATCGAGATCTTCGTGACGCTTATCTCAGCAATGCGCCCAGCCCCAAGGCGTATGCTCCGTGTCCGTATCCAACAAACGTGTCCATTTCTAATGTCATGTATTACTGGTGGGCTCCAACGCTTATCTGTAAGTTGTCATTTTCAGTAGAATAACCGTTTAGATCAGCCAGTATACCCACGATCACCAAGCATAAGGATAGTATTTCTCATGAAGAGATTAGCAGAATTAATAGTGGCTTGCTGCCTTATCTACATCTTAATTGCCCAATACGCCTCACCACTACTACGGAATGCAATTGCTCCCCTGCGCGATATGAGCACACCTAAAAGTCATAAGATTTTAATTGTACTGGAGCGCGTATTGAAACTATCCACTATATCACTGCTCGTATGGCTTGTTGGTTTCTATGCAGTTTTTCATTCGCTTCTAAATGCTTTAGCAGAAGTCTTACGTTTTGGAAGTCGTGACTTCTATCTTGATTGGTGGAACTCAGGTTCAATGGGAACATTTTGGAGGACATGGAACAGGCCAGTATATCACTACTTCAAACGCCACATCCTAAAACCGCTGATATTAAAACGTGGGTGGTCTGCTCGGAGTGCTGGTGTAGTTGTATTTTTCTTCTCTGCAATCCTTCATGAACTTGTTGTTGGAGTACCATGTCACAGCGTCAATGGCACAGCTTTTCTGGGAATAATGTTTCAATCAGTTGGAGTTATTGTGACGCAGCCATTGGAGAAGTCGAGACTCGGTGCAACAATTGGCTCCATTATATTTTGGTCGACCTTTTGTCTTCTTGGCCAACCTACATTAGTGGTCATATACTTCCTCGCCACTTGGGACAATGTACATCCTGAGATGTGATAGTAATATCCGCTTAGGTAGAATAGCATCAGCCGAATTGCTTCAGCCTTGTCAGTTCTCAGCGATCTCTGTTCTCTAGCCTGTTCTACTCTGTCTTCTAAGGGGGAAAACATAGGAACGCGGCAAAGATTAACTTTAACGGGGGTAGAAGATCGTTCTGACGCTTTACTCGCACTCGAGACGTTTTCACGAAACTAACAAAAATGTGCTTCAAATCTGTTGTCGGAACAGGACTTGTCGGAGAATCCGTGAAAATTTCAGAGGATGCATGAGTAAGACAGCCTTGCAAAATTTACACGGTCCTACGTATGGTACACAGTCTTTCCTTTAACTCTTTTGCGCCCTCTATGCCTGTCGAACCATATGCCCATCCTTAGACTGACGAGATAATTGCAACAAAATCACAGCATTACCACAACGATCTTAAGATGACGTTATACCCATGAGGCCCATTCCTACAAAAAACCAAACGATGGCTTGGTTTTGTGTATCTTGTTTTACCGCTGTTTCGTATAGCTGGGCAGATATTGCCGTCATGATGCCTGCAGTCATTGCAAACACCACCCCGTATCCAGTAGATGGATCTCCAGGTGGCAGAAATGCATAGGCAATTAAAGCACCCAAAGGCTGAAGCAAAGACACTGCGGTAGCAAAGCCTATTGCTTTCAGTCGCGAGTCGAGGGCTATGTAGAGTGGAAATGCCATAGAGAATCCCTCAGCGATATTGTGCACAAATAACGATATAAAAATAGTGATACCAAGCGATTTATCAGCATTTGAGGATGCAAACACAAGCGCACCTTCCGGTAACTTGTGGATACATAATGACAACGCAGTCTGAATGCCGATACGTAGCACTTTAGGTGTTAGCCAGCAGGAAAAAAAAATAACTTACACCGCGATCTTTCTTGCTCATAATGGTGATGGTGTGGACTTGAGTCGTCCATACCTTCTTGTCCGTGAGATCCCGAACTAAAACCATTATCTGCCGTGGCCTTTCTGTAACAGTGACTGCAGGGACGCGAATACCCCATACAATCATTCTCGGGATTTTTGCATGATCTTAGCCGCGAAGAGCGTTTGCGCTTATTCGCCTCACTTAGCAAAGGTTGTTCTTCAGCAGCCACATTCTGATCGTCGCCACCTTGTACGTCATTGATCTGTGGATCTCCTTCTTGTGTATCCGGACCGTCCTCTTGGTCGTGCGCACATTGAACAATCGATAGAGGTGTTAGTTTGTGCATAAAGATATTTATGAGCCCACACAGTAGCACCCCTGCCAGGAAGCACAGGGTAAGTATGGCGTCTCCGAGTTTCAAGTAGCCTGACGCTTCCGCCAAGACCTTCCACAAAGCGGCAAGAATCATGACTCCAGCGCTTAGACTCAACGCTATGACCATGAACACGCGGCTCTCCTTCATATCAAACTTCTGAAAGCGGGGAATTTGGCGGATTGGGATATCTGCAAACAGTATACAGCTCCCAAGAATGCCAGCTAGACCTCCAAGGCTGCTGAGCAAGAAGCCTCGCGTGTCGCTGTCCATTTCGAGAATGTCCATCAGACCAGCAGCTGGGTGGCAATCTCCGAATTTGATGGTTCTTGCGCGGTTCTTGCGTGGGTGGGGAGAACTTTCGTGCTGTCGCTGACCAATAGGAAGCTTTGTAATTACTCCCCCATTACACACATAACCAACACCCAGTGTGGGAGGCGCTGAGTTTAACCCGTCGACACTTTGCAGCCTGCACCTCTGCTTCTTGCATAGCCAAGAGAACACATCCCGCTAAGTTGTGGGCTTCTGACCCTGTTTCTGGTGGTGAGATCCGGCGAGACCAACTCTGTCGCATCCCTTGGCTTATGGAAAATCCAGCGCACACGCTTCTTCAAATTGCCCAGCACGACAATCCCGGAAGTCCCACGGAGATGGAGTATGTGCGCGAGGGCCGATCTTCGATCGAGTACGAGGTTGGCCAGATATGCGGTAATTGTGGCACCACTCGGACGCCGCTTTGGAGACGAGCACCTGATGGCAAAACGATCTGCAATGCATGCGGTCTGTATTTGAAAAACAGAAACCTTTCCAGGCCCGCGAATTTAAAGCGTCCGCAGCAGGTGGTCGTGGATGCGAGCATCAAACCAAAGATGGGGACATGCCCAGGAGGCGGTCATTGTGACGGAACAGGCGGAGCAGACGGATGCAATGGATGTCCCGCTTTTAATAACCGCATTGCCAAGTCTCAGAGTGTTTCGCTCCCAGGCCGCAACGCGACACCTCCGAGGCTCGTGGAGAACAACCATGAAACGCACGATAAAGTGGCTGCAATGGATGATGAAGCAAATGAATTCGCGCAAAAGGGAGTAGATGGGACGGCCGTTGTTGCGTGTCAAAATTGTGGAACAACTATTACTCCTCTGTGGAGAAGGGATGAACATGGACACACTATTTGCAATGCCTGCGGCTTATATCATAAACTACATGGCGCTCATCGCCCGGTTGCAATGAAAAAATCTATCATCAAACGGCGGAAACGAGTTTTTACTCCTTCGGGCGGGGATTGCGGGAGAGCTGGAAGTGCCAACGAGGACTTAACCTACGGACTAGATAACGGCAAATTTACCAGTTCACAAGGGCGTCAAGATACTTGTTCGTCGACAAATTATGCCATCGACTTTACTGGGTTTCAGTCTTCACCTATAGATACCAACGGCCCTACAGAAAATTTTTCATCTATCAACGGAAGCGAAATGCGGCATTCTCCACACGAAGTAAGGACTTTGATACTTTCTCTCCTCACCCCCCATATTCCGCCAACTCATCTGCCTGCAGGAGGCCTCCATAATCATGAATTGAAGCGATCTTATGACGAAATGGTTGATCAAGCACAGAATGCGGCTTCTGCCTGGCAGAATAGTATTACTGAAGCGCGGAAACTATGTTCAAGTCTGGATCAACGCCCTCAACAGGCAAATCAAGAGACCAATCTCTTCAAGGCCATGTCACCAACCAAAATCGGCAACTTGACTGGCGCAGAAAAGGAGGGGAAGAAGTCTGCTTGAAAGATAATATAAACCTTGTTCATAGTTTGTCTCTCCAGAATAATGTCTCACGATTATCGTCGTATTCTTTCTTATTCGCTCGTCTATATTTCCCTCAACCTTAAATCGAGAAAAGGGACGCGTCAAGTTTCTTTCTGGAAGCATGTGGAAAATTGCACAGGGGGCCTTGTCGGCCGTTGCTGGCACTGCCGAACCGGTTTATGGTAAAGAGGCTGTGCATCCTGTGACTGGTAGCTCGGAGGCTCTGGAAATCGCAGACCTCCGTTGGATAGATCCGCCTGGTACAAATGTTGAGACGCAGACGTTTTATTTCATACACCCTGAGTCAAAGTATGCAGGTTTCGTGCAACTCATTCACTCTCATATCACACCTCTCAGTCCAAGCGTGCAGTTCACATGTCGAGTATGGCATCCAAGTGATCTTACTACCAGGCTCTGGACGTCAACAAACCTACCCACATTTGAGTTCAGCAATGACCACAAGGACATCAAGGGAGACAACACTTACGTAAAACTCTCGGAAGACGGCAATACATATTCCATCTCTTCGTCTGCAAACTCTCAATCTGTTGTCGATCTCAAATTCTCACGCATGGCACCTGGTTTGAAAATTGGCGATGCAACTACTCGCTACGGTCAAGATAAACTTAGGCCCTGGGGCTCTATGCGACATGTCTTTTGGCTGTCTGCCAGCGTAGAGGGCCACATTGTGGCAAAAGGCCAGGCGCTCGACCTGACTGGCGCCAAAGGAATGTTTGTAATGGCTATGCAAGGAATGAAACCGCATCACGCAGCCGCTCGGTGGAACTTTATGAACTTTCAGTCGGAGAACATTTCTGCCGTAATGATGGAATTCACAACGCCATATAGCTATGGTTCGACGCGAGTGAACGTGGGAGGCGTCTCTGAAGGTGACAATCTTGTCATTGCATCTCTCAACAATACAGCTACTCACACAGATCATGAACAGGACGAAGAAGCTGGATGGCCTATGCCACGACGTGTTCTGTATAACTGGGACGATGGAAAAGCTATTCTCGACGCTCCCATGTCGACTGTTATAGAAAAGATAAACGTGATGGCAGAGGTACCTGGCGTTGTCCGCTCCCTTGCAACTTCATTGAGCGGTGCGAAGCCATACATTTATCAGTTTTGTAATTCTGCCACAATTCACTTGCATGTCAACGACAAAGAGACAGTTGAAGAAGGCACTTTTATTAGTGAGTCAACCTTTATTTGCTGAAACGGTGCGTGTATACCCGATAGAACGTTGAAGTCGACCGACTTCTTGCTGCAAAGCTGCCGAATTGGATAATGCGCGTTGCAACTGCGAGAACAAAACACTACTATTACCATCATTTGTGAGCTTGAAGGCGTCGAGCTGCTCATTAAATTGGTCATACAGCATTTCGTTTTCATCTGTCAGGTCCTTGCTCACTAATTCGAGCTTTGCTATTCTGTCATCCTTGTCTTGTACTGATGCTTCCAGCTCGTAGACTCTATGCATCAACATATCACAATTACACGAATCCGTGCGGAGGTTTTCTTGAGCAATAAAGCATCCTATTTGAGGTTGTAGCGGCGAGGTATTGGTGTGTATTTCGAGAAGTGGTAGAGGTTTGCTGGTATTGAAGGCTTTTGTCGGCAAGGGTGAAATAACTTGTTTACGAATGGCTTCCAAGTTTTTCTTAGGTGGAGCAGGCTTGCGGCGAATCATTTCAGTTCCATGTCGTGTTCTCAAGGTCTTTTCGTCTATATTTCGAAAGCTAGCATCCAGTGCCGCATTTTCGTAGACTGCAGAGGGTGGCTTATCCTGAAACAATTTGGAACGGACATTCTTCTCGCTAACTGGATCCTTGTACTCTTCAAGATACGCTGCTTGTAAAGAGATTCTTCGGTCGGAAGTCTTTCTTTGGTTGGGTGCCGTTCGCGAGACTGTTCTTACACTCCCCGGCTGACTAGGATTGAGGTGATGAACGGTATGAGCCCGTTTGACATTAGCAGAATTGTTAATCAGAGAGGAGGGAGAATGATGGAAGAGCTTTTGTGGACTCTTTTTCAGCTTCGTCAAGAATTTTGAGGGTGACAGTGGGAGGTTCTTGTGAGCTGGATTTTCACGGTCAATTGCTATGCTGTCAAATATCTCATGAAGCCGTTGCCGACGTAACTTGTATATACGATCTGATAGAGGGCGATTGAAACTCCAGAGACCTGTTGTATGGATTTTCACAATTGACTTGAGAATGTGAGCTTGTAGTTCATTTCCGCCAAATTCACGATCTGCAACGTAAGCTGCACTTTTGCTTTCCGCTCCTTTCAAGGAAGTACGGAGCCGATACGTTTTTGTTCCGATTGTATCAACAAAGATCGCATTTACTGCTTGCGATGGGTCCGCTACTGTGCTATTAAACGTCATCAAGGTGTGTGACTTTCTCGTATTAGAGCTGTATTGTACCTTACCTTGCAGCTTACAATAAACTGTCCTACCATCCTTGTGAAATACCGTAGTGTCATCATCGCTGTGAAGAGCACATATCTCCTCGATCACTTTAGGAGCTTGGTTTTCGTAGTGGCCTTTGAGCTTCATGTGTAGGTGAGACTCAGCAACAACTGAGTCAGAATGCACCGGTTTCAATATCAATGACCTTTTGTCCATGCTATGAAGTAGTACACATTCATCATATTTGAAATGATAAAGAAACTGTAGCGTATGTAAACGCCTAGCTATACTCCTCAATTGCACTAAATCTTTTTTGGCAATAGTAGATGCCACCGACCTTCCTGGAATCTCGCCGGAGATAATGACAATTCCTGCAGTATAGAATAGGAGTGCAACAGGCAGTGCAGCATCACTCGAACACGCACGCTGCATGTAAGCATCAACGGCTAGTTGCAACTGACTGTCTTCGTTCCATTGCAGGTGGTTCGGCCAATTAGAAACGTTGTTGGCCAGCACATGGTAGGTACTCTTCTCACCACCATCCATCACCGCTTTCCCGCCACATATTAGCTTTATGTCCAGCACAAAAGCGCTCAATTGATCAATATGCAACTGGTTGTTGGAGTGTCGTATGAGGTCTATTATCAGTACAGAAGGATGGCTACTTACTGGCAAGTATAAGATGGTATCGTGGGAGCCGTTGAATTGGATCAATAAGTATTGCTCTAATTTTCTGTTCTCCATATTCCTATAGGTCAGTGACTGACATTTCCAATGAAGCAAACATTGACGTATTTTTTCACTAATGCAGATTTATCTGCCATTTGTTGAGAGAGTGTTGACAACGCTTTTGGATAGTCATTGAAATACTTGATATAGTCCTCCTTGACATTTGCTAGCTTCACATTAGTCTCGTTTGATTTAAAAACCGACGTGTGATGGGAAATGCTGCAGCAAATTTTCCATAGTTTTGGGTACATTAGTCCAGGCTTGAAGAAATTTGTTGTGGTGGTCCAATATAGAGTCCAGAATGCAGGGAAACATTGTATCAATTACAGATCGCGCCGGAAGCTTTTGTGTATTCCGAGAAGCTTTTACACGTAAAACGCAAATGAAGTCGTCGACAAATGATTGAAGTCTCTCAATATAGCTTGCTTCTGTTGCCAAGAGCTCAGTAATGTCATTATCAATTAGTTCATCCACAATCCCTTGGGGTGGTTTGGGATCGTCAAGTATTGGTATTAGCTCGTGTGCTGGCTTTGGAGGCTGCATTTCTCCAATCAAATGCGCTTCCATGGAAGCTTTCCCTCGCGGAAGAATGGTATCAATCATCATAGCATTGAACTCAGTAGGTTGACATTCAATATAAAGCCAATTTATGATCGGAGCTGCGCGAGACCAAATCATGGTACTCGCCAGTTGACCTGCATTCATCTCATCGAAAAATATAGGATTGTCAAAGAGACTGATGTACTGCTTCGCTTCTGTCGTCAACTCACCGAAATATTTTAATAAAACTGTAGCTAATCCTTTTCTCAGCGGGTCATCCTTCACACCATTCGTCAAGTATTGTAAAGCTGCGCTGTAAGTGTCTTTAAAGAGACAAATATCTTCATATACCCGAGAACCGGCCGACGAAAGTATAAGAGCACAGAATCGGTCTTCTGCTGAAGCAATAGCGCATGACACTATGATGGGGCCGCATCCAAAGCCATCTTTCGATACATAATGGCTAGCTTTGTTTTGAAATCTCTCAAAAGCTTTCCATTGGGTTGCATCTCGGTGCATTGACACCTCCCAAGATTCGCGTGTTTGTTGATTTGCAGCCGAAAAGGGATGAAAAGTGGAGAAACCTCAGAACTCAAAATATACGCGTGGAAAATATCACATGCAACGTACGCGTCACATGCAACGTACGCGTTTCTATGCCGAAAGATGACGGTAGATGGAGTTTTGAAATGCTGAAACATAATGTCTGGACTGGAAGCGAGTCTACCAACACTACATTGCGACTGCTTGAACTTCCGGCACACCTTTTGGACTGCTTGTCTCGGACGCCGGAAGGGGAAGCATGCTTGACATTGAAGTCTGTGTCTATTGATGATTCAAATGCTTACATATGCTCGGACGATCAAACACTTCAGTTGAGGAGCGTCCATCAATCTAATTCACTGCTTCTAGCTACGCAGAGTATGCAAAATGAAATGACAATTATTGGGAAAGCCCCATCATACCTCGAAGCAATTACATGCCCACATCCCCGATTCGACATGAATCAGGTACCGTCCTATCTTGGAAATAATGCCCCAGCAGCTGAAGAAGGTGAAGCCGCGTTGCTGTTTGAAGACTTAATGCACCGCAGTCCTCTATCTGATGAGCAGACAGACGATGTTCTTCGGAGGGAAATGGTCATAAAATTTGAGGATGGCAGAGCATGCAAACTCGATCCGCAGTTTGCAGTGTCTCTGCTTAAGAACATCGTGAATACTTGCGTCGAATACAATTTAAGCTTAAACAACTTGACGATTGATAATACCGTTCTGAAGTCTATCGACGAACCTCCATGTGTCCTGGACACAGTATTAAAGGCACTGTCAGAAGAATCATTTGAGCGTAAGTTTAATATCACCACTCCTTAATTCAAGCATATTCAATCGAGCCAGAAAGAATTTGCTCTTGGATTGGAATGTATGTACTTGCTAATCTGATAAGTGCAAACATAGAAGATTTTATGATACAGTGGAGGGAAGCAATGCCACCAACTCTCATCCACCTATTGAGGCTCGACCTGTTGGCCGACCATTTTGTGCTCATTGACAAACAGTCCTTTTGCTATTGCTCGCCATCTTCCCTCCCTATGGATCCAGCTTTGCGCTGTCAACAGCTATTTAAGCTTAAACCAAAGTGGAAGTTGGAAGAAATAGGTCGCTTCATAAAGCCTCTGACGTACGACGAGAAGAAAGTTGATTCGATACTTCTCAAGCACTGCCGCAAAATTACGGAAGCTGGAGATGATGGTGTATACTTTGTTTCCAGAAAGCGTGTCAAGTTATGAATTCCAAGTGGCCAAGATACTCCGTACACCATCATATGCACCGAGAAATATAGCACCCCCAAAGCTAATCCATACAACCCTAGGAACAACACCTCTCCAGAATGCAAAGATTCCGTCTGATTGCAACAATTGCGACGCGGTCATTAGTAGACCCACGTTCGTCGGGTTTACCATAATTCTTGTTTTTAAGACATCCAGAGGAGTGGTCAATGTTGCAGCTACCGCACCAGCCACAGAGCCGTATATGGCAGACTGCAAGACTGGAACATCTCCGTTCCAGCGTTTAGCAGATTGCGCTTTTAGTAGCTCCCAGAGAGGGAACTGTATAACCGTAAATGGTATTTCTCTCATGATTGTACTCCCAAATCCACGATAAAGCTCACCTTTCCTAAAAGTTGCTTTCATTGCATCCCAAGAAGACTGATACAAGTTGGCCTGTGTCCTTTGCTTGATAACTTCAACTGGAACTCGGACCAAGCACGACATTACCGAAGCCGACATCATATGTTGAAGTGGTTCAGACCCTAAGCCTGCTAGGAGAGCCTTCCCTCGATCATACGTCAAGAAAAATATAGCGGCTGATGGTGCGCTACCAGCAACGACGCTGCCAATACCCCTATATATGCCAGACCAGCCACCATTAGCCAGGAAACCTCGGGAAGCCTGAAGCCGAGTTTTGATCGTGTCGAGTGGGTACAAAGACACGTCAACAGCTGTTCCAGCTATACCTCCGGCCAGGAGGGAAACAACGGCTGAAGGTGAGTTACTCATCGTGGAATGAACCCAATTTCAAGCAATGAGTTCAAGCAATGTTTGGGACGGCTTTTGCCGACTAAATTCAATGAAACTCTCGGGATCGCGGTGAGTGGTGGTGTGGATTCGATGGCATTGGCTATCTTGGCTAAAGGCTATGCCGCATTTCATGAAATTCCGCTCATAGCCTTCACGATCGACCATAAATCGAGGCCAGAAAGCTCTACTGAGGCGATGCATGTGCATAAGTATCTGACCGAAATGAGTATGAATATCTAATGCTGTGGCTTACTTTCGATATCGATAATAGGTCTATTTCCCTGCAGTGGCCAAGTACCTCTTCCTCACACACTAAAAGCTTCGAAACAGCGGCGCGTTATAATCGTTATAAAGTGCTGTTAGATGCGTGTTTGCAGAATGACGTCAGATATCTTTTACTGGGGCATCATTATGACGATCAATTAGAGACAGTTCTTATGCGACTTGCAGCCGGCAGTGGGGCAGTCGGTCTTGCAGGAATGAAGGAATTGAGTGCTTTCGTGGGTTCTCGAATGGTATATGGTGGACATCATTGCAAGCTTGTACGCCCCCTACTTTCGATTGAAAAGGTTCCCTGATGTTATATTTGTACTAATGTGGATCAGGAGCGGCTTTATCAAACATGTCGACTCTCAAACGTATCTTGGGTTGAGGATCCTACCAACAGCGATTACGAGCTGACTGTACGAAATACCATCCGTCATCTTTTCCGAGACCATGAAAAGAGCTTACCTACGGCTTTACGACCGAAGTCAATTGCCTCCTTAAATTCTCGAATGAAAAGTTACCGTGCACAAATACAAGCTGAGGCCACTATTCTTTTACGAAAGTGTTCCTTGGAGATTGACAAACGGACAGGTGCAGTTTCGTTCCATGGGAATGGATTTTTACACTTGGGAGATGATGCTGTATTATCAACGCTGTTAGAGATGATCATGTCTAAGAGCTCACCACAAACCCGTATTCGATCTTCAGCATTACGGGAATCTATTTTTCGTATGTTTCGTGCGAATGGTACTCAAAAGTTTACCGTTGGCCTCATGATGGTGTCTCCTATAGGTCGTGAGCAGTGGTTACTCGAAAGGCGTCCTTTTGCAAGGAACGAGCAAAGAGAGATGGTGTTGATGCCAAAGACGTGGACTTTATGGGATGGAAGATGGTGGATTCGTTTTCACTACATCCGTAGAAGCGATGAGACAGCTCCACTGCTAGTGAGACCGCTGGAAGCGTCCGACCTCAAGTTTCTCAACTCATTCAACATGGACAACAAATCCAAACAATCCGAACTAGTCGATTTCTTGTCGTTGCCGTCGAGTCAACGTTATACCGTGCCTCTCTTGGTACATGCACACGACCCAACAATCCTTTCGCTGCCCACTATTGGAGTCACATTTGATAAATCAATAAGTGTGACGTGCAATTTCATATCTGATAAATCTGGAGATATTCTAACATAAACCTACAAAACCGTTCCTTCGTGATAATGTAATGCAACCACATTTCCTACCTACGTCTTTGCAGGAGCTTTTTTGTATCTGTAAACAATAACAACATCTGACGATTGCCGCCACATGAAGTTTTTGACCGAAGCAAGTGTCATCTTTGGTGGAATAACTTCCGATTGGCCTTTGCACACCAGTTCAAAGAGTTCGTCGGCGTCTTCGGCAGATTTGCCCTCGGGGAAAGCCTCCTTCGGCAAACGCTCAACAACATGCTGAAGTATCTTCTTCCCACGAAGCATGCGATTGGCATTAAGACGAATATTCCTGGAAATTAGGACTTGTAAGTAAATAAATCATACGAGTTCGCAAGATGCGGAAGTGATTCATCTCCTGGTCGAAGCACGAAACTGACTTTGACAGTGTCCTTCACAGGTATCTTGTCCAGGAGTAAGAGCTCACCGAGCCAAGATGGAGCAACCTTCTCAATTTCTTGCGCGTCTTTGCTCATCCTAGAAATTGTGCCACGGTAGACGTCTATGAGACCACCGCTAGCTGGTCGATCTTCTGATATGATTACGACGGTGGAACCTGGGATTTTTAGTACTGGTGTATCTTTAGACGTTAAAGGCGATAGAAGAGTGTCTATCCGTCCGGATCGTGTCTGAGCTGCTGTGAGATACTGATTGTGAATTTTGCGGAGCACACTCTCAAATGTATCGTCAATCTCAAAAGGATCGGCAAGTTGCCCCCCTTCACTCTGGCCGTCTTTTTCAGCATTTTGTTCCATAGCTACATCTTTGGCTTCTTTGCGCGGCGAAGGAACGGCCGGGGCACTTTGCTTTAAGTCGGAACTGGTTCGGCTTAATTTTCTTGTGCCGAACGACTTCAATTTACCCATAAATTTCCCTGACTGTGCGGTAGTCGAATCTGTCGCTTCAGTGCTGCTTGATGCTGTCCCATTAACGGCGTTTTGAGCTGACTGGGACCCTTGCTTGGTTGGAGAATCACTCGTAGATGCGCCTTGGGTAAAGTAGTCATGACCTAAAGTTTTGCCAGGAGACACTGGTCCTGCGGATGTAGGTGCTGCTTCTTCTTCATGCGTTGTCAAAGGCTCAGATCTCGGACTCACCATTGCATTGCTCGCAGCGGAAGGGCTCATATACGCAATCGACATACCTGGTGTATTTGGTAGCCTTATACCATCTGATTGACCTTTAGGCGTAGTAACCCCTGGAGCCTCACCAAATGACGTCTCGGGCACGGTGATTCGAAGATCCCTTCTCCCCTCTGCTACAGGTTCCTCTATAGGTGGATACTCGCTTAACAGAGTTTCCCTCGTTTTTGCATCTTGAGAAATCTCAGCATCGAGTAGTCCAGCAAATAAATATCTTAGCACCAATTTGCCAAGAATGACTAAATTAGCACGCAAAACGAGCTGCACGTACTTCTTTGATCATCACGAAATTCCTGGGTTTCGTCAAAATCCATTTCATCCGCATAAACTTCGCCTTCAAAACATCGATCTAATTCCAAAGAAACCGATAGCTTTCCAGTCTTAGTCGTCACCTGACACCAATTGGCAACACTGTCCTTGGTATTCATCTCTACAGCGATCTCATCAATGGATCGGTTGTCAAATTTTTGAATCGGGGAACACTTTCATTAGGAATCAATAAATAGAGCAAACCTTTATTAAATCCCACATTACGACTTCGTCATTCGTATCAACGGTCAGTACGTGCTTTCGATCATTAAGGAGTATATGGCGTATAAGACCGGCTTGACCCCGAATCGTTTCATCTGGAGAGTCTCTAACTGGAATGACACTACCTGATTGCTCGTGAGAGACCTCAGGTTCACTTTCCAGTAAAGTACCAGAAGAAACATCATTTCCTTCCACGTTGGTGATAGGACGTGAAACGATACTCATCTCGGAGTTGAGGGCCAGAAGTGACTTTGTCGGTAGATTTGAACGATTAAGATTTGAACCGGTGCTCCAAGTTCTGGAGTTTCGCGCTCCAGTCGAGTTCCTCTTTGAAGTTGATGGATGCCCACCACCAGAGGTATCAATATCGCACTAAAAATTAACTCTCATAGAGAGAATAAACATACCCATTTGTTTATGTGGGATCGTGCTGTAGCCGTCCACAAGTATTGGTCTGGAGCAACCACTATATCATTGATCAGTCCATTTTCACGACAGACAGCGGCACAAATTCCAGATTGACCGACTCTTGCGCCCCGGAGGTCGGTTTTGGTTACCAAACCACCTCTATCTCCGGCGTAAAAAGTGGAAAAATTGTCGCTATCCGAATAGAGTGACCATACACTATGTGAATGCATATTGTATGTCTGGTGGCACCTTCCGTCCCGAACTGACCACAATTTGATTGTTGTATCAGAGGAAGCCGTGAGCAGGGTATCCCCACTCTCGTTTATTAAAATGGCGCGCACGTTGTCTGTGTGACCAATAAATTTCGTAATGCCTTTGCCAGTACGAGAATCCCATAACCGAACCACACTTTCTGGACCACCACTCGCAACGATATTTGAGCCACAGGCCAGCGCATACACGCTACCCTTAGGATCCGCTGTTCCCCGGGACACGTCAATTGCCATCTGCTCTCCCTTGCCGGAAAGATCCCACAGCTTTATTTTACGGTCAAGACCGCCAGAAGCCACCCAAGTACTTGATTGGTGGGGAATTGCTAAGCATTTGACGTAGTCCGTATGATCCCCAATGGATTCAACAGGTGAATCAGAGTAGGGTCTCCACATCTTGACCGTCGTATCTGATGAGCATGATACCAAGGCTTCGTTAAAATTTGCCATAAGAATAGCATTCACCCAGTGTGTGTGGGCTTGGATCTCTTTTCGGAAAGTAGTCCTATTGCTTGGATTCTGGACGTCGTCCATCGGCTGAGACTGTTTGTTTGCGAGAGCAACGTTCTGGTCCCAAGCGCTGATGACTCCATCTCGGCCAGCGCTGAAGAGGACCGAACCATTCCCGCGATCTTTCGTGTCTAAAGCAAGGGAATTCAGACCGAGCCGATGTCCGTGCTGCGATTGCTGAGAATCAACAAAATACGTGATGCGATGCCGCCTGTTTCTTTGAACCATTTCTACGCACGGTTGAGGTATGGCTCCAGCACCGGTTGTAGATTTTGTGTTGGATGTGGGAGTGTCGGACTTGATGCTACATGCACTTCGCTGGCTGTTTCCCCTCCTTGGGTGTGGGGCGGCCAATGGCCAATTTAAGCGAGGAGCCATGGGAAACGAGGGGACGGGAATCTATTGTGTGCAACAGGCAGGCTGGCAGGTGTGGGTGCAGGAATGGGTTGGAAGAGAGCTACCACAAGTCTTCCTTGTCCGAGGAGAGAGCCAAAGAATATCAGCCCCTGCTGGAGAGTGACGTTTCCTGTGTTTATCCTCACATTGCCCCGATAAAATCGTCGAGCTTCGCGTCTCTCTTTTGTATCATTGCTCTCCTCGGCTGCAGCCTGTGCTCAGCTGAGAGTTGTAATTACGTAATTGAGCCAAATCTACCTGACTTCTGAACGCCTTCATTGGTCGTGAAGAACCTCGCGTCGGTATAAATACGTAAACACCCACGTCAACCCGCGCACAACCAAATTCTGACCGCCAGTTGTGGCCGGCTTATGAATGGGACGCAAGATGGAAGTCCGACCAACAACGCGGCTAGACCGGGGATGGATATATATGCCTTGAGAAACTATATATTCAGGGCTGCCACTTTGGCACTCGGCGCTGATGAGATCGACGTGGAAGCTGCCATGCCTTCCTCTGGTGATACTGAGAAGACCCTTCAGATTTTCTCGTCTGATAGGTCATTGCAAGTACTCTATCTTATGAAGGATGATATTGTGGAGTCAGACGGTCCGACGTCAGGAGCCTACAGGGATCATGAATTGGTTTCGACATACAGACTAGGCCTGGACTTCAGGACTACAGAGTACACAGTGGCATCTCTTGCCATAATCAAGCAGGTATTGGTTCTCCACTATGATGCACCTCTGTTTTCACAACTTCAGATAATACCTCTCCCCATCTTCTCACTAGCCAATAGCGATATAATACGTCACCCTACCTCTGCATATGAAATGCTACATTCTGTGCTTCACCATGCTATTTCACCATACTTTGATGCCTATGCGAAGCCAAATGGCGTCTCTGCAGCGAATGTCTTGGATACAGCGAACGCAAATAATGCAATACCTACGACCAAGAAGAAATTAGCAGAGCTAGAGCTGTCCTTGCTTCATCTACAACAAGATCTTGACATCCCTGAGGTCTTTTTGAAAATCCATCCAGTCATGCAAAGTACGATCAACGAGGCGCACCGGAATGGTACCCGACCAACCCCGAATTTACTTGACGAACAACTTCTCATTGACAGTACTTTTCTTAATAATCTTCAAGCTTTAGTGAATTCTTGGGTCAATTCAGTGCAGAGTGTTACAAAGCTATCGCGAGATTGCTCCAGAGGAAGCGCAGCGCAAGAAGTGAAATTCTGGTTATCAATGGAATCGGCACTGAGTGATATTGAAAAGCAGCTGCGGGGTGAAGGTGTGACACTCACGCTTGAGACTCTGCGCCACGCAAAGAGGTTTCATGCAACTGTCAGTTTCATGGCTGATACGGGGCTTAAAGAAGCTATGGATACGGTCCACAAATATAATCAACTAATGCGCGAATTTCCCATTGATGATTTCCTCTCAGCTACCTCTATGGAAAGGCTAGCCATTTCATTAAAGGAGGTTTTTGCCCACCTGAACCGAAAGTTACGCGTTACCGCTTACCCTATCAGGCGAGCGCTTCCATTAGTAGAAGCTATTTCAGGTGATCTGGATAACAAGGTGCACTCTTTGCTGAACGGACGCCAGATGATGCTTCTCGATTTCACAGAGTTTGAACGTCTATATCATCTTTCTGAAAATGTTTTTCTCGCATGGGACGACCAAATAAAAGACTTCACCAACATAGCGCGTGAAATAACCCGAAGGCGATCGGAGAAATTCATCCCTATTAAAATCGTCTCACGACATGATAATACTAGAGAAAGAATCTCTTATATTCATGAGTTTCGTTATACACACGAGCAATTTGAACAGACAATAAAACGGGTGCTAAATTTTAAACCTGGTGAGAACGGACGGAGGGAAACAAGTTTACCCACAATGGGATATGCTGATGCTTTAAAGGAACTAGGAGACGCTTATTCTGTATTGACGAATTTCAACGTATTGGATGTATCGGAAGGTAGGTATAAGTAGACCTTTTATTGATCACAGATGGTAACCAGATGTGGACTGCTGCCGAAAGTTCCTATACCGAGAAAACTTCACGGGTGGAAAACTCAATAATCACTAGCCTGCGAGAAAGGCTGAGCACGTCACGAAATGCAAATGACATGTTTCGAGTTTTCTCGCAATATAACTCTTTGTTTATTCGGCCGAAAATAAGAGGTGCAATTCGAGAGTACCAAAGCCTTCTGATGCAAAATTTGAAGTCAGAGATCTCTACTTTGCAAGGGCGTTTCAAATTTCAATATGGCAATTCTAGATCATATGCGATGTCACAGCTGCATGACATACCACCAATTTCAGGGACTATCATATGGGCTAACCAAATGAGTCGTCAACTAGACGAATACTTAGTTAAAATCGAAGCTGTTTTTGGTGAAAGTTGGCATATGTATGCCGAAGGGGAAAAATTGCAAGCAGAATCACGGTCTTTTAGACGGAAACTCGATACAAAGGCAGTAAGAGTTTCCTTAAAATAAGCTTCTGACAATAAGATTTTTGAATTATGGGTACGAGAAGTCACCGGCAGGAAGGTATCAATCGCCGGACCGATTTTCAATATTGCTAAATTGCGGACTTCTGTCGACACTTGGGAGCTTGGAATCAATTTCGATGCTCAACTAATAAGCTTGTTCAAAGAAGTGAGGAATATGTCGTGCTTGAATTATCAGATACCTCATTCAATAGCCACGGTATCCAAGGACGCACGAAATATTTATCCATCTGCCATATGTCTTATAGAAGTCGTCAATTCGTTGTCCCAGATCCAGAAGTTGTTGGATGAACATGAGAGTGCTGATCTATTGGTCTCGGGGTTTATGAAAGAAGTTCAGGCTTTACTTCTGCGAGGGGTACATTATCGTTGGGAAGCTTTACTCAACAACATGGAACTGCCGATCAAAGCTGTCCGCCAGACTTATTTGCAGAACGAAAAGCACAATCATGGTGCCTCACAGAAGGAATGCAAGCAGATTCAATTTGTCCGCGAATTTGTGTCGGCTGTGTCTACACTTCAGAGTAAAGCATTTACTGCTGTAGAAATACTCAGTGAGATTGGGGAAGGTCTAGAAAAGTTTGGCTCTTGTGTCTACAACCCAATCGCGATCGCTGAAGTCTTGAGCCTTCTGCAAAACGCTATTGATCGGCTTAACTTGGAAAACTTTTCGAATTTGTCAAAGTTTGTAGACAAAGTGAATGGTTTTGTAGAGCAAGCTTTGGCAGAAATGGCGAGATCCGCTGTATTGAAGTGGGTGCATTGCATCGAAAATGTTGAAGAAATTCCCTATCCGACAACGCAAAGCCTTTCGAGCTTCCCGTATTTGCCACAAAAAAATTGGTTATCACACGAGATTATCTTGCAGCACAACCTCATCTGTTTGCAACCTCCCATCTTCAGTCTGAAAGACAAATTGTACCAAAGTCTACACGAGTGTATTTTCGTTTGCAGTGATTCTGGCAAGCTGATTGCCGAGAGGTACGACGTGAAAGTCGCTAATGCAAGGTCGGAAAATTCAACCGCTGCCAAGTTTGAGGTTCACGCAAAGCTTGCTTCGGAACTTAATTCTGGATACGAAGCTATTGAGTCAACAGTCGGAAAAATAAAGGGGTACATGAGGGCTTGGTATCCGTTTCAGTCTCTATGGGAAATGAACATAGAACAGTTTACAAGACAAGTCCACAGTCTACGTGATTGGCTCGCTATACTGCAGAGCATGCGAAAACATCGTTCGACGTTTGAGACCTCGTCCAGTACAAGGCACTTTGGCCCAATTGATATTCACTATAGTCAGGTTCAGGATCGCATTCAAAGCAAGTATGATGCGTGGCAAAGAGAGCTTACGGCCGTACTTGCCAAACACCTAGCCAAAGATATGTCGAGCGCTCAAAGCCAATTATTGTCTTTGCGACGAGACATTGAGGGGAGCAATTTAAATGTGAACAATACTCTAGGGGCTGTATCCTTTATTACAACCGTATTTTCTTGCGAAGAAAGAATTACTGAACTCTCTGCCAATCTGGATTTATATCATGAAAGTAATACAACTCTCTCTCGGATGCGGTTTTCTTTTCCGAATGACTGGGTATTTCCTGATCAAATTGAAGGAGACTGCTTAGCACTACAAGAGATCATTTTTAAGCAACAAAGTCGCATCAAAGAACAAAGCGATGCCCTGAAATCAAACATCCTTGCAGAAGAGTTGAGATGGACGAATCTTCTTAATTCAGCTCTCACGGAATGGAATCTACAAAAGCCTGTAGAGGGTACTCTTGAACCACAGATAGCTCTGCAAGTGCTCTCGAAATTTGAATCCCAGCTTTCGCAGCTGGATGAACAAAGAATTCTGCTAATGAAATCTAAAACTGCACTTAATTTGAGAACGGCCGGTGAATCTAAGCTGCAGCTAGGCGACAAGACTATTAATGATACTTCAGAAGAAATGCAGGACTTTAAATCTCTGTGGTCATACTTGTCGACAGTGTGGCAGACTCGAAATGACCTCATGAAGATACGCTGGGATGATTTATCTTCAAAGATACTACGCGACTCCACCGCAGAACTTGCGGAATTGCTGAAGGAGATGCCTAGCCGATTACGGCATTACACGGCCGTTGACCAATTTCATGCCTCGTTGCGTCAAATGACTAAAGCCATTCCTATCTTGACATCTCTAAAATCCGAAGCCATCTTGCCACGCCATTGGAAACAAATTTTCACTATTTTAAATCATGAATATCAATTCCCATCAAATGGCTTAATTTTAGCTGATGTGTGGGACTTGGGCCTCATCGCCAATGAGATCACTATCAGAGAGATCATTACGCAAGCCCAAGCGGAGAGGGCGCTGGAGGAATTTATGAAAGACATTCGGCAAAGTTGGAACAACTACACACTTGATTTAGTCAGCTTCAAAAATACATGCAATCTTATTAGCGGCTGGGATGACTTACTCGAGAAGTGCCACGAAGGTCTAGATTCTCTTGCTGCAATGAAACATTCACCGTATTATAAAGTATTTGCGACTGATGCTCAATACTGGGAGAATATATTGGGCCGCGTTTTAATTCTATTGGACATTTGGATCGACATGCAAAGGCAGTGGGTATATTTGCAAGGGGTTTTTCTTTCCAATGCTGATATAAAATATTTGTTGCCTATGGAACATACTCAGTTCAGTAACATTACTGTTGAGTTTGTAGACTTGATGAAAAAAGTCAGCAAGTCTCCTCTTGTAATTGATGTAATTTCGCTTCCGAGCTTACAACATTCATTAGAGCGACTCACGGACCTGCTCAAACGAATTCAAAAAGCGCTAGGTGAATATCTAGACCGAGAACGGCAGTCATTTCCCCGCTTTTACTTCATCGGAGATGACGATTTGCTCGACCTCATTGGAAATGGTAGGGAACCGCAACTTGTAGCGAAGCACTTTCGAAAGATGTTCAGTGCTATTACTGAGGTTGTGGTGAGTACCAAAAATCCGGATCAAATCTGTGGCATTGCGTCTGATGATGGAGAGCAACTTCTGTTTCGTACTCCTATCGACGTATCCGCATCCAAAGTGAATGAGTGGCTTCGCGATTTAGAGCTGCAAGTACGAATGTCACTAGCTCAGTCTCTGGTGGTGGCGTATTCTCAATTCAAAGACTTATTTCACGCTGATGATACATCTTTTCAAAAGACTTTGTTGTTGTGGGTCGAAAATTTTCCTGGCCAACTTAGTATTTTGTCAGCGCAGATAATGTGGAGCACCTTGGTTCCGAAGATGCTGGACGAGGGATCAGGCTTACTCTATGTTTCCGAAAGGCTGCAGACTATGTTAGAGACATTGGCAAGTCACATATCACGAGATTTATCCTTGATTGAGCGGAGAAAGTGTCAAAATCTTATAGCTGAGATTGTTCATCAGAGGGATTCTTTATCCATACTGAATCTGTCACACACAAAGTCTAGTGATGACTTCGACTGGCTATTTCACATGCGTTTTGAATACGATGAAGAAGGCAGCCTACTTGAAAGCTTAACAATAAAAATGGCGGACACAAGCTTCACTTATGGATTTGAGTACATTGGTAATGTTGAGCGTTTGGTTCAAACACCGTTGACTGATAAATGTTACTTGACAATGACTCAAGCCCTATCGCAGGGCCTCGGAGGCTCTCCATATGGACCAGCGGGAACTGGGAAAACAGAATCCGTGAAAGCTCTTGGGGCACAGATGGGCAGACTTGTGATGGTCTTTAATTGCGACGAAAGGTTCGATTTCCAAGCTATGGGAAGGATTTTTACTGGAATTTGTCAGATAGGGGCTTGGGTGTGCTTTGATGAATTCAATCGCTTAGAAGAGCGCATCCTTAGTGCCATATCTCAACAAATCCAAAGTATCCAACTTGGACTTCAAAGTCTAAGAGTTCGGCCAGCTGCAACTGTGGCGTTGTTAGATCGACAGGTGCCACTATCCGGATCAACAGGTAAAGAAGAGTGTCCAATCATTTTAATCTAAGGTGTGTTTATCACAATGAATCCAGCTTACACTGGTCGTTCAAAATTACCTGGAAATCTCACGAAACTGTTCCGGGGTTTTCCAATGTCCAGACCAGATAAGGAGCTTATAAGTGAGGTTTTGTTATACTCTCAAGGATTCGAAGAAGCGCGAGACTTATCTCCGAAACTTGTCTATCTATTCGAAAAGTGTGATGAAGACCTGTCTAGACAGCTGCACTACGATTTCGGTTTGAGAGCCTTAAAAAGTGTACTGTTTCATGCTGGAAAATTAAAACTTGACAAATCTAATGCAACTGCCTCAAATTTGAATGAAAGACAAATTATAATCGCAAGTATTCAACTTTCAGTTGCGCCAAAGCTGATGCTTTCCGATCTCAAGAAATTGAATGAGTAGGATTCGTCAGTTGGACCCCATATTAACATAAGATTTCTCTACGAGCTCTTTCCTCAAGTCTCTCATGTATCCCTTGCTTCTGACAAGCTGGCGGGATGTGTAAAAAATGCTGCACTCAGGAAGCATTATGTTTTGGAAGATGATTGGTTCATGAAAATAATGCAGTTCAATGATATAATGCAAGGCCATCATGGTGTTATGTTAGTGGGACAGTCTGGATGTGGTAAGACCGCAGCGTGGCAAACTCTCTTAGAAGCGCAAAAAGAAAACTACGGCATGGATATTCAATACTATATAATGGACTCAAAAGTTATGTCAAAAAACGATCTATATGGGTATTTTGACACTGTAACTCGCGAATGGACGGATGGTCTGTTCACTTCGATCTTGAGACGAATTGTGGATAACGTACGAGGTGAGCAACAAAAAAAACATTGGGTAGTTTTTGACGGCGATGTGGACTCTGAGTGGGTTGAAAACCTTAATAGGTTGGTACTAATTGTCGTCGTTCTAACATTAGTGTGCTCGATGATAATAAGATTTTAACTTTACCGAATGGCGAACGAATACTTTTGCCAAGCACCGTCCATATTCTCTTTGAGGTTGAGCATCTTCGGTACGCTACTATGGCGACCGTCAGTCGCTGTGGTATGGTGTGGTTTAATGGTAATACGGTCTCATCAGAAATGATGCTACAAGGGTTTATAAAGTCAATGTCGGATTTGAAGGTTCTGAACGGCAAGGATGATAGAGATCTTGCAATACAGGAGGACCTGCTGCCTCAGTCTGAGACATGTGCAGTTGTTGTGTCAATTATTAAGGAGATACTTGTTGACCAAAAAGTCTTCGTTCAAGCTGTAGAAAAAGCACGCAAAGATGAACACATTATGAGCTACACGGACTCAAGGGCTTGCGGAACACTTTTCACATTAATCTCCAATATTCTACATCAATGTCTGGACTATCCTGCATCAATGCAGGATTTTTATTGGTCCAAAACGCAGCTGTCGCTATTTGTGTGTCGTAAATTATTGTTATCAATTGTTTGGAGCTTTTATGGGGATTCTCAAGCAATCAATAGGGAGACGTTTGCAGTTTTCCTTGGTCAACTAATGCTCATCGAGCTTCCTCCCGGGAAGAATAATGTGCTTGACTTTGATGTAACTTTACCTTATGGTGACTGGGTTTCTTGGCTGCAGCGTGTTCCAACCGTTCAGATTGATGCCACTTCGGTTGCTCGCAACGACATTATCATCCCAACAGTGGACACGGTAAGACAAGAAGATATCGTGTACACGTGTCTCAGAGAAAACCGGCCTTTGATCATGTGTGGTCCGCCTGGTTCGGGAAAAACGATGATTTTGTTGAATGTGCTGAGGCGTATGCCACAGACAGAAGTGGTTGGTCTTAATTTTTCGAGCCTCACCACGCCGCAGTTATTCTTAAGGTCTCTTGAGCAACATTGCCAGTATTATAATACCGGTAACGGGATAATAATGGCACCCTCAAATCAAGCTCTTCGTCTTGTGTTTTTCTGTGATGAAATAAATCTTCCCCGTCCCGATCAGTATGGTACGCAGGGAATAATATCTTTTCTTCGACAGATTTTAGAGCAGAAGGGTTTTTGGCGGACAAAAGACAAGCTCTGGATTCGTTTAGAAAGGATCCACTTTGTGGGGGCTTGTAATCCGGCTACGGACGTGGGTAGATGGACTCTCACGAGTCGTTTCACAAAGTACAACCATATTCTGTTTGTTGATTACCCCTCTGAAATTTCTCTGCGTCAGATATACGGGACGTTCATTTCTGGGATACTCAAAACTGTCCCTGCTCTAACAGGCTATAAGGAATCCCTTACGGAAGGAATGATAGATGTGTACCTTCGATCACAGCAAAAATTTGAAAATAAAGACCAATCGCATTACATTTACAGTCCCCGAGAATTAACAAGATGGTGTCGTGGATTACTGGATGCTATTCGAAGTCTTGATTTTCTTTCTTTAGATGGACTCGTTAGAGTGTGGGCTCACGAAGCCTTACGGCTATTTAGTGACCGCCTTAGCGAGCAGAGTGAGAGGGATTGGACTTTTAGCATGATCTGCGATGTGGCGAAACACCATTTTCCGATTGTTGATGAGAAGGCCGCTCTGCAAGGACCTTTTTTGTTTTCGAATTGGATTTCAAGAAATTATATGCCTGTGGATCGGTCTCAACTGAAAGATTTTTTAAAGGAAAGATTGAAAACATTCGGTGAAGAGGAAGTAGAGGTAAATTTGGCTCTCTACGATGATCTTCTTGATCATGTATTACGTATTGACAGAGTATTTCGTCAGCCGCAAGGCCATTTGATATTGATAGGTGCTAGTGGCAGTGGCAAGGTAATATGTTCCAAAGTATGGCATTGCTTACTTAAGACTACGCTATCTCGATTTGTTGCCTGGATGAACGGAATGAAGGTGTTCCAGCTAAAGGTACATAGGAAATACTCTCAAGAGGACTTTGATTTTGATTTAAAAGAAGTACTGAGATGTGCTGGGTTTAAAAGTCAAAAAGTTTGCTTCATAATGGATGAGTCGAATATTATGCATTCTGGATTTCTCGAGCGGATGAATACACTTCTAGCAAATGCCGAAGTGCCGGGTCTATTTGAGAATGATGAACTTAACACCTTGATCGCAAATTGTAAAGATGCGGCTCAAAAGCAAGGCCTATTTATAGATTCCCAAGACGAAATTTTTGCTTGGTTTACTCAGCAAATCATCAACAATCTTCATTTTGTTTTTACCATGAATCCCCCTGAAAGTGGACTATCGAGCAAAGCAACTGCTTCACCCGCGCTTTTCAACAGATGCGTATTGAATTGGTTTGGAGACTGGTCTGAATCGACTCTTTTCCAAGTAGCAGATAACATGCTACAGGAACTTGATCTATATTTGGTTGGCAGTTCTATGGTGGACTCACGTATTGTTATTCTGCAGTGTTTGGTGTCTATTCATGCGGTGGCTTCTGTTGTGGGAGAACAGGTCAATAAGGATTACGGGAAACGATCTCATAATACACCAGGGGCGTTTATAGAATTCCTAGCACAATTCCGACATTTAGTGGAGGAGAGAAGATTTGCTTTGGTCGAACAGCGACAGCATCTAAGTGTTGGACTTGACCGGATTAAAGCAACTGTTTTGGAAATCAATGATTTGCGTTTGAAACTTGCGCAAAAACAAGCAGCTCTCGATGAGAAGAATGTTTTAGCCAATCAAAAATTGCAAAGCATGATTCAAGATCAGCAAGAGGCTGAACAGAATCGACTTACGTCTATGCGGTTTCAAAAGTCACTGAGATTACAAGAAAGTGAAATTACTAGCCGACGTCGAATTGTCCTTGCAGACCTTTCGAAGGCCGAGCCAGCCGTTTTGGAGGCTCAGCAAAGTGTTCAGAATATAAAGAAGCAGCATTTAACGGAGGTCAGGTCCATGACTAATCCCCCAGAAGCTGTGAAACTTGCTATGGAATCAGTATGTACTCTACTTGGACATCGGGTTGATAATTGGAGAGCGGTGCAAGGCATTATCCGCCGAGACGATTTTATCCCAAGTATTTTGAAATTTGATAACGAGCTTCAGATGACCCTCCACGTCCGCCATCGAATGGAAAGGGAATACATGTCAATGCCCAATTACAATTTTGAGTCAGTCAACAGAGCCAGTAGAGCTTGTGGTCCTTTAGTGCTATGGGTCGAAGAACAAGTGAATTACTCAGCCATTCTTGAAAAAATTGGTCCGCTTCGGGCAGAAGTACAGACTCTAGAGGAGGAAGCTAGTTCGACTAAACGTCAAATGCAAGATGTTATTGAGTCAATCAATCAGTTAGAAGGAAGTATAGAGAACTATAAATACCAATACGCTGAGTTGATCAATGAGGTCCAAGAAATAAGAGTGGCGATGAATGGCGTGAGATCGAAAATTGAAAGGAGCGAAAACCTATTAGATAGCTTGCATTCAGAGACACAGAGATGGACCTCAAATGAAGAATCATTTACCGAGCAGACTATTGTTGTTAATGGGGACGCTATGCTTTCCGCAGCATACCTCGTATATTGCGGGATTTTCGATCAAAAGTACAGGTCTATCCTGGCAGACAAATGG
>JAABUO010000772.1_pt1 | contig 51481 bp, 74 predicted proteins | sample 5559291 | NCBI WGS metagenome assembly JAABUO01 (sample SAMN10711878, study PRJNA513372) | rock metagenome | isolation source: Antarctica rocks | place: Antarctica: Victoria Land, Finger Mt sud | reverse complement strand
ACCAGCTATGAGTGGTACAGCTCACCAATCTTTGCGCAAAAGGACAAAGGCAGAAGTCAGCGAAGCCTTCATACAGCGACTCAGGGATAGACGCAGCATAGACCTCGAGGTACCTGGTGTGATAGAAAGTATACAGAAGCACTTTCAGCTATTGCCGACGCGATATGCGTTAGATGTCAACCTCGGCAGCCTAGACGTACTGAACCACAAGCGGCTGTTAGATTCAGCTCGCGCAGACCCCTCAGCTGTCTCGTTTCAAGTCAGGCCTGTAGACGTAGCTGTAGGACATGGGCAGTCCTCGATGGCCAGACGGCCCTCATTTGGCAACCTGGACGGTCTCGCTGGGGAGGTCAGTTCCTTCCTGTTGTACAAGGTTACGTGTCTGAGGTGAAGTCCAGTTTCTTACAGATGCTGATGTTGTGTCTTCAGGCAACGCCCTATGGTTCAGCTAAACAAGGGCATCCCAGAAGCCTTCCCAAGCCTGCCTTTGGTTCCTCTCCAAATTTACAGGTATGTGCTGAATACTGTACTGCCTCTTGTGTCCCACTAACTTGGCCTCGCTGTTGCCCATGGTTCACTCCCCTTGCAGGCTCTGGTGCTGGAAGCAGAAGAGGGTGCAAAGGATTCTGTCCTAAGTGACACAAACTTCTACGAGGTCACCATAGCCTCTGTGGACCAGCCAAAGCTGCTGAGCAGACTATCAGAGGCTTTGGTAAGCACTAGCTGGGATTGTAGCAGGCTTGCTCATGCCCTCACATGGCTGAAACTGCAACAGCATCTATTTTGCATGGCTGAGGTTGTGATCTGCATGCGCAGGGTGATTTGAACCTGAACATTTGTGAGGCGCATGCATTCAATACAATGGACAAGTTCTCGCTGGATGTGTTCGTTGTGAACGGCTGGAAAGGCGAGGTAGGAATATGCGCTGTGCTCTGTTTGTTGGCCAGCCATCTGCGTATGGTCTTCATGATCATAGCGGTCATATTTGACCCATAGTTACGATGTTTGCACACCCAGCAGACACATCACAGCAGCACTCATCAGGCTGCATCTGCACCACACTGAACAGCAGGCAAACACAAAACGGGGCCTTTCCGCTCAGATAGCTATGACTGCAGCACAGCACAAGAGCTCTATTGCCTTTGTGATGGATGTGCCAGAAAGAGTCTGCACACAACCAGCTGCCAGCCATGTTCCAGCCATTTGTTGGCATTGGCTTCACTGTGCATGTTCAGCGCATGTTCACCAAAACCTACTTGCCAACATCAGTCCGCGCGGAGTAAAGTTTCGCAGTCAGTATGGTCACAATCCTGGCAGGCACATGCGTGCCCTGTGAGGGTATGTCAGAATCTCAAGCTGTGCTGTTTGCAAGAGTGATGTCTACATGTCAGAGCAGCTGTGCTCTCCACCAGCCAGGACAAAATAGCAAGGTTGTGTTGTAAGCCAGTGGTGTGCAAACAGGGCACAGATGACTTGGAAGAGGCCATGAGCGAGAGGCTGCAGGAGCTGCCACCGCCGCTTGGGCGGCACAACAGCAACTCAAAGCAGGATGGCGAGGGGGATTTTAGCTTTCCTCAGGACATGGACACTGAGGTTGTTGGGCCCAGTCAGGTCAGCATCAATACATGCAATTTGCAAGCACAGCACTTCAGCAGGCTGTGCTCTCAGGCGTCTTTACATGATGCCTGTCTGTCACTTCTCATGTGTTTTATGGGAGCAGTCACTGAGCATAGTGACATGGTTCATTTGCGTATGGGTTATTTGATACGTTTTTGATCCTTTGCTGCACAGTGCGTTGCTTCATGCGCATATTGCAGGCATGTTTCACAACATATTCACATACACATGTTTTTTCTGGGTTCAATATCCTTCATGTTTGCTGCCCTTTTGCACTAGTAAGTCACCCCAAGGCCATGTGGTATGCTCATGTGACATCTGTTTTGCAACTGATTGCAGGTAATGTCAGAGCTCCAAAGGCCGTCCCCTCCAGTTGATGATTGGGAGCTGGAGCCTAGTGAAATTGCCTTTCAAGAAAAGATTGCCTCGGGGGCCTTTGGTGACCTGTACAAGGGCGCCTACTGTGGGCAGGATGTAGCAATTAAGATAGTCAGAAATGTGCAGGACAACACGCAGCAATTCCAGGAGTTTCTCCAGGTGCTGCACCAATGCTCTCATCTCTCACCCAAATACTTTACCTCATGGACTAGCCTGTGGCGACAATATACAGAAATCCTTTGAGCTGATTACCTTGCAGCTTGTGACTCCTGTTGCATACAGTGCAGCACAGTGCTTGTCACAGCATCCGCCTACATGATGGTGTCACATGCCATGTATGCAATGCAGTAGAAGTCATCATCACTTGCATAGACCTGCAGTTGCATCTGGGGTGGTTGCACAAACTCATGCAGTGAGATTGCCTTGTGTTTGCAGGAAGTGACAATCATGCGCAAGGTGCGGCACAAGAATGTGGTCCAGTTCATTGGAGCTTGCACACGCAAGCCCAACCTCTGCATAGTCTTTGAGTTCATGTCTGGTGGCAGTGTATACGACTACATGCGCAAGGTAACTTCTTTGTGCTGCTTCCATCTCATGGAGCTTTGCTTGCTCCTCAGTCCTCAATTCAGTCTCTACTCAGCTGCTAATAAAGCGCATTCCATCAGCCAGTGCATTGAGTATGCACACCACGCTGTCTGCATCAGCCCATTGCTACTGGATAGCCTGACGGCACCAAGATGCTCCAGCATTGTGCACCCCAATTGAATGCACAGAACGTGTGTCTGTGCATCTTGCTCATGAATCAAGGCATCAGCTGCACAGCATGTGACATTGAATTGCTTCATACATCTGCAGGGCGGTCAACTCAAGCTGAGCACAGTTCTCAAGATTGGCACTGAGGTGTGCCGAGGGATGGATTACCTGCATAAGCGCAAAATTGTGCATAGGGACCTGAAAGCTGCCAACCTGCTGATGGATGAGACTGGTACAGTCAAGATTGCAGACTTTGGTGTGGCCAGAGTGATGGACTCTACAGGTGTCATGACTGCAGAGACTGGTACTTACAGGTGGGGTTATGTCATATGCGCTGTCATGCTTTTCATTCAACTTTATTCAAGCACAAGCTGTGCACTTGGAGTCTGACCAGCCTGACAGCGCAATGACTTGGAGTTATTGAATTTGGGGGACCAAGCATCCAGGACAAGCAATCAACTTTGTATAGGATGCTTCATTCTGTTTCATCGGAAGCTCATTGACTCTACCTGAGTTTGCTTGGTTCTCATGTGACTCTTGCCCCACAGGTGGATGGCTCCTGAAGTCATTGAGCACAACCCATATGGCCAAAAGGCTGACGTCTTCTCCTTTGCCATTGTCCTGTGGGAGCTGCTGACCTGTAAGGTGCCTTACTCTGAAATGACGCCCCTGCAAGCAGCAGTCGGGGTTGTACAGAAGGGCCTCAGACCCCCCATGCCCCCCACCGCACCCCCTGCACTAGCAGAGCTTATGCAGCAGTGTTGGCAGAGAAAGCCAGATGACCGACCCAGCTTTGAACAGGCAAAAGTACGAATGGAGGAGATTTGGCGTGTTCATCGGCAGGACGATGCAAAGCGTTCTCAGCAGACAGGGTTGTTGTCTAAGTTTCGGAAAAACAAGGGGTGAAGGCAAAATTGGTGGTAGCATGATAGCAGAGTCTCCGTTCATATGTGTTGGTGTGACTAAAGGTACTGCCTGAGCCGTCTGGTGATACAGTTTGTCCTAGTGTTCAATTGGGGTTTTTGATTTTTCTGTACCTCCCTTTCATGTATGTCCAGGTAAATATGTTAGTGTTGTAGGTCACATATATCATGCTGGCCAATAAGGCTGCTCTCTTTTTTGCCTCAAATGAACAGCAACAGGTCTTCCTCTAAGCGCTCATTAGACATAGTCAAGGTGCACAACGTATGATTTGGCACATGCTGCAAATAAGGCATGACCCCAGGGCCTTCAAGCCTCCGCCCCATCTGTGCCTCACCATGGTAGCCTGAAGTCTGTCATGCGCAATGCTGGATCATTTCTATGGTCACATGATGTGGCAGCACAGCATTACCTCTGCAACAGTCAGCTTTGATGTACTATAGCTTGCTGATGCTTAAATCTTGGTGCTTTGCTTTTCACTGATGCTGGTGTAGGCGCAGAAGTGCTCAACTGCCTTGTTTGTTCCTGCTAGTTTTACCTTGTTTGTGGACAATGGGTATACTGACGAAATGCCTGTCATAAATATTGAGCATTGTAAAGCGTATTTGTGTGAACTGAGCTCCTCGTGTGGATCTGTGGTGCATAAGCATGGCGCATGGGCCTCCTTGCTGCTTGTGCTGCCCTGTGTGTTCATTAACAACCTCAGATGCATATGCTGATAGCACTATGGCAAGCCACCTCATTAGGGGAGAAAGCCCATTGGGCCACATACTGCTGTTGCTCGTATGGCTAGTGGGGAGAAGAATTTTGTAGATTCCCAAATATTGCCGCAAGTACTGTCTGTCTAGAGAGTCCGGACAAGAAATCTTCTGGCTTTGCATGGGATAATCCGTTGATCCGTGCACATGCCACACCCTTTGCTCGTCGCAATCACTGTTATGCCGACCACCATGCTTAGGAGGGACTGGAGAAGTGCTGCTACGAAGGGTTCGTCAGAGCCCTGAGCAGTGTTAATTAGATATGGCCCGACTCATGTAATGACATGCTGAAATCTGACACTGCTTAGCTCCCAACTGGCAGGCACGGCTGTTCTGCAGCCGGTCCCTCTTGTTCAACTTCACGAGGCCAGGATGTCTGTTGTAACAACGTGCAGCAGCATGGATAGAGTTTAGAAGGCCTTTTGGCTCTAGTACAGCACAATGGTGTGAGTTCAGCTACGCTTTCAATGTAAGCAAGAGTGTAGCTTCCTGAGACTTTCCTACATGCAGCAGACGATTTGATTCCAAAGACTCAAGATTGCCTCATGGAAAAGAGGGCAAACAGCCATGTGCTACACTACTATACCTGAGCAATGCCTGCACACATGAGCATGATACATATTCACGGGGGCTAAACCATCTCTTTCTAGTCTGTAAGTGCCAACACTGACAAATAGTGCCTCACAACTTGAAACAGGACATGGACAGTCAACTAAACATACAAACAAAAGCTGCAGTACTGCCTGCATTCACAATCAGCAGATTAACTACAAACCATAACATTTCCAACGACAGCATCTATGCCTTGCGGTCCTTGTCAGTCTGAAGTTGGCTCACGAGCATCTATCGCACTCAAGACAGAATGTACAGCAGCAAAGTCTGTGTTGTTTTCATCAGATACTGGACTCCCGCCTGAGGGGTCCTGTTGGCCTGCGTCATAGTCCATGTCTCTTGGACTGCCAGTCAGCTCCTGATCTTGCGGCTCAGATACCATGGCCTGATCTACTGCTGCTGTAAGGGAGCCTATTTCTATGAGCTCTACGACTGCATCTCCTGCCAGAGTTGAGCCCACTCCTGCATGACCCATGACAGGACAGGTTTCCCGGCTGCAGATTGCACTGGCTTGTGCATGGGAGTGCAAGGACACATCCAGCCTTTGTTTCTAGGTTGGTACACACACTCAGCTGCCCAGCTCCAATGACAAATGCATCAAGGAAGTGTTCTGATCTGCTCAATATACTCAGAACAGACGGACTGCACAAATGGTACCATCACTGCAGAAGATGAGAAGGCAAAGCCGTCTTGGGTTGCCTAATCTGACGTACACAGATGACAGCTTAATTGAGTGATCAGTGTGATGCAAGTGCAGCAATGCTTAGTCTGCTTGGTTGAGAGGAAGAAAGATTACAGCCTGTTATGTTCAGCTTCTTCCAAATGCCACAAGCATGTTCAAACCTTCTCAAACACCATGCCAGCTCACCCGGCTCTGTGTCTTCCTCATCATACTCGCCATTCTGTAGCTCGCCATGGTGCTCATACTCATCCTCATCCTCCTCTTCAAAGTTGCGAGCACCACCGGAATCTGAAGTTAGGCGCCGTCCAACCACTTCCCGGTTGTTGACCTCACCGTTGTCGGGCAATGCTAGAGCCATTGTGTGTCTGCCTCCACATGCGACTGAAATGACGCGCCACCGCTCAGGACCACCTGTCATAACCCAGAACAGATGAGCAGACTGTCTGATGCACCCCCTAAAGCACATTTGCTCAGGGGTTGTGGCAGTTCTTGGAAAAAAATGTGTCTTGGCTTCCAGAGGTGGTCAAAGCAAACCACCACTGGTCAGGATCGCCTATTCAAAGCAGAAGGTGTCAGCAGACAGGTATGAATAGTCTGTGTTTGGCATAGACGTTTGAGAGCACAATCTCTTGAGCAATGGCAGCTCAAGTGAGCAGCCACATATTTGCCAGTTTAGTCAAAGCGGCCTGCAGATATGTGATGCCTGTCATCACACCTGTTTGATGCTCACCATCATCTTCCTTCTCCTTGTTGACTACTCAGCATAGAAGGTACGGCATGTGTGAAATTTGTTGACATGTGCTGCAACAACATTTACAACTGCACAGGTACAATCCAACATCAACCAGGTTGCCATTGCCAAGATTGCCCAGGTGTACTCATATGCTGTCACAGACCGCACAATAGGATATGCATGGTCTTTGTCACAGACAGCACTCTAGGGTATTTATGGTCTATGTTACAATTTTTCCCATTGCTGACATGACAGAAGCAGGTGCAGAACAGCATTTCCATATTGACACCATGATCAGAGAAATTCAGCAAGATTGTACCTGGAAGAAAGACTTCAATAGGAGAGTGGCAGTCCTTGTCAAAGCCAGTGCCTAGGCGCCCAAAGCTGCCCCGGCCCCACCCAAAGATGCGCCCCTCTGCTGTCAGTACCATCGTGTGTGTGCCCCCACAGGATGCCTGGCATCCAACAAGGCAGATTAGCAAAATCAGACATCTTACAATGCACCTGTCTGACACCTGCTGTGCAGCTGTCATTGTAGAGAGAGAGAGAGAGAGAGTAGATACAGCAGGTTCCCACATATTGGCTTGATGCTTTAAGCCACCAAATCAGAGCGCAACGTCACCCACACTAGACCATTGGTGCAGCGCCCCCTGAGCCTTAGGTCAGGGTGTCGCTGCGCCTTCCAGCATCAAGCCAAGATCTTGTTAGTTGCTGTATCCACTCTCTCCCTTACAACAGCTGTATGCATGTTGTGGCAGTCCTCAGCAGTAGAGCGCTGTTCTGATCAGCCCTTGAGGAGCCCAAACATACCAATGTTTATCAACCGCCCTTTTGTTTGCGCTTGCCATGCCAGAAACACAACTAGTGTGTCGTCTGCCTGGTAGAGCAGTCAACCAGTGATTGGCATGAGCATTCTGCGACTTACAAGCTGGGGTGTCTTGACCCATGAAAAGCCAATGGCAAGGGCAGTTGATTCCTGGGCCTGACAGCTGTGGTGGCAAACTTATTCTGTCTCCATTCGGCAGGTCATCAACAATGACTGTGTTTGGTCTGACCAGAGAGATGCTGTGGGTTGAAGCTGCATACCTGCACAACTCTATGCCCCTCTATGGCTTTGACCTTGCAGGGGCGCAGCCTGCTGGACCCCCCCTTGTCCCCCAGGCCCAGCCTGCCATATTCCCCTCGACCCCACACATACACCTCTGCAGCAATGCGCTGGGATTTGTTCAATGCGCAGATGCCGGTGATGTCTGCAAGTACTCTGTACTGGCACAACGATGGCAATGGAAGGCATCACAATTACAGTACTAAGTGCTGGTGCACAAGAATCTCAAAACCTTGGGTTGATTGGATCAATGAAAGTTGATGTCTATTCCTCACACACACAAGGGCATTTGTTGCCATAGTCAACAGTAATAGTTGTCTTTGCTGTCTGAGGGTTGTGCAGCCAGTGTGTTTGTACATCTGTGCAGTCACCAGTTCCTGTCTCAGACCAGACTGGTCGTGCATTTGCACATTCATTACAAGAGCAACATGGCCATGTACAATGAGCTGGCACTGATACATGCTGCAGACGCACCAGTCCTAAGTCTTCAAATGCATGCCTGGTGATGCAGATAATAAGAAAGAAGCTGCTTACCACCAGAGGTGGTGATGGCTAGAGAATGCCAGCCTGCTGCAGCAATGTCTGAGACTGCAATGTCCTCCAAGCCCACTACCTGACCTGGGCTGGTGGCATACACAGTGGACCCGTTTCCTAGCTGCCCAAAGTCATTGATGCCCCAGGCTACCACATGGCCGCTCCTGCATAACCCAGCATGCTCAAACATGCACACAGTTACAATGCAGACCCACATAATGCAGAGATGACACTTGTGTATGCCTTGTGTTGTTGCATGGCTACCATGCAGCAGGCTGTCGGCTGCCAACCACCATGGCACAATTTGGGCATGGGTTTGTCTGTGATCCCTATGCATTAGGTTACACATGCATAGCTTTGTGTTTGTATGCTACAACTGGCAAATTTGTTGCAATCCCACTAGGAGCTCAAGAAGCCTCTTAAGACCACAGATAGACAAACTCTGCTACAGCTTCTTTGAGAGTCAGGATGCAACTCCATGAGCATCAGGCTTACTGGCGTAGCAACTGTCAGACATTGGGTTTTACAGAGGCAACAACAGTAAGTGAACATATTAAACCTGGTGAGGGCCAAATTATGGAAAGCTCCGCAGGCAATCTTGGCTACATGAGTGGCGTCTGGCACAGCACGTGGGGAGCGGTCCAGCTGCATGGAGAACTCACCCCAGGGCTCACCCCAAGTCCACACCTACAGCAAGCTCATTCCTTGTTTCATGCATTTATTCAGTCATGCATTCAATTATTCGCTCGCTCGCTCGCTCACTCACTCCCTCACTCACTCATCCACCCATTCATACGACACGTGTCTTCCCCAAGGGTCAGGTACACATAATCCTTAATTGCTCCTTGTGTGAGGGCATGTAGTGTCAGATGCAAAAATCTGCGCACAAAGTCTTGGCTGCCAAACAGCAGGCTCTCACAGCAGTTGCTTTGACATGCATGAGCACCTGAGTGAATTGCTGTGCTGAAATGTAATGCATCACAGCTTATAGTGCAAACACACAGGCGAGCTTGACTGGTACATGCTGGCTTCATGGCCCTAGCTATGCTTATGACCACATGCAAAGTAGGGTGTGTACCTGACCAGACTCTGTCAAGGCACAGGTATGCATGCCGCCAGCAGCAACCTGCACAACCTTTTGGTCTGGAAGGCAAGGGGTCGGCTCAGGTACATCCCTCTTGCCTTGGGCTACCCCACACTGCCCATACTCATTACCCCCCCAAGCATAGGCCTGGCCTGTGTTTGACACTGCCAAGCAATGCCAGCCGCCACAGGCAGCCTGAACAATGTTGACGCCTTTCAAGGCTGCTATACGCCTAGGCTTCTTCTCATTGCCTCTGCAAATGCACAGGGGCAAGTGTATACAGGAACCTTGCAACAAAAATAGTGACTTGACTTGTCCCGATCATTGTCTCGAGCTGTCATTGTACAGAAAATGCAAGGTGTGGATTCATCAGCAACATCCTTGATGCAATGGCTGATTCTATGACTAGTAGCATTCAAACAGTAAAGTCAGGCATGTAACCCTGTGCTGATCTACAAACAATCGTAAAAACTTTCACTGCTCTGTATAATGACATTGCATCAGCACAGGCCTGCAAGTTTTGTTGTTATATCAAATGTTGTTGCCACCATGTTGAAGGGGTTTCAGTGCAGAACCATGATTCCCATGGTTTTGGCGGTTGTAATAAGATTGTCGTTTTATCGAACGCCTCTGTATCGAAAGATTCCAGTAGCAGCTTGGGTCATTTATTTGCGCGTGGGGCTGCAACAAGAGGATTTGTACAGAATGCAAAAGACAAGAGGTAGACTGTGATTGCTACCTGTGGCCATGTCCCAGAGAACTCCTGGCATTCCAACCCCAAGACAAGACCTAAAGGTACAGAGATTGTCAGAGTATGTGGGAGCCAGAGCAATAAGGCAACAGCCAAGCGTCTTGCTTTGCATGCTGTAGCACACCTTGCCGTCTCCGTCTATAGCCAATGTTAGTCTGCTTCCAGCAATCTAGAAGCACAGCACACTTGACACAGATGCAACCTTGCAAGGAAAGAGTGCAAGTAAGCTTCAGGGAAGTCAAAGCGTACCAGAGGTCCTCGGCCAAACTGCCTGCCTCGGAAGCGGGTACCTAGCAGCGCTTCAACAACCTTGGGTGACAGCACATTTGCATCAGTGTCAAGACCCTGCATATCAGCTGTGTCTCAGATATGCACCAAAAAGGGTCACAACAATACTTAAGCAGAGTTCGTCTGACTTGCCAGTTGGCCATCTTCCGCAACACCCCAGCCGAACACTACAGCCTCTATCGGCGGTGCTGTCACGAAGCTCGGCAAGTCAGCGCATAAGCTGCCGACTGAAGACGATTGCCGACTCAGGGATTTTGTCACGCTGCTCGTGCTCCGGCTTGGAGTCTTGCTAGATGACCTGGAGCCCGGTTGTGTCGGGGCTTCTGGCTGTCGGCTGTCCGCTTGTACCATAAGACTGCCAACGTTCAGCCCTAGATGTCACCAGGCTTGAAGCAGTCAGAGGCAACTCAGCCACGTTTGAGCCACAGCCGGCATCGGTTGGCGCCAGGAGTTGCGGTCTCTTGTATACAGTTGTCTTTGTTTGATGTGAGATGGTACTGCTCGTAAGCCCCTGCTCGCAGATTCGTTTGTATATGTGGAGTTCAAGCTCAATCTGTGGTTTCAGAGCGAATACCATGACAAAAGCTGCAAAAGCTATTGCCCAGGCAGCATCACCGTTGGGTAAGAATCGTGCCGCCAGGACATGTGCAGAAGTGATACAGCAACGGCAAGCGAAGCACCTTACAGCTGGGATGATGACAACAGAGTGAGTGTTGGTTGTACCCTATAATATCATCATGCATATGTCAGCAAATCTTCAGAGATCAAGCATGAATCCGCATACAGGGTAAGAGGTTTCAAGCTTTGGCTAGCCACAAGGAGCCTGTGTCATGACTGACGGATGTCAAGGTTGCAAGGAAACATTTCACCATCTGCTGTTTGTCATGGCCTAGACAGGTACGGTTAGATACGATGATCAATTCGACCGTAAGGCCAAGGCCTCACAATCACCTGTGAGACTGCATCGTTCTTACAGTGCAGCGACGAGTCCTTGCTGTCGCCAAATCGATCTTACTGAAGCTCGACCTGCTGTCGTCGACGAAGCACCGTTCAGCGCAGGTTCAGATTTCAACTTCGCCCCTAGCTGGATTGGGTATCTTGTTCCTTACTAAGCGAAGGGACACAAGGGGTCCAGGGTCAATACAGCTGTTGTTTCATCAGACTGTAGATCTGTGAAAAGACAGCACAGCACACAAGATCCTCAACGGCCCAAGTTCCTGTTCCTTATGCCCTTGCAGCTTTCACAAGACAAGATCTTGAGTATTTGGTAGGCAGCGTTCGCAGCGGTTCTGGCGTTCATCACTGCAAGGGTCATCGATGAGGGGCAAGGAAGGCGCTGCGGAGAAAGAAAAAGTCAGCGAGGGCAAAGTCAAAGAGGAAGAGGCCAGCACTGCACCTTTGCCAGACAAGGTTAGCAGGATAGCTTCAGGCAGCTTTGCCGTGTTTCAGCTGGGGTGCTTAGGACTTGTTATACTGACTGTCGAGCTGTACTGTTGCAGTGTCAGGTTGGTGGCTCACCAGTGTACATTGTTGAAAAGAAGCTTGGCAAAGGAGGTTTTGGGCAAGTATTTGTTGGTCGAAGAGCTACCCCAAGCAGCTCCAAGGAAGCATCAGCTTCTCAATATGTAAGTGCATCTTGTGCAGTATTGCGAGGTGTTACACAGATTTGTGCATGCAAACATCTGCCTTTCCTTGGACAGGTGGCGCTGAAATTTGAGCACAGGAGTAGCAAAGGCTGCAGCTATGGCCCTCCTTATGAGTGGTCTGTGTACAGGTACGTAGCAACAAGGCAGACCTTTCTAGATGTTTTGCAAAAGCTTTGCCACATTTGCCTCTGATCAGACCATGTGCTGTGCAGTTCGCTTGGAGGCGTTCCTGGCATACCCAAGGTGCATTTCAAGGGTCGTCAAGGGGAATACTATGTCATGGTAAGTCCTCTAATTCTCTTTGCTCGTATCTTCTAGCAATATGCCCCACTTCCCTGAGGTACTTGTGTGGATATCAAAGGTCATGGACATTTTGGGGCCCAGTTTATGGGACGTCTGGAACTCCCAAGGACAGGTCATGTCACAAGAGATGGTCTCCTGCATAGCTGTTGAAGCCTTAACTATCCTGGAGAAGCTTCATGCAAAAGGGTAAGGCTTACATCAAGCATGTAATACAGTTTCACATCGCAAAATGTGCTGCTGACTGCAGCTGCAATGCGTCAGCACACTAAGCTTTGTTGCTGAGTGTAGCTATGTACACGGAGATGTCAAGCCAGAGAACTTTTTGCTTGGACAGGCAAACACAACGAACGAGAAGAGGCTGTACCTTGTAGATTTGGGTCTAGGTACCTATTCATATTTCTTTCTGCAGCTGTTGCTGGGTGCACATGCAACACTTGCTGAGACTAAAATCTGTATGTTGTCTTGCAGCCACCCGGTGGAAAGACAGTGTATGCACAGCACATGTAGAATATGATCAGAGACCAGATGTGTTCAGGTATGCCATTGGCCAGCTTTGGTCCTTAGACGTTTATGTCTGATGGTATGTAAGTCACTACTGACTTGTGGAACCTAAAATTGTGTCATGGTTTTGTCTGTATACATCATTTTGTGTCAAGGTGTTGCTTCTGTGCAGAGGCACAGTCAGATATGCCAGTGTGCATGCACATCTTGGACGCACCGCCAGCAGGCGAGATGACCTTGAGTCTCTGGCCTACACACTGCTGTTTCTGCTGAAAGGCAGGTTGCCCTGGCAGGGGTACCAGGTGAGCCATCTTTACTGCAATGTTGACTTAGCTCTCTTATGGTTAGATGTGGCCCCGTTATAGCTGTGTACAGGAGCAGTGCTGCCCGGTCTTTTGGTACCAAGAAGGACTTATCTCAAGCAAATAACGTATATGCTTGTTGTACTGATGACAATGTCATTGGGTGCAGGGAGACAACAAAGGTTTCTTGGTGTGCAAAAAGAAGATGGTCACCTCAGCTGAGTTGCTCTGCAGATATACACCCCCAGCCTTTCGGCAGGTACAGCTTGCTTGCCCACCCGGTGCTTGCAAAACTACTTACAGCTGTAGGGCACAAGCTTGTATCAGGCTTGCGTTTATCCACACTGGCTCATCCTAATGATGCCACAAAGTCACCGCCCATTACTTCTATCCTTGGGCATGTTTGCTGACAAGATTTGTTGCCTTCTGTGTGTAATGTAACAGAGGCTGCCTGTTCTGTTGCAGTTCACTGAGGCAGTTGTCAACCTCAAGTTTGATGAGGAGCCGAAGTACACAGCCTACTCAAACTTGTTTGAGCCTTTGTGTGGTGCCACCCCAGCTCGCCCCATCCTGCAGACAGATGCTCCCAAGGTATGTGCTTTCCACCTTTTTCTTGCATGCACAGACCAGCAATTCCACTGCTGAACTTGGTGTCGCTTGCCAAAGATCAGGGCAGCATCGCTGTGCTTGAGAGTGACTTCTTATAAGATCTGACTGGTTCTGCTCTGAAGGCGACTGCTCCGGGCTGCCGCCTTAGGAGGGTCCCGTTATGATCGCTGAAAAGCATAAACTAAACTTTTCTTTTCTTTTCTTTCTCTACAGTTGACAACATATTGACTGTTGTGGGAATCTCTGCATACCTGGGAATGCTTATGTCTGCTGTTTATGCTCAACATCAGCATTGGGAGGTGGCTACCAACTGTTGGGATCTGAGTTTCTTCACACACATCAGGATGGCGCAATGCATACAGCTTGCTTTGGCACTGCATGGCTGCTGCAAATGCAGTGTCTGTGCAGTTATTGATGTTTGTGAGAAGAGCAAGCTGACCTGCAACACAGCTTGCCCACTTCTGCTATCCTTGCTAGTGTGCTACGTGTCTTTCAGACTTGTCTGCGTATCAGAATTGTGTGCATTGCAGTTTTACTTCACATCTGTGACTCACAAATTCCAGGTCCTGACATAGCACATTTTGTCTGCAGCTTGGGTACAAGCGCACAAGAGAGCAAATGGAGGGTGAAACAGAAGACCTGGCTGCTCCCAAGAAAAAGATCAGGCTTGGCCTACCAGCAACGCAGTGGATCACTGTGTACAATGCACATAGGCCTATGAAGCAGAGATACCACTACAATGTGGCAAACACCCGCGTCGAGCAGCATGTAGAAAAGGGCAATGATGACGGCCTGTACATCAGCAGTGTGGCCTGCTGCACTGAGCTTTGGGCTCTCATCATGGACGCTGGCACAGGCTTTGCTGCACAGGTGTGTCATGCCAAGCAATGCATTGTAGATACTTTTCACTTGATCCTGCCAAGACGTACACATGCAATGCTGAGCAGTCTTAGTACACAGCCAAGACATACACATGCAATGCTGAGCAGTCTTGGTACACAGCAAGGTCCTGTACTTGTGAGGCTGCCTGAGTATGGTCTACGTGTCATTCTCTGATCTCAATTCAGCAATTGACTGCTTGCGCTGGCTTCCATTATCTGCGTTTGTGGAAAGGACAAGAGCACAACACAAGCTTGCGCACCCTTACATGATGTCTCATGCATGCATGTCATCAAGGGAGCATCATGAGCATCTTCTGTTGGCATATCAGACAGTGATTCTTTCTTTCCCAGGGTCACACTGTGATTGTCAATCCAGGTGTATGACTTGAGTAATCAGTTCTTGCCCAAGGAATGGATCATGGCTAAGTGGGAGGAGGGCTTCTACATCACTGCCATGGCTGGCAGCACCAGCGGCAGCAGCCGTGTTGTCATGTCAAAGGGCACGCCGTACACACAGCAGTCGTACAAGGTGTGTGCTGATGCAAGCCATCTCAGACCATCTATCACAGCAAAGCCTGATTGTAACGTCTGTACTGTACCCTCTGAGGCGCAAGCATTTGCACGCAGCATGACTCACTTTTGTGCTGAAACCTTTTGTTGCTGATGTAAGCCAGATCAACCAAGGCAGTGTCTCAATGTGCTTTGACCTAGTATATGGGTTCCTATTTTAGCGCATCTCCAAGGGCATTTATGGCATTCATGTCAGCATGCAATGCATGGCTGCCTCTGCCTGCGCACACTGAGCTGAGTCATGCTTGCAGGTGTCAGACAGCTTTCCCTTCAAGTGGATCAACAAGAAGTGGAAGGAAGGCTTCTACGTCAGCAGCATGGCCACCAGCCATACACGCTGGGCTGTCGTCATGTCCCGCAATGCTGGCTTCATTGACCAGTGTGTGGAGCTGGACTTCCAATATCCCAGCGAGGGAATCCACAGGAGATGGGATGCAGGCAGTGAGTCTCTGCACCTGGATTTCCTCTGAAAACTGCGTGTTCAGGATCTAGCTTTTCTGGCTGGCCACAGATTATGTTGTCCTGAAAAATGGCCTTGAGACTCCAACTTGAGAGGCTGCAGGGAGTGCATTGCAAGGGCAACAGAGCATTGGTCCTCAGCATGTTGCAGTGCTCCACACGTATTACCTAGCCTTGCATGGAGCAGTAGGTTTGGGATGGAAATGTTTTGCTCACCTTAAATCTGTAATTTGCAACAGTGACATTCTTGCATACTCACAATCCTGATGCTGCTGTAGGTTTCCGCATTACAGCTTGTGCTGCCACACCTGACCAAGCAGCTTTTGTGCTGAGTGTGCCTAGAAGAAGACCAATGGATGAGACTCAAGAGACACTGCGCACATCAGCGTTCCCTAGCACACATGTCAAGGACAAATGGGCCAAGAATCTTTACATAGCTGGCGTTGCATATGGACGTACTGTTAGCTAGGGAATTATGCTGCAGGTGCTTTCTGCTTGGTGACTAGAGGGAGTAGCATCAGGTTGCAGGCTTATACTCACACATAATGTATTCACATGTCTCACTCAGTTGTACATGTATATTGTAGAATTTGCAAGTATTGCAGAAGCTGAATACTGAAACGTGAAAATGTTTGTGTGGCAACGTATGGTATGTGACTGGGTTTGATGCATCCACCTCCCTGCCTGCCAATTAAGAGAAGCACTTTCTTGGTACACCACAGCTGGCGCCGATATTGCTCAAATCAGTGCCATGGTGATGGCCAGCTTCAGTCTACTACGGTCAAGCCTGTCACAAAAACATACCAGATGATAAACAAGGCATCAAGTATGCAAAGCATAGTTGCAATGCCAAGAGTAACTTGTGAGCAAGTAAGCTGTGGTGAGGTCGGAAGTGCACTGAAGTCATGATCATTCATGCAGTGAAGTGCATAAAGCTGTGCCTGTCTTACCATGTGAGCCTTGCTGCATCAGGATCTGCTGAGCAATAGAGTCTGCTCTCGCCGCCCACGAGGTGCCAATGGGCTGCAGACAGATCAATCGCCAATGCCTGTCCTCGTATGCAAGCTCCTCATTGCTAGTATTGACTTGTGAAACATTCTCTGCTCCATCTTTGGATATCATGTCGGCCTGTTACCACAAAGCGTTAGCTTACCAAATCAAACTAGCAACAAGGTTCAGAATCCCTCACACCTGTCTCTGATCGTCCAACAAGCTGATGTGGATCTCCAGCCTCATTAACGGCACTTCTTGTAGCTTGTCAGCCCATTCAAGCAGTGTCACCGCATGTCTAAACGAGTTTGGCAGATCCAGTCTGCCAAGACCCGAAGCATGATCTAGCCTGTAAAGGTCAAAATGGTGTATGGGTGGCCCTGCAGCATGGCTTTCCTCTCAAGGAGAGTCCAGGGGCACAGCAGACCCTTGCTACAACCCAACACACCTAAATGGTCGTCATAAATTTGTTGCAACAGATAGGTAGGGGACGGCACAGGCAACTCATCATCCTCAGCGGCAGATCTAATGAATCCTCGACTGCAAATTGACTGCACAACTGTCGTCAGGGCCCATCGGACGTACGGGCGCCGAGGAGGTGATCAACTCCTCCTTGCGTCACCTGAAAACGCTTTTGCCAGCTCCGACGTCGCCATGTAGGCAGTAGCAATCGCCAGCCCGCAAATCCTGTGCTAAAAGCGCTGCCAAGTGCTTTGTTGCGGACTCCTCAGGCGCAACAAAGCAGTGCCGTTCCTGGTTCCTAACAGTGCAGGCTATGTGCCGCAGACATTCTCGCACTGCAGGACGTCTTGAAAGCAACACACCCCTGCACCTCGCCAATACGCCAGCATGCAATGGCATCGATATACGGCTTTTCAGCCTCCGGACGGCAGACAGCAGATAGCTATGTTCACTGACGCACGCACATACACACGGATTCAAGCTACGACAAACGCACAGACGGACACGCCTGTTGCAACGGGTGATCCCGCTGCTCAGGACTGTTCCCTGGCCAGTCTGATTCACCATGAACGATCAGGCTAGTGAAAATCGAGGAGGACCTTCCTCGACTAGCGAGGCAGTTCGCAGGTATCAGACGCGCGATCAGATTCACATGCCAGTGAGATAGCGTGAAGAGCGAGCAAAAGACTTGTGTCCGTGCAGATTGCCCAATGTTCTTCCAGCAGCTGCACAGCCGGACGTCATTAGAGCATCCCAAAAGGCAGGCATTATCATCACGTTCATTCCGGCCTGCAGGCGTTACACTGAAATTTTATTTTGACTGACCTGCAGGACGAATTGTACCTGCACTACTTAACTGACGCATGCCATGACGCTGTGAGGCGCCTACTAGGACCTAGGAGAGCACTCCTATGGAACAGGCATGCATGTGCAGCATTCTCTGCGCTCTCGACTTGCTTTCTATTAGCAGGTCCCAGGTCTGCCTAATTTTTGCTGCCACAGCACAGGGAAACAGCAATCATGGGTCAAATGTTGTACTATAGCCTCACTACAGGCGCTGGAATGCAGACTCTAGGCGAGGAGTACTGCGACATATTGCAAGTCACAGGCCAGTCTCTTATACGACGCTCTTTGTCTCTGACAGCCTGACCGCAATGCTCACAGTGCTGCAGGTCATAACAGACCAACAGGACGTCGTGCTTTTGTGTGTGCATGACTGCATTCATGCAAAGTATGATGGCAAGCTCAGCAGATGTCCTAGGACTTCCTTTTTGAAGTGTGCTGCCACTCTCTCAGGCTCAATAGGACTCCCTCCTGGCACAGTCCGCAGAGGTTTTCTGGTGTTGCTACAAACCATGATGCCATACCTGGCAGATCAGATTGGCACTTCGGCTGAGGGACCACCCACTCACTCTGCTTCATGGGCATCACAAAGTCAGCTCACAGATCAGACCCCTGCTGCTCAGCCGCATTTCGCCTCAATAGGTAAGCCTGCTTTTTCCTCACCGCATGTCATGCTTATCCTTACTTGTCCCACATTCCATTCTTATCTCGTACTTATCCAAATAGCAAATGGTGTATGTGCTGAGAGGATCCATGTCAATGTAACAGCATGATCAAACTGACCATCAGGTATGTATATGAATGTGCAGATGAGGAACTTGTGCACCAGCCCTCCTGGACAGTTTCCCTTGATCGCCTCGCGCAGAAAATTGCTGGAAGGTGGCGCAGCTTCTGGCAAGTGTTATCTCAGTACTCAGGAGCTGCAGTGCGCCTGCACCTTGCACTGTTTTACTTCTACGGCTTATATTATCACTGGTCAAAGCGTGCAACAGGTAAATTTTGTTTCCAAGCAGTAGCTGCATTGCACCTGAGGATAAGCTGTGCGCAATTTGCCAAACCACCCGGGAGCTCATGTACAAACAATGTGCTGTGACATCCATAAAGAAGGCACCACACCATACAGCAATAATTTCTGAACATTTTGCAGGTGTCCGATATATGTTTATTGGCAAGCTGTTTGAGCACCGGCCAAGCTATCATCTGCTTGGCGTCCTGCTATTTATACAGCTTGGTATCACAAGTGCATCATGGGCAATACGCAACCTTGCAAGCCTTTCTGGCAATGCATCCAAAAATCCTGAGGCAGAGCCCTCCTCCAGCACAACCAGGCGAATGGAAAGAAAAGCTGTTGTTCTTGAGGTAAGCCTCAGGTCTGCTGCCACTTTGTTATTCCCAGGCCTATGTTCTGTACTGCTATGACGAAGTTTGTCTTGGGTCCTGTTGGGTGAGACAAATGACAAGCATCTTAATGGCCTGAGTGATGTGGATCAGCTCAATTCTGGTGCATGTTCATGCTTTGGGTCTGTGCACAATGCCTGCTGCATCTCACTACATGCGTTATTTGCCTACATAAGCCGTCCAATGTGCTCCTGCAGGATGACAGCAGGCTGGCTGCATTGAATCCTGTCAGATTGTCAGAGGGAGGTGAAATTTTAGCTTACAAGAAGTGTCCTTTGTGTCTGTCTATGAGGCAGCAACCAACTGCAACGCCTTGTGGACATGTATTTTGTTGGCAGTGCATAGCTGAGTGGGGCAATCAGAAACCTGAGTGCCCCTTGTGTAGATCCCCGTTTACCCAGTCCTCTTTAGTATGCGTGCATCATGCAGACTTTTGAGTGTCAGGTCTTTCATACCAGCCTTGTCTTTGTCGCACATTTTGTCCAAGCTGTGTAAAAGACTTCTATTCTATTAGAAGTCTAAACATGAATGCATACCTGGAAAGCACATTGCCAAGAATTGCTTTTGTCTTTCACTTTGCTATTCACAAATCATCTGAGCTTGAAGCTGTCGCTACCAAATGCATATCATTGCCAACATAGCCTCTGCTGCCATGCAAGCCTGTGCCATTGCACAATACTTGAGTGACGAAACAGACTATGGCCAGGCTGAACATGATGTTATTATAACACAACTTTTGCAGTCTCAGTGAGCAGGGGTTCCAAACACCCACAGCACTGGGGGATTACCGGCGCACGCACACAAGTTGCGACAGCTTGTCATTGGATCAATCTGACGTGAACACAATGCCGTACTTGTGCACTGACATCACTAACGGCAACAAATATCACATAAGCAGCACGAGATGCTGTGTGCTGCAAGCATAGCATCCATTTGCCAAACAAAGCCTCACTGAGTCAGCTTTCTAGCTGTAACGTTGGTTCATCCATTGAATCAGTTCAGCACATATTTTCTCATTCCCATCTTCTGCCACCAAGACATGCCACATGTGATTGACATTCCGCAGCGTCGCATCCTTGCTCTGTGCCACAAAGCAGCAGTGACAGATTGCACCATATTCTCCAAAGCAACCATCAGCATGATAAGAATGACAGTACAGACTGCTGGATGCGACTTTGATATGAGAGAGTTGGTCCGAGACAACTAGTCATTTGGTTTGGCACTCACCTGACTTCGGTCTATCAGCATTCTGGAACCATCAGGGTCGCACATGGTGTCCTTCTCACTGCAGAATGAGATGACAGGGAAGTTGAACGTGGACATGTTAGCGACAATCCATTCTGTAACCTTCATGTACTCAGAAGCGTTCCTGGCTCTGGTCTTGCCATGGAAGACCAGCGGATCTGCAGCAAAGTCACACTCAGCACACTCTGGCAAACGCATGGTCGAATGGCCCTTGGGTTGTGTGCATTAGTTTGTTGCCATGAGCCATGTCAGGCCCAAGGCAAGGATTTTACATGCATGCATGTGTACTTGCAAGCTGGCTTTCGTTGAAACAGCTGATGTCAAGCATGCAGAGTGTGGCCAGCAGCTTGTTTGCTGCTCAGCAGTGATATAAGCCAGAGGTGATGTCTGAACTTGCCTTGGTCCCACTCAGCCTGAATATCTGGGTACATCGTGTTCCGGTTCACCTGAACTACTGGCCAGGTGGGTATCAACCAGCTAATCAGGTGTGCTATTGGCCTGCAACAAAACAGGACGCTCACATTGTTGATGACGCATCCTCATATACGCCCAGAAGCATCTGCTCAGTGTTCACTGATTGCTGCACAGTCAACTGCCGGTGACAAGCAATCATCCTGATACATATTAGCTAAACACAACTCAGTTGATGCTGCTCTCAATCTGAGAACTTATATTGGTGCTGTACTCACTTCAGGTATTTGTTGATGCCTTGGTTGGACAGCCGCTCCAGTGAAAGCATGGGAGCAAGCAGCATAGCGCCTCTAAACAGGTCACCCTGTGCCAAAGAGCTTAGGCTACAGCCAGACAATCATTGTGTTATGCTTGGTGACCTGTCAAGTCATTGAATGCCAGAACTCACGTGTCTATGGATAGCATTGACGGATATGCAGCCTCCCAGCGATGCCCCCAGTAAAAACACCGGTTTGTGAGCATAGCCATCTACTTTGCAGCTGTCTAGAGACCTGAAACATGTTCAAGCTCTTTGCTGGCAAGGATACATCACTAATTTGATTTGCTACTACACTGCAGGCCTTAGCATCACCTTCTCAGTTGGACGACGTCTCGAATATAGTCGTCAAACGCCTCAACATAGCATCTAAGTGAGCGTGCACCCTCAGAGAAGCCCAGACCCTGCTGGTCTATGCCGCACACTGAGTACCCTGCCTCATTGAAAGACTGCACCCAAGATCCTTGGTACACCTTTGGTTTGCCAGGCCCCTGCACAAGTGGTGAGCCATCGGGTTCCTGATCAAAAGGCGTCAGGGATAGCAAGCTATTTGCAGAAAGACTTTGCGGTTTAATGCACCTGACGCCTCAAGTATTCGTTCTGAATATGCGCGCCATGACCATGGACTGCCAAAACAACTGCTTTTGTACTGTCGGAAACTTCTGACGGCCAGAAGTAAGTTGCGATCTTCAGACCTTGCTTGTTCACAAAGAAACTCTCGACCCCTCTAGGGCCAAGCTGTTGCTGCCTGTTGTTCGCATCGTAAAGACTAGGAAGACTGACACCAGTTGGAGCGCGCATGGCTGCCTCCGAAACGTGCAGAGAAGTCACCAGGCTGCTGTTGCTGTGGCGGTGAGCCAAGCGACGGGCAAGGTGGCGCGTGCTGCTTGACCTTGGTGCACACACTCGATATCGGCTGAATTCGACCGGCAAAGTACGCTGAATGGCAAGCTGCTCCGCCAGTCGGATGCAAAGCATGCCCGCTTACCAGCCTTGTTGCAGTAGGTGGTCAACTCAAATCGTACTAGTAACAAGAAGAAGAACGGATTTGTAATTACAGCATACCACGTCATGACGATTGTTTAGTAGTGCAGTTACGGAAGAGTTAGTTGTATAGCGGTGGCCTTTTGCGCCGAGGACAAGGACGATCAGGGCCAAGTGTCTAACATGAACACGTTATTGAAGGTCGGCCGCAGGCGGCAAAGCCTGCTGGCTGGTGGCAGATGCTTTGCCACCCAAGCTGGAAGTCTGTCTGCAGCTGCTCCGGCCAAGGCTGAACCATCTCAGGACTCGCCATTCCTCAGATTTGCAAGCCCTGTGCCTCAACTTTCGAATCATCAGCAGATCTTCAGCACCATCCCCCAGACACAGGTGTCGCAGCACTTCTGACATATTTACGCCACCATCGTTGATTCCACCTGACAGACCCCAAGTGCTGCATCGCTTGCACTCCCTGATTATAAGCTCGATGTGCAGATCACTACATTGCCTAGTGGGTTGCGTGTGGCCTCTGAGACAAGGCCATTCACCGACACAGCAACTGTTGGGGTCTGGATTGACGCTGGCAGCAGATATGAGACTGACGTCAACAACGGCACTGCTCACTTCTTGGAGCACATGTCTTTCAAGGGCACCAAGGTGCGCTTATGCTTCGATATGCATAGTGTGCCACATGTGCAGCATCGGAGCACTTGGCAAACAGCAGTTGCTTCTGGAATACTACTTCCGAAGGCCAGCTGTGTGTGTATGCTCTGCCTGTCCTCACTGCTTACTTGAATGTCTACAGAAAAGGAGCGTGAGGCAGCTAGAAGTAGAAATTGAAAATTTGGGTGCACACCTGAATGCTTACACATCTCGAGAGCAGACCTGCTACTATGCCAAGGTTCTCAAGGATGATGTTCCTAAGGCAGTAGACATTCTGTCAGACATCCTGCAGAACTCCAGCCTAGAGAATCATGCCATTGAGAGGGAACGCAATGTCATCTTGAGAGAGATGCAAGAGGTATGTGAGCCCAAACACATAGTTTGTGTCGCACAGAGCTGGAGTCTTGAAATGGCATTGCACACTAGCTGGACACTACTGAAGATGAAGGGAAGACCTGCCTGAATGCACATGTTTCATCACTCTCCACACTCAACACCAAGGGTCCCCGTATCATGACAAGGCATTTTACAGCAGTGATGGTGCATGTGCAGGTAGAGGGTGTTGCCGAAGAGGTCATCTTTGACCACCTTCATGCAACAGCTTTCCAGCACAGTCCTTTGGGACGGACCATCTTGGGCCCCGCTGAAAACATTCGCACCTTGACACGCAATGACCTGGTGGACTACATCCAGACTCACTACACTGCGTCCCGCATGGTATGCTATTTTCACGCATTGACCGCTTGCCTCGCACTGCACATGCTGCATGATCTGTATTCTGCCTGATCTGTATTCTAATTGTATTTTATTCCTAGTTCACAACCACAACAATGTCAGGTGGCCCAGCTGGGTGTGCGCCCTTCAACGCCGCTTGACGTCGTTGCACAATCCAAACATGCTTCTTGACTTTGGAGACCATCATGGGACCGACAGAGTAAACAGGATGAACAGCATGCAGAAGTGGACTCAAGTGGACTGGCTGTTTGTGACAGGAAGGCATCACACCTCTTGATGTTGTGCTATGTATTGCAGGTTGTGGCAGGTGCTGGTGCCATTGACCACACTCACTTGGTGGACCTGGCCGGCAAAAGCTTTGCCAGCCTGCCCACCAACCCCACCACTGCAGATGATCTAGTCAAGAAGGCAAGTCAAGGCTGGATACAAACTCATGCTCTTGCTGTTGCTTGCCGCAACATTACTTGCGGCTAGAGCTGTTCCATAGGCATTGTGCTTAGACAGGCCCTTTGAAATCCACGATTCAAGTTACTGCAGCAGCCAGTATGAGCTTCTCTGTACATCTGCAACACAGTAGCTTGATCATGCATGCAGTTCCTGGTTCAGGGACTGCTTATCATGTGGTCATTGTATTCGCATGATGTAACCTTGTTCGTTTGGTTGGTAGCTACCTACTCAGGTAAACACAAAGTGCATGCGCTGTGCACAGGGGCTGCGTCAAAACGTTTGCAAGAAAAGAGAACAAACTTGAGGTCTACGCGGTAGGCAACCATAATGGGAGCCTCCGATTGTCACTTGAAACTCAGCTGCAGTGGCAGCCTGAACTATGACCCTAGCACAGCTAAAGCCATAGCCAGCACAAAATGTTTGCATGCTTGCCATTACAGGACCCCTTCCTATGGACAGGATCAGATGTGCGCATCAGGGATCCAGACATGCCCAACATCCACTTTGCGGTGGCTTTCAAGGGTGCCAGCTGGTCTGACCCAGACAGCGTGGCTCTCATGGTCATGCAGGTCAGCCCTTGACATTTCCTGACATTCAACACCTGCAACTGTGACACCTGGCATCCATGACATATGGTAGTCAAGGGGATGAGCTTGTTCCTATTCTGCAAAATGTCACTTTCAATGTCAGCTGTTCAGGCCAGATCAGTACAGGCACTGTCTGGATTTGCTATGGAGAAAGTTGTGTAACACGAGGGACTCACTATGTAGACAGATCATGCTGCATTCCAGACGTACAAGTCACTCTCGCCGCGGCTGGCATCATGCACAAGTGTGAGTTTACTCCTTTTGAATTCTTTCATAGTGTTGACCTTTAATTTCACTATATTGTAGTGCATTACCAGTAGAGTTCAGCATGGACTCACATCAGCTGTTGTTGATGACAGACCATGCTGGGAGCTTGGGACAGCAATGTAGGAGCTGGGGGTCACATGTCCAGCAAGCTGGCGCAGAGAGTGGCTGTGAATGGCCTGTGCAAGAACTACATGGCCTTCAACACCAACTACCATGACACAGGCTTGTTTGGAGTGTATGCTGTGGCAGCCAAAGACCAACCGGTGGGTGCATGTACAACTCCTGACATCCAACCTCAAGCAAGTTTGCCAAATAGTCAATAGTGCCTCACCAACTCGTTGTGCTTTGAGTGTCTGAACCCCGCTTTACTGATTGACCTTGTTCTAAGTCAAAGTACGAGGCTTGCAAAGTTTGATTAGTCTGCTGCACTCCAAGCTAATCATCCTCATTGATCACTCAAGCTGTCAGTGTCTAGCCTGCTATACCATGTCAATGTCATTGGTGTCTGTAAGCTGGCAAGTGGCATGTGCAGGTTGACGACTTGGCATGGGCCATCATGCGTGAGATTAGCAAGATGTGCTACAACCCCGTAGAGGAGGATGTAGTCAGGGCCAAGAACCAGCTCAAGGCCGCCATCCTCTTCAGCCAAGACAACCTCAGCGGTAAGTGGTCAATCAACTTCTCCCAGCATTTCTTATGCTGCTCACGGCATACGTGCGTGACAGCCATGTGACAGGCAAATCTGAAGTCTGACTTCCCTGCACTTTCCTGATGTTGATCCCAAACCACTGCCTTCCCAAGAAGTGCGCCATAGAAGGTCTGCTGGCAAGTGCCGCTGTTCTGACTATAACAGCTGTAACTTGGTCGCATCACTGCAGTCAATGACAAGCTGATGTCAACTGTAGGCCTAGCTGAGGATATTGGTCGACATGCACTGGTGTATGGACGCCGTATGCCTAAGGCTGAGATGTTTGCTCGTATCGATGCTGTGGATGTGGACACAATCAAAGCAGTCTCTGACAGATTCATCTATGACCAGGACATTGCCATTGCAGCCATGGGTGACACACAAAATCTGCCCGACTACACCTGGTTCAGGCGCAGGACATACTGGTTGAGATACTAGTCGAGTTCACTACATGGCAATGCTTAGTAGGCATCAGTGCTGGCCTTGCATTGGCTTAGCAATGCAGAGCAGCAGCTGTCAGATTCTTTTTATGAACACCTGGCATGACATGGCACATTGTGTGTAACAAGTCTTGTGGAAGGGCTTTCTATGACCTGTGAGCATTCGCTGAGAACGTGCCACTGGCAAGCGTGAGCTCTTGAATTGCATGTCAGCCGGACATTGCTGCATGCCATGCCCTACAGTTCGCATGCAGCAACACGGTGTGATGCAGGGTCTGTATTGTGTATACTGTCAAAAGCCGGACCTGGCAGTACGTTCAACATGCAACATGTTTGGCGGGATCTTGTTGATGCCCTACGAAAGCACATTTGCTCAGGTATGCCCAGGGTCCATCTATGAAACGCTTGGTCACAGCACTAACCCAGCCACTTTTTTCTACGTTGGAAAGGCAGATCCGGATTTGCTCAGGGTGCAGCCAGTCGGCTCCCACGTTCAGACCAGCTGGAATGAATCTACAACAATTCTCGATTACTATCACAATCCTTGTTATGAATCTTGTAACTAAGTGAATCTATGTTGGGTTGACCTGCATCTTGGCTGCCAGAGGCATGACTGCTTTATGCTTGAGTTTCATTTTTTTGACCTTCAGTTTGCGCTGGGCCTGCTGCTTCATGACATGCAGTTTCTGATTGCTATCCTTCCCATATGCAAGACCTCCATGAGCCGCCATCTTCCTGATCTTAATTGTCTTGCCTTTGCAGCTCCCTGCAGCCAGATGCTTTGTTCAGCAACAGCCCTGTGAAGTACACAGCACCAGACATAAGCTACAGCATCTTGCTTTGCTGGCCATCAGACACGCAATGGGTTGTGTGTGAGGCTTGCTTGGCCCTGTCATGCCTTGCCAGTTTTTTCTTGATGTTGGTAAGTCAATGTGACGCACCTGAAGTCAACTTCAGGAGTTTCTGGGCTCGCCCTAAGCTGTCTGTTTCTTGTGCGCCAGGCAGCTGCTTGAAGGCCTCATTGGCATCACCGGCATGCCGGAATACCAGGTGGCCTGCCATTGCAACAGAGCAGTCAAGCCACCATGCAATCTGCACGCTTAGGGAAGAGCATCACAGACAAAGTATGGCTGTTGCAACTTGCAGTGGTGAACCTGGGAACATGATGAGTAAGGTAGAGCAGTGTCTTGACCAATGCAGCAAGCAGGTACAGTTGCCATCAGATAAGTCATGAACACAATCTTAACCTGCTGAGACAACCAAAATAAATGCATCCACATCCAACATGAAAGACTTGTGCTGAGGTTCTTCCAGGAGCCAATGCAAGGTGCCCACTACTGCAAAGTACTGTACCTTTTCTTTCCCTCATATCTCCCTCCACAGTGGGATGAGCACAAGTGCATGCTTCGAATAGCTGCAGCAAATCCGCTGGCTGAGCTGACTGAGGGACACCGTGTACAAAAAGCTTCCTCAGATCCTCCTTGGCCACCTGCTCACAAAGAACAATTCAGATCTGTCACTCACATGCAAACACAAAGTCTCCTACATGCAAACAAGCAGCAATTCAGATTGTGACGACTGCACAAGGTGGCAGTGTCAACCCTGCTGTGCTGTTTGAAATCAGCTTTGGCGTGCATTTGCGCAGCTGCTGCGAAACAGGCGAGCCTGACATATGCCAAGATCAGCAGGCAAAGTGCAGACGAAAGACCACACTCTGCAAACAGCATTAAGTCTTTTGATAACATACCTTGATTTCTGGGGCGTCCATGGGGGGCGGTATGCCGTGGTGAAGAGCATGATTCACTAGCTGCATGGCTGCTGCAGCATCCTGCTCACAGTCGTGAGGGGCTCCCTCCTGCCTCAGACTCCTGCCCAGCATCTGAGACACCAGATTTGCCAGTGAAGGTGTGCATGTGGACAAGCCCCTACAACACCTTGTCTGTCAGACTCACACACTCATACAGTGTCTTCTAAAACCCCTACATGTGCATATCCAGCACAAGTCTGCTGCTTTGATGCATACCTGGCAGTAATGCAAGCTGTATGGTGCAATCTTGCATTACTATTAGGACTGCAGCTTGACAGCACTTGCTTGCACTGGCTGAGTTTGCTGAGTGTTTGCAAAGGCACTGAGACAGCTAAAAGGTATGACTGGCAGGCAGAAAATGCAGAACTGCACAGGAAGCAGCATGTCACATTGAGCACAATTCTGGGCAAGAATTTGCGTACTTGTAGGAGCAGAGAAGCGCGGTATCAATGACGGCTGTGGGGTCCAGCTGCAGGGCATGTAGGTCATGATGCAGGGCATGCCCCACCAGCACCACGTTGCCCTGCATCAGCTTCTGCATAGCTTCTTGTGCGTCACGCTTGGTGTATGTCACGCCCTGCATGGCATGAACTCCATTCACTTGGACTATTTTGAACTTTGCTTTTGAGCGCAGCTTTTGAGCGCAGCTTTGACAAGATTGTTTGTGTAAGTGAATGCAGAGAACTAATTGCCACTTGCGAGGAAATCAGCACACCAGGCTTCACGGTTCACAGGTTGTGGCAGACCCACTGGGGATGTCAAGAATTGCCACAAACAGCGATGCAACATGGTAGTCTAACATTGGCAGTCCGCTGCATGCGTATCTACTCCCCGTACATCTGCTTTAAGTCCTTCAACATGAGCCTGTTACCCCGCAGCAAAGTGGCTGTAGAGCGCTGAGATACAGCAGTAGCGTACCTGCATGCTGGCGTCTGTAGCTCCTGTGACCTCAGTACGGTAATTGAGAACCTTTCCAGCCGGCTTGACCAGCATCTGCAGATGACCAAGATGCATCAGCTGCATTGCTTGCTGAGCTTGATTGCCTGTTACATCATGTCTGCAGCATTTGCCTGTTACATCATGTCTGCAGCATTGGCAACTGCAAGGGTTGATGCTGACAGTTTTGCCGTGTAACAGGCGCATTCCCAAGCTGCAGGCATGTGCCAGGGTGGAAGGCTTTGGTTCGGCTGCAGTGATAGGGAACGAGGTGTGAAAGACATTGGCAAGGAACAGGTGCAAGCAGAAGCTGCAGTCAGGCAGCCCAATCACCTTTAAAACAGTACTGCCAGCTTCGTTGACAACACTGAGGCCGATTAGCTCTCGCGAGCTTGTGGCAGTCTCACACATCTCACAATCAAGAGAGAGCAGACAGGGCCGGCTGGCGGCATCCAGACTTGTGCTGCAAAAGCACAGGATGAAGATGGTTTGAGTGCAACGACTTGTGTGCTTGTCTGCTGCACACTCCTTGCATGACCACTGAGATGCAAATGGATGCTGCCTGACAGATACAGCGGACAGGATACTACGCATGTATCGTGCACTAATGGGCCAGCTTGATGTAGCGCCGTAGTCACCTGCTCATTTGTGTCCAGCCTGGTTGGAATGAGGGAAAATTGTAATTCTCTGGAAATTGTGAATGACACAGAGTTTGCTGAACCATAGGCCAAATAGCATCCTGCAAACACGTGGTGCTTGCGTTTCAAGCTGAGTGATGCTGTAATACGCAGAAGCTGTGCTTGTGTTTGCATTCAGATGACTAGGCTAGCAGCAAGACTATGGCAGCATACCTGGCCTGAGTCGCTAGCGTTAGTTTGTGATAGCCTTGCTGCAAATTCAGTGCGCTGCAGAAGTCAGCAGGGCTCAACATATGAATCCAAGTGCTTGTCTATCAGTCAACGACAGCGCAACGGCAACAAAACACCACACCTGCTTCTGATGCAGCTGATGTTCCCTGTGTGGGCCAACAAGCATGCCAGCCTGTGGTTTGCTCAAGGTTGCCATAAAAGCAGCCAGCGTCTGCAAGATAATAAGACCTCAACATGACATTGCTTTCTCGCCTCGTGTGCGGTTTTGACTGGACTTACCTTGGAAGAATGCATGCTAGGATCAGATTTGCCCAGCGCTGGTGTTTGTGCTTTGAGGTAATCTTTCCAGCTTCCCTGTGTTCCTTGCAACTTACTCTTCTGACAGTCCTTCACAACGCGAATCAGCAGTTCTTTGTCGGCAGGCAAAAAGGTGGTGGCCTCCATGTTGACGCGGCACAGCGTGCGTAAAGGCGATCTGCTGCACTATGCGAGCAGCCAAGTCTAAATTCTGTATGTGTAGCTTGTTCGGCTGCAGATTTCCTTCGGCTCATGAGTCATCCTACGTGAACCGTTTTCTGTTTACTTTGCAGCTTTATGCTGAGTATTCCTTCACGCTCAGTCGCAAGGCAACAACGCTTCCTGACAGAGCCAGTTTAGGAATAGCGATGCATCAGCTGTGACATGTTTGTGTTTGTTCTTGCGCGGCTGTTGTTCACAGCGTGAGCAAATGAGGCGCCATCTGACGCAGCCTGACTTGCCTTCTTTGGTGTCACGGCATGTGGTGACTTCACACCTCGTCATCCCGGACTGACAGGTCCCTGCAGTCTGTTGCTGGACTTTGGGTGCAGCACGATCAGGTTGACCCATAACGCCAGGTTGTCAGCACCGAAGAGCCCGTGCCTGGCGACGTCTCATAACCTGCAGGGGTGCTCCTGCAGTCAGAGTTGCTGAAAGCGTCTCTGGCATGCAAAAGCCGACCTTGAGCCTTTGATGGGCCCAACACAGCACTCTCGCTCCGCTGGAACGCCATCAACCAGTGGCAGGCACCATGTGACACCCAGAGCTCAGAGCAGCAGGAACGCAGCAAACCTGCAGCTATATCCAAAAAGGGTCGGTGGAGGTTACGACTTTGTTGCAGACACAAACGGGGAACCTCTTTGTGCACCTGGTGCTGTCACTCAAGCTCTCAGAGCGCTGCCAGCTCTTGAGCACCCCTATTCTCAGTATGACCTGGACCTCATGGCTGAAATTTTGCGTAAGGGTGATTCTCAGGTTCACAAAGAGCTGTGCAGCGGCACTGGCTCAGGAGAGGTAAGCTCCATTACTGCACAACATGAGCAAGCCACTTAGACATGCCGTTCAACCAAGTAAGCGCCGTTCATACCCTGTTCTGAATTCACCAATGAGCATCAGTTCGTTTGCTTTGTGCTGTCCTGCAGCTGACACTCCTGAAGCTCTTGCAAGCCTGCGAGGCAGTATTGAAGAAGCATAGTATCAATGCAAGCGAGGATACATATTACTATCGCCTGCTGCTGAAGTTGAGCTTAGAGCCTAGCCCTGATTGGTGGGGCAAGTTTCACCGGGAGTGTGAACAGAATGCAAGGTGACTGTCAGCACTGCCCCCATGGCTGCTTGCATACTGCACAAGGTCCCATGCACAACTGTTACAGCATGGACCCTGCACCTTAACAGCAAACCGAGTCCAGGCATTTCAGGTGAGTGATAACTGCAGCACCTTCTCTTGCAACAATTTTCGGCTGCAAGCACGCGTACCCACTAGGCATCCTACCTGGCCAGCATAGCAAGAAATGTGACCTGTGCTGCTGTGTTGACATAGGATGTGGGACCAGCTCAACGAGGCATCTGCCCAGCGCCAGATACCCCCTTGGCACCCCCCCTCCTCTCATCCCTCTGACTCAGCCTACACTGTGGCATCCCCTCCCCCCACCAGCCCCAGAAAACCCTGGGAAGGCACCCTCAGAGAGCTTTCAGGCCAGCAACAAGTGATCAGGGGCTCCTCGCCACAACGGCATCGGTCTCAGGATCACGCAGCTAGGTCTCAACAGGAGGATGTGCATCCACAAAGGACACCCCCCCCAGTGTGCGGTCAGGGTTGTATGTCCCAACCTCCCCAGCATAGCCCCCAGTCCCCTGCCCCTGCCCCAATAGCATGCATCTCTCCTGTGCCTCAGAGTAGTCCTCAGCATGCTGACAAGGCAGTCCCAGTACAGCAGTGGGAGCCTCACCGTATAGATAGGGCAATCTCAGCTCAGGAATGGGAGGGCTTTGGCATCGCAGCAGAGCTCAATGGGCAGGATGAGGTGAGAGCCAATGGGCTGGGAGGGGTGACTGTCTTTGAACCTGCCCGTCATAGGGGTGGGACTGACAACAGCCCCCTTGACAAGCCTCATTACCTCAGGCTGCCTGAGGCTGAGAGCTACGAGAGCTTCAAGGTCCTTGCTTGTGCCTTCCGCCACTGGCGCAGCCATGCCAAGAATGAGCGCCTTGACAGGTACATTGCTGCTCTATGGCTGCATGCAGCATTTGATCAAGCAACTTCTGGTGAAGAAGCAGCGAGAGTGCCCATGAGCCATTAGTTGCATGAGGTGGTGTACGCCATTGTTCTACATTGCTTGAGGTCATTGTAGCAAAGCCTGTTGTGCTGTGCATCAACAGCTTGCCAATCAGCAGCAAGCATGACGCATGGCAAAAGTATTCGCCAGCATTCTTCACTGAAACAGTGCTTGGTAAAACTAACAAGCACCTGTAGGCAGCATGCCTGCTTACATACAATGTTTCCTTTCTGCATGAACCTACATGCAACAGTAGCCTCTGTACTGCATGTCAACCAGGCACAAGGCCATGCAAGATCAAAACGCTTCTGCAGAGGGCACACTGAAAAGGCCATGGCCAACTGGCTGGCAGCAGTTGGGTTCTGGGAAAGCCAGGCACTGCGCCGCATCTTCACAGCTTGGAGGACTCAAGGGGGCCAGAAGGTGCTCAAGGCCCTGGCCCATTGGGAGACTTCCCAGTCAGGCACAGGCCCTGCCTTTCGCTGGTGGCGCCGTGTGGTCCAGCACCTGCATGAAGCAGATCAACAGGCTCAGCAGCACCGCCACCAGCATGCTTGCCGGGCAGCCTTTCAGGCAAGGATGCATACCCCTTTTGCAGCGTGCTGTCCTGCCTTCCTGCATACCATACCCTCAGGAGCTGGTTCAAAACCTTCCATTTTTGCTGATGTCCAACTGGGTGGTATTTGCCCACAGCTTTTGCCATGTTGCTCTTGCACCCTCTGGCCATGTAGGAAGTACAGTCACCTAGTCAAAGTCACCAGCTAAAAGCACAGAGGTTTAGCTGCACATGCGATGCGTTTGTGCCAGACAGGCCTAAACCCTTTCTGCCAACAGACCCTATGACAAGCATGCCCACGCAAGCAAAGTGATCACACATCAGGGATCAGCATCATGGACTCTCAGCCCATATTGAACACAAATGAGACCTGGCCCATCAGTGCAACTGACTACTCAGTTGACCACGTATGGCTGCACCTACCTGAGGCTGTCATTGCCTAACAATCAAGAAGCTTTTTGACTGTCTGATAGTCTTGAGCACCTTGCAGGCATGGCAAGTGGGTCTGGGGCTGGGCAAAGCCAAGGCTCGCCACCTGTATCAGTGCTTGGCTCACTGGAGGGGCCGCAGCTTGCGAGCCATGTGGGGCATCTGGCGCTTCTCTGTCCAAGAGACCACCCAGAACCTGCTCAGAGCTGAGACCCACTGGGTGTCCAGTCACAGGTCAGCCACCCAGCGTCACCATCACTTTACTGGCTCTTCCTTTGCGTGCTGCATTTGGCACATGCAACAAGATGGGCACTGGATTGCTGAGTGTATGGTACTGCCAAAGACATCGTCAGTGAGAATGTCATTGCAACAAGGCACACACTAATGCAACCAGAAGTACTGCATTGCAATGACTTTGTCAAGACGCCGCTGAAAACAGACTGGATGCCACTCTCACCTTGCATGCAAAATGGCACAGGACTCCCTCGTTACCTCACCATAAACAAGCCTAGGGAGATGGGCCTTATTTTGATGCACGAAGAGGACATTAGGCATAGGCATTCACCTTTCACCCGCTGCTGGTGTGTAGGTTGAGGATGTTGCGGCACTGGAGTCAGGCAGCTAACTGCCGCAGCTTGCTACACCACTGTGGCTTGGAGCTCCAGCAGAGCCTGAACCGCAGGGCCAAGTCAGTCTGCTGGCAACACTGGCGGTCACGTTATGCCACCCTCATCCACCACAAGGCAGTCCTGCAGACGGCTGTTACCAGGCTTCAAAACAGAGCTCTGTCAAGCGCATTTGATGCCTGGCTGGATTACACACAGCACAGGCTGCAGCTGCGGCAGAAGCTGCAGCAGACTGTTGGTAAGCTAATGCATGGAAGCTTAGCAAGAGGATTCTCGGCTTGGCAGGAAGCGGCGCATGACAGGGCAGAAGCCAGGCAGAAGGTGGGCAGCAATCTGATGAAGCTGATGAACCAGACTATTTCCCGGGCTTTTGCCACCTGGCGTGACTATGCCAGGCAGCAAGCAGCCAACGGTGATAGGGTGTTTGCCAGCTTGCAGCGGCTCCGAAACCACACGCTGGCCAGCGCCTTTGCAAGCTGGGCAGATTGTGCCCATGATAGAGCTGCCAAAAAAGCCAAGATCATCACATGCTTGCAAAAGCTGGCCAACAGCACCCTGTCTGCTGCATTCCAGAGCTGGTTGGCTGTTGTCAGTGGCAAAGCAGCCCGCCGCAGCAAAGCAGAGGCAGCTGTGCTGAAGATGAAGAACAGGGGCCTAGCGGCAGCCTTCAGCACATGGGCTGGCTATGTCTTTGCTAAGCATGATCGGCAAGACAAACTGCTCAAAGCCGTACAGAAGCTGAACAATGGAACCCTGAGCTCAGCATTCACCACATGGGCTCACATGACCTCACGCAAGGCCAAGCTAAAGACCACAGCTGTGGTCTGCATCCGGCGTATGACTCAGCTCAGGCTCTCGACAGCATTCCAGAACTGGCGCCAAACAGCTGCTGAGCAGGCAGAGTTCAAATTCAAAGCTGAAACCTGCCTGCTGAGGTTCACAAAGCGCACGCTGAGCTCAGCCTTTCAGGGCTGGCACAGCAATGCTGTTGAACTGGCTGATGAGCGTGCTGTGCTGACCATGTGCCTTGAGCACATGCAGTCCGCCAGGCTCAGGGCCACATTCTGCACATGGAGGGATCAGGCAGCCTGGCAAGCAGAGGGCAGGGCCAAGGTCCAGAAATGCCTGAGCAACATCCTCACTGCAACTCAGGTGACCCAAAACTTGCATCACCAAGTATCAGCGAGCTGCGCATGGTGATGATTGTTGTGCAGCAAGCCCATGTTGCTTGAAGTGATGTAACCATATATATGTGCCTTGAGAGCAGGTACCTTTGGTGACACATGCATTGGTGGTCTGGTCTGGCCCTAGGCCGACAGCCAAACACTGCCAGCCTGGTCACAGATGCTACACAAGGCATATACACACGAGCTTCTGTCACAAAGACAGTCTGGAATGTGCAGGGGCGAGCCTGGCGGGCATGGCTGGAGTACATTGAGGACAAGCATGCAGCAAAAGCCAAGATCCAGAATGCAGCAGCCTTCTGGCAAAATCGCCAAGCTGCCTTGGCATTCCAGCAGTGGCAGGAGCAAGTGCAGATAGCTCACGAGATGAAGGCCAAGACTGCTGTCATCATTGGCAGGCTCAGAAATTCCACCCAGGTCAGTGTTTTTTGCAAATCGTCTGAGTTCCACCTCAACCTTAGCATGCCAATGTGCAGGCCTGCCAGTGAATGCCAAAGAGGATTTTCATCAGCAGGAAGCCTGCTGTTGAGTCACAAGCAATCAGCAGCGTTGACGGTGGTGCTGGCTGATACCCTGTCAAGCTTTCAGCTGATGACTGTCATGTGCAGCTGACTGTCACAGGTCATACTTGAGCGTGTGAACTCAAACAGCACATCTGATGGTTGGTGAAGCCTGCTGTCCTCCTGCAGGCACAGGCGTTTGCCAGCTGGAAGGATGTGATAGCCTACCGCCGTGTGAAGCGCGGTGCTATGACAGACAGCGTGCGCCGCTTGTTGCAAGGCATGCTGGGCCGCGCCTTTGCAGCCTGGCACAATAGGGTGCAGGAGCATGCTGCCTTGCAGCAGAAGGCCGTCACATGCTTGGCACGCTTGGCACATGCCCATGTCGCAAGTGCATTCAGTGCTTGGATAGACTGGGCTGCTGAGCAGAAGGATCACAGGTGGGAAGCTTACTGACTGGTCATGTGTCTGTTGCATGACACGCATAACTGCAATGGTCAATTGCCTGCATGCCAGCTGTGAGACGATTGCAGCATTTATTTGCATGATGTACCAGCGTAGCTTCTGGTTTCTGCACACGAGGCTGTTAGTCTACTACTGTCCAGTCGAGACGCTTGCTAGTGCATCAGAACACACACACCTTCATCCCACACCTTCACCCCTGATAAGCTCATCCTTGGCTGCACTGCTTTTACATCAAGGCATATCCTCTGCCGAGCTGCCACTGCTACACTTGCGCTCACATGTTTGGCTGCTCCTGGCAGGGCCAAGATTCTGACGAGTGTCAAGCGTATGCTCAACCGTGTCTTGGCTGAGGCCTTTGCTGGCTGGAGGCAGCATGCCTCGGAGCGAGTAGAGGAGCAGCAGATTGTTGCACAAGTTGCACAGCTGCCAGTGCGCACGCTGACCAGACAGACATGGAGGGCATGGTGGGAGGCGTATCAGCATAAGCTCAAGATGCGCAGGACAGTGCAGAGGCTGCTGCATGGCACTGCAGCCCGTGTTTTGCGCTACTGGCAGGTCAGCTTTGACGCTCAACCACTTGCCACAACATACTGTAAAGCTTGGAGAGGTCATTTGCCAGGCTGGAACTGGTAACAAGCTGTCGATTGGAATCAACGCGAGATTGTTCATTTCTGCACAGCACAAGCCGTCCAATACCCTCTCACTCCTCCTGCCTGCCTGCTGCTTCACGCCATACTTATATCACAGGTCATGCGCATCAGTTGCATACGCCTTGCTCAGCCAAACCAGAGCTGCAGCTCAGCTGACACTCACAATGCCTTGCAGGAAGCTGCTGCAGAGCAGAAGCAGGTGAAGGCCAGGGCAGGAGCGTGCCTTGCCCGCATGCGCAACTGGAAGCTGGCCCAAGCCTTCCTAGTATGGCAGGAGCATGTAGCGAACCGTAAGGTAAGTGCTGCTGTCACTGTCACAGAAATATCACGTAATGCTCGTATTTGGTGTCCACAAGCAGCAGATTTGACACAAGCTGCTGTCAGTGAGGTGTCATGGTAGAGAGTATATTGCATTTGAGTCAGCCAGAGCATGTGATAGGCTCTCTTTGTCACTATGATTGCATCAATTTTCAGGAAGAATTGATCATTATTATTGTATGACGCATTGGAAAGCAGCACAAGGACTTTGTCATCGGCATGTCTTACTGTGGCAAGGGATTGCAGGTCTCTGAGATGCTTGCCCAGCACATTGGCTGGTGTGCATGCTGAATGCAAGCGCACCACGAACGTCCATGAGCATCACTACATCACCTGTGTCACACCGCAGCTGTCTGCTGCTGTGTTGACGCTCACCTTCATTGCAAAGCGCCCTGGACTTTTTGGAACCTGACTGCACAATCACACCAGCGTTTCTGACAGCATCCCTTACAGCATATCTCACGTCCGGCAGGAGCTGCAAGCCAAGGTGGCTCCTGTGCTGGCCAAATGGCGCAACAAGCTTCTGGCTGCGGCCCTGGAGGCCTTCCAAGAGAATGTGGCCAGTGCTGAAGACAAGAGGCAGCAGGTGCAGAGGGTCCTGCGCTACTGGAACAACAGAGCTCTGGCTGGCGCCTTTGCCCAGTGGCTTCAGACTGTTGAGGTGGGACATGGCTCAGCTGCAAAGCTTGCAAGCCTCCAGCAAAACTAGGGTCATGTCGTGGTGCAAAAGCAACATGCATACAATGCACACCTTTTGCTGTGCTTTGGACCAAACCAGCATCAATCCAGAAGTGCCGTGGCAGCAGAAAGCTACTCTTTGTTCATGCATTGACAACATTGTTGTCTGTGTCATGGCTGCCGTGTCTCAATCATTGTCCCTTGCTTGCAATTGCAGCTCTCAATGCTGCAAGACAACTGGGTACTGCTGATTTAGATCGTGGGCAGCAGCAGGCAACAACACCATTTGTCACAAAGGCTGCATGCTTGTACAACACCAAGCAAGCTGGTTGTACAGGTTGAAGCTAGCCCCTTGCCTGTGTGTGCTGTGCTGGTGGAGACACCACTCCATGCTGAAAGTCAATTGGTGCTGGAAATCAGCTGGTGACGTGCAGATACAGCAGCAGGAGGCAACAAAAGTTTCTCTTATGTCTTTGATCAAACCCTGGCATGGTGACTGGGCATGCTTGTTGTGTGGTCAACTTGTCTGAATTTAACGACAAGAGGCACTGAGAATCTCAATGTGTTACTCTTGCAACACCCCAAAACAGGCTGTCAACTTGGTGTACAATAGAAAGCTGGCAGCTGCCTGTTCCTGCTCTGCTTGTTGCCGGCCACTAACAGGCTTGTGCGACCAGTCTGATGGTGTTGCAGGAACAGCAGCAGAAGGCAAAAGCACTGGAGAAGGCTGGCCGCATCATGTGTAATGTGAAGCTGGCAGCAGCCTGGCGGGGCTGGCTAGCAGTGGTGGACCAGCGCCACCACCTCAAGGCCAAGCTTGGCTCTGCCCTCAACCTCTTTGTCAACAGACGCCTCACTCTCGCCTGGCAGGCCTGGAAGGTGAATCTAAGGAAGAAATATGGACCATTTGTGTTATGCCTCTGCTGAACGACACCTCACCTGCTGTTGCATATGCTGCTCAAAGGCTTGCATGAAATCCCAGCTGCCATTGCATATGCTGCTGAAAGGTGTTTACACAATTTCAGCTGCATACACACAGGTTCATATGTTGCTCAAGTTTTACCCTTTGGCAAATTTACAATGGACCTGGTTCAAATCTGCGACAGTTTCAAGGACATTTCAGCTGCTATTGTATATGCTCCTGAAAGCCTTGACCAAAGTCCCCCAATGCGATTGCATGTGCCGCAGGACAAGGTGGCTTCTGCCCAGGCCAAGTCAGACAGGATGGCAGCAGCTGTGAGCTCCTGGGGAGGCAGCATGCTGCGCAGAGCCTTCGCCACCTGGAAGGACAGGCATGCCAGCTGGCAGCAGGGCCATGCCAAAGCGGCAAGGGCTGCAGCCCTATGGCACAACAGGGCCCTTGCAAGCGCCTGGCAGCAGTGGAAGGAGTCTGCGATCTACCAGCAGGAGCTCAGGATGCGCCTCACTGCAGCAGTAGGTAGGCAACAGTGCAATCAATGTGTGCTTGCTGCACTAACTGCCAGTGCAGATGTTGTGCACATGCACTGTAATCCATGCATGCGTGCAACATACTTAGCACCAGGACAGCCCTGGTGTTTTGCACCCGCCTTCAGTCAGGCTTTTTGCATGCTGCAGCTGCAACACACATCTCCGTCCGCTGTCAAAGCCACAATCCTATCAGATCTGAAGCAAAACCTTCCTCGTGTGTGCACCGAGGCCTCTTAGGAGCCTGCATTGTGGTTGTGCAGCTCGCCTGACCCACCGCTCCTTGGCTGAAGCCTTGGACGCCTGGTGCTTCTTTGTGGCAGACCGCCAAAAAGCCCTCCAGCACCTACAGGTCGCCCTAGCCCACTGGGGCAAAGCCACGCTGATCAGCGCCTGGCAGGCATGGCAAGAGCACACGCTGTACGCCGCACAGCGGCGCGAGATCATCTCCAGGGCTCTACAGCACTTCCTGAACAGAACACAGGCCGCAGCCTTCAGGCAGTGGCAGGAGGTGGTGCTGAGGAAGAAGGAGGGCGCCAGCAAGGCCGCCATGTGCCTGCAGAGGTTACTAAACAGCAGGCTGTTGGCAGCGTTCCAGGGATGGCGGGAAGCTGCATGCGAGCTGCGGGACAAGCACCTGCGCATGCAGAAGGCAGCAGTGCATTTCCTGAACCAGCGTCTTGCCATTTCCTTCCTGACATGGCGGGCTGCGTCTGAGGAAGCCTTGATGAGAGCTGCAAAGCTGGAGCATGCCGTGGGGCACTGGTTGCATGGCACAGTCGCCAAGGTGTTCAGTGCATGGAGGGAGTGTGCGCGTTTCAGGGCTTACTCCAGGCCTATCATCTCAGGTGAGTCAGCAGCATATACTTGATACATTGCAATAAACAATTAATAATAGTACGAATAGTAATGATCATGATCATGATCATAACACTAATGATAGTCTGATATCATTCAGAACGATATGATACTTGCAGCTTGCCATGACGTGCCTGCTGTGCTGTCAGACCTTGACTGCAATGAAAGGCAAAGCTGCATGCCTGATATCATTGCCTAAAATAAATGGATTCAGTGCAAGAATTCCATCCTGGCTCAGACATGGTTTGGATTTCCCCTTATGCAAGAGCCTCAATTTGCCCTTGTTGATGTACATAGATTCACCTGTCTTGCTACGCATTGCAGCACCTTGTTGAGCCTAGGTTGACAAGCAGCAGTGCTGCAGCATCACAGCTCACTCCAAGCATGCCAAGCCTTCACTCGCATACACAGCTGCAATGCTGCCTCACAAGACAGTCTACCACCACAGAGATGTCAGCTTGCGCTCCTAAATCTTGATTCTGTTCAGCAAGCAAAACAGGCAAATGTATTGTCTGTGTCAACAAATCGGCTGGTGTTCATGTCTGTAGGGGCTGTGTCACGCCTGAGGAACAGGACATTGATAGGCGCTTGGAGCGGATGGCTGGAGTTCTGTGAGCTGAGACAAGAGAAGCAGGAACAGCTTGCAGCAGCTGTTACCTTCTGGACCCACAGAGAACTGGCTGCTGTTTTTGACCAGTTCAGGTGGATCTCGTTGCTTGCGCTACGCAAGCAAGATGGTGCATTTTGCTCCTTGCTGGAATGACATGGGTGCTGAGGAGTTTGCTCAGATCTTTGTGAGGGAGCTGCAGCATTCAGGCTGCATGGGATCCCCAAGTTCCTGGTGTCTGACAGAGATAAGCGTGTCATGCACACCCTTTCTGTGACGTCAGAACACAACATGATTTGCCAATGATGATGATGATGCGTGCTTTGCCAGCATCTGTATCCAGGATTTCGTTTAAACTTTTGATCATCTAAAGCTGTATGTCTCAGCCCTGGCGGCTGCTATCTCATGGCTATGTATACCTAAAAGCAGTTTACCAGTTGGATAAGTGATGGCTCTTCTTCAGTCAAGCACACCCTCTGTCTGTGTGTCAAGCAGACAAGCAAGTTGTCCATCAAGAACTGAAGATAACCATTGTATGTGCAGGATGAATGTGCTTCATCAGCGGGCTGTGCGTCTGAGTCTGCTGCATTGGCAGCATGCCGCCCTGGCCAAGGTATTCCAGCAGTGGAAGGAGTACAAGGGCCGCAGGGCGCAGCTCTTTGGCTCCCTCATTGCCCTGGCCTGCAAGTGGGAGCAGCCTCTCATGGAAGACGCTTGGGCTGCGTGGCGAGAGTATGCTGTTGAGAGCAAGCGCATCAAGGTGAAAGACTTGGAGTCTGGCAATGCCTGGCTTGCTGTCATTGTGATGCGTTCCTGTATGGCCCTAACATCTGTCCACAATGCATCGCAACAGAGCCCGTCGTGCACAAAATGGCTGGAGCAAGTGACAGCCGCTGGGAATCATGCTGAGTTGAACAGCCCCTCATGAAGATGCTTGGCTTGCTCGCATGCATGACAGCATCGAGAGGAGGTACACACTTACTGACAGGACAGCATCATCCAAGGGCGCCTCTGATTGCACTGGCTTGCAAAAAGAGATCAGCTGTCTGTAGAGATGCTTGGGCTGAAACTATGCTCTGGCATAACAGCGCATTCACTTAGAACATTGATTGACCTGCGGCGGCATGAACAATCAGGCAAGCATCCAATCTTCATTGTGTCTGTGTACCTGTGCTTGCAGGGGTGCATGAGGGCGATGATGGCCGTCTGGACAAACATCACCCTCACACGCGCTTTCAACGGCTGGGTACTTGCAGCACAGCAGCTGAAAGACAAGCGCACCTCACAGGCTCACGCAGTGGCCTTCTGGAGCAGCCGGGAAGTAGCACAGGTGCGTCAGGCAGTTTGTCTGCACACAGCTTGCATCAGCGCTCACTTGGGCTGTTACTCAGAACCCCGACGTCACTCACAAGCAGCTTGTCAAACCTTCACTGGCGAACAGACTTCAAAGCATCCTGGCACACGATGTATATGTGTTACATTGCAATGATGTTTGAGTGTGCAAGTTTGTCAGTGCGCAAAATAGGTCGTGAATGTTCACACCAAAGCTGGAGTTGCATCACTTTCTGACACTCTTTGACTCCTCGCTTTCTAGTTGTGAACATTTCCACCTACCTCAAACTACTTATGTTGCTTGTCATGTGTATGCTGCATTTGTGCATGCACACTGCAGTGCTGGAGGCAGTGGCAGGAATCAGTTGAGGAAAACAAGGCGGCTCGAGTCGCCCTGTCATTCTTCAGCAACATAACACTGCGCAAGGCTTTCAACCAATGGCTGGCTTGGGCCCAAGAGCGACAGGAGTATGGCACAAAGCTGCAGCTGGCAGTGCAGGTGCTCTTGCTTGCAACATGTAGATGTGCTGTTGCTCATGCTCTGCTTGACCCTGCTGCAAACGCAAAACGAAGCAGCACAATGGCATGGATGCCTCATATGCAGCTTGGGAGTCTGCTTTTGAAAACACACTTTGATGTGGCTCATGCACACAGTGCTAAGCTGTCAGACACATGCACAATGCATGCCAGGGCCATGCAAATGGTATGGACCCTTCTTAGGCATTTGACCCCACATGGCACCAAGTCACATGGTACCCAAAAAGCAGCTGTGAACACAGTTCAAGGCAACCAGACACAGTCATCCTATGCTTCCGTGTTCACCAGCATGCCAACATGACATCACCCTGAACATGCAGAAGTGGACCTGATGCCTGCTGGCTAAGAACGCGCTTTGATTATCATTATTGTTATTGCTATTATCATTATTACTATTATCATTATTGTTGTTATTGTTATTATTATTATTATTGTTATGCAGAGGTGGAGCTCAATGACAGAGGCAAGCGCCTTCGCTGCCTGGCTTGACCACACCAGGTCATCAAAGCAGAACAGGAGCAAGGTGCATGGCAGTGTGATGCGCCTCCTGCACCGCAACCTCTGCTCTGCCTTTGCTGCTTGGCAAGAAGTGGCGGCAGACAGGGCCCAACAGAAGGCTAAGATTCTGAGCTGCCTGGCCAGGATCGGTAACAGAGTAAGCCTCTGCCTTAGCCTGATATGATCACAGTCTGTGACATGACTGCACAGTGTGTTGGGAACACTTTTGCAAAGATGGCCTGCCTGCTTGCTTTTGAATGGCAGTTGCTGCACAAACACTCTTTGCTGATGCTAGCCAACATTGAGCAAGACGCGCATCATAACCCAACTGACATGCATGTGCAGTGTCATCATATACTCTGCTGTGTGAGCAGACACGACAAAGTGTATCACATGTCTGTGCATGTGTGTGCAGACCCTGGCAGAAGCCTTCTACCAGTGGCAGGACAGCCTGGCGCATGAGAGGGAGGTGCAACAGAAGCTGGCAGAGTGCTTGCAGAGATGGCGCCTCAAGGACTTGACCATTGCCTTTGATGCATTTCGAGCCAATGCCACCAAGCAACACAAGGCCAAGGCGGTAAGCTTATGCCTCTACAGATCTGTAGCTGGGCATTCTGAGTCGTTTCATGGTCCCAAGGACCTGGCAATTCGCTGATGAGACATTTGTTGTCAATGTCACCAAGCTACCTTAGGCCCAGGCAGTAAGCTTTTGCATTGCATGGGGAGCACAGCGAAGCAGTCCCATCTGACAACCGCCTGTGTTGTTTGCCATGCCAACACTACCAAAGCAGTGCAAGTTCTGCAGCACCATGCAATTATTGATCAGGCCGACTATGTAAGAGCATGGCTCAGTGTTATGGGATTAGGAGCCGTTGTGTGCAGAACATGCTGCTGTTCATCCTCAACATGACTTTGTTCTGATAATGTATCTGGGCCGTGCTGAGAGTATAGACATGTTCTGGCTGTTTACACCTGATCGCACCAGGATGAGTAGCAAGCTCACCTGCCATCACCACTGGCAGTGGCAGCTGCTTTCAGAACTGCTGTTGGGCTGCAGGCTATGCAGCATTTGATGCAGCGGAGCTTGTCAGCTGCATTCAACAGCTGGAGGCTGGTTGCTCAAGAAATGCGTCAGCATGGTCACAACTTGGTGCTGGCTGTGACGCGCTGGCAACATTCCTACATGTCTTCTGCCTTCTGCACCTGGCTGGACTGGATTCAGGAGCGCCATGCTAGGTATGCTTCTTTGGTATCAGTTTGAAGCGCTGCTTTTGATGTGTTGTGTAGCTTTCATTTGCTTGCAGCTCAGCTTGCTACTGTGCCATACAGCATGTTGTGCTATCAAGCATGCTATAGACACTCAATGGTTGAGGCAGTCTAGTCTCAGTGCCCAAAAGAGTACACAAGATACTATATGCATCCCTTACTATGGATGCTTTGTCCTCAGCAGCCCTGCACTCAGCAGATTGTGCAGAGTGTGCTTTCCAGTGAAGTTTTGGGCATACTTGAAAGGCTGACCAGTTGCGTTGTTTGCAGGACTGAGCAGCTGCGTACAGCCATGGCTCAGTGGCAGAACAAGGCCATCTTGGCTGCATTCAACTGCTGGAGGGATCATGTGGTGACCAAGACTTCTCACTCTGCCAAGGTTTGCTGACCCAGTATTCCTGCACCATCATTTGCACGTGGCCCTTTTTGTCATCCAGAAGCCGTCAAAGACAGCTTAATGCATCATGCAACACGTATCCTACCACCAACAGTTATCACAGAAGCTTGCTGCAAAGCACATGATGTATCAAGCAATGTGCTGCCCGTGCATGTGACTACCTGAACTACAGCCTATTGCAGTGTTACAGCAGCAGGCAGTTCAGCAAAATGTGCAGACCAGCACTGATTGAGATCAGCAGCACCAAAGGAAATGCAGTGTTGCTGTATGTACCCTGCCTTTGTGACATCACATTGCTCTCCAGGTGGAGAGCTGTCTGCTCAAGCTGATGAACCGGCAACTGTCAAGTGCATTCAATGCAATGAGAGATGCTGCTCAGAAGTCGGTGCAGAAACGGCGGGCTCTCCACTTCTGGACTCACAGAAGTCTGATTGCAGCATTCAATGCACTCAGGTGGGCCTTCTCTTGGTTGGAGGTTCGGTGCAATTTTCTTGCATCTCCACAGATCTGTGCTTGGACTAGCTTTAGCATTGTAGTGGCCCTCTGCTTGGACGCTTGTGACAAAAGCAGACAGGACTTCGCTTGGCATTGCTTGCAGGGAGAATGCTGGGAATCGGGCACGCAAGCAGAGAGCCTTGACTTTTTGGACGCAGCAGTGTTTGGTTGCAGCATTCAATGCCTTCAGGTCAGAAATGTCCTTTGATACATGAGTGTACAAGCTTCAAGTGACTGTTGGTGCCTAGCACAACATGAAAAGAGCAACCCCAGCTCTTGCACATGCCTTGCATGCAAACATGGGGTCCCCTGTGTATAGAATGCACCTCAATCAGAGGTAGCTCTACTAAGTTTTGTGGACACCACCCTGCTTTGTGATGCTGGATATGATCAGCGTTTGCTCGTCTGCTTCAGGGACAATGCTGCCAACCAGGTGCGCAAGCGCCATGCTCTTGCGTTTTGGGGAGGCAGGACCCTGGCGCAAGCATTTGAGGCATGGGTGAATTTCACTTCCCACAAGGCCTTAGCAGCTGACAAGGCCACAAAGGCGCTGGGCTTCTGGAGCAACAGGGCAGTTGCAGAAGCCTTTGCTGCTTGGAAGATGTTTGTAGTAGAGAAGCAGCAACTGAAGGAAAAACTGCAGCATGCAGCAGGGTTTTGGATGCACTGCAGCATGCGGTCTGCTTTCTATGGATGGTTGGATGGAGCAGCGCATGCACAGGAGAGGAAGCTGGCTGTGCGCAAGGCAGCAGGGTTCTTCATGAGCAGGTCAGCCGCTCCCTGCTGAGGCTGCCAGGGAACAATGTGTGATGGACCCTGCAGTTGTTGATGATCATGTCGTGAACTGTACATGACAGAGACATGCCAGGTTGGCACTAGATGCACAACTTGCTTTGTCAGGAGTACGCAGGAATGGTGCTGGATTGGTGTTCGGGCGCGCTACTTGAATGCGCTATTGCCTGTCGAAGTCTACGTATACTGCGCAGGATCTGCCCTGATTTCAAAAACGCAACTACATTGTCATGCTGCTGCAGGAGCTTGCGCTTGGCCTTCTCAGCTTGGCAAGAAGCAGCTGACCATCAGCAGCAGAAACAGCTGAAGCTGGCAAAGGCAGCAGCTTTCTTCCAGAATGCTGTCTTGGCTTCAGCATGGAACGCCTGGCAGCAGATCATGGCAGAAAAGCACCTTCTGCAGGACAAGCTGGCCAAAGCAGTAGGCTATTTCCAACACGCTACTATGGCTACTGCCTGGCAAGCTTGGTTAGATGGGCTTGCTGCAAAAAGACAGCGGCAGGATAGGCTAGCTCAGGCTGTTACTTACTTTCAGCAAGGCACGTTGGCAGCGGCATGGAACGCATGGCGCGAGGTGGCTTCTGACAAACGGGAGCAGACAGACAAGCTGATCAGGGCTGTCAGCCACTTCCAGAACATGACTGCTGCAGCCGCCTTCAATGCTTGGCGGGACGGCGCAGCAGAGCAGCAAGACCGCCGACAGAAGCTGCTGAAGGCACTAGTCTTTTTCCAGCAAGGCGCAACATCGTCGGCATGGAATGCCTGGCGGCAGTTCGTGACACGCTCACAAGAGAACAGGGAGAAGGTGCTGCATAGCCTGCAGGGCATCATGCATAGGGAGCTGGCCGGCAGCTGGCAGACATGGCTCAAATTTGTGACATGGCAGCAGATGAAACATCAGGTGTGCAGCCACCCCTGCCTATGTTGCACAACTTCTTTGTGCTATGACCTGGTACAAGCAGTCAATGTGGGATTCTGCGACCAGCGGTACAAGCACTAAGATGATAGCACCCATTCAAGCCCATGATATTCGCAAATGCTGTGAGGCCTTGACTGTTGAGTAAGGTGCAAGATTCTGCCTTGGTATGATAAAAGGACAGCTGATAGGGATGACCAGGTGACATGCAATTGTGATGCAGGCTGCAGAGCACTGGCGCATGTCGGCATTGCAAAAGGGCTTCTCAGCTCTGCAGCATGCAGCACACCTCAAGCGCACAGGGCAGCAGATTCTGGCTAATTTGTTGAGCGGCCGTGTGAGGGCTGCATGGAATGCATGGACCGATATGGTACAGGTGAGCTCATCAATCAAACCGCTATGCAACTTTCACAAAAGGGTGATGAGTACAGAACTTTTAGGGAACATGTCACCACGACCAGCTTATCATATGCATGAACAGGATTGACACTGTTTCCTATGTAAGCTATGACCCCGTATGCTGGTGTAAGGAGCCAATGCAAGCCGAGATGTGGGGCTCAGCCTAGGTTTAGGGTTTTAACCCTAGCAAAAGCGTGGTTCCTCTGTACTGCTGCCCTGCTACACAGAAGCTCAGCACCACATTCCACGTCGCTATGCCGCAGGCGCGTCAAGTGCAAGCAAGCGCAGCAGGCAGCATCCAGCTGCGCATTCTGGCCAGGCTGCAGAACAAAGCGGTGGCCACCGCCTGGGAGTCCTGGCTGCAGTTCCACCGCCGCAGCAAGGCCTGCAGAGCCATTGCCATCAGGATGAGGAACAAGGGGCTGGCCGCCAGCTTCAACGCCTGGAAGGACTGGAGTGCACAGCTGAGCAGAGCCAAGCAACTGTGCAAGAGGGTTCTGGGAGGATCCTTGCGGCGATGCTTTGGTGCCTGGGAGTATGTTCTTGAGCTGTTGCTATTGTTGATTGCTCTTGGGCTTATGCAACAATGCAATGTGGCTGATCTGCTGCTACGCGTGCATGCCCTCTTCTGTTGCTTTGATGGCATACACTGCCTTTGGAAAGATGTGTAATATCACCCACGCTTCACCAGGGTTACATTGTTCAAACGTTTTGTTGACCGTCTATCCTGACAGTAGGATGGATCACAAAGACAGATGCAGAGGGCAGAGCCTCAGAACAAGGCAACAACACCTTACACTACAAGCAACAAGACGTCATCGCTCATAGACCTGGATGTCACTATATAAGCAGGATGCTTGCATTGTTGTGCAGCCACATGCCAGGCAGCCATGCCGCTTGCCTTGTACCTGGCCAGCTCAACATGTATGTCATTATATACCATGGCTGTTCAGGGATCATGTGGATGAGGAGCGTGCTGAGAAGCAGGTTGCAGCAATCATGCAAAAAACCCTGGACCAGCAAGACTCCCATGGGCGCAAGTTCTTCTATGCAATCAGCAGGTCAGACTGCATCAGCTTACAAACAAGCCAATGTGGCAGTCATGATGTGCATGCTTACTTAGGACCTCAAACCTCTGTATGTTGCAAGAAATGAGACATACTTTTGGTCAGTATCAGATGTTCCTTCCAAGCGGGAGGCTGGCTGGCAGCTGACAAGCGCATTGTAGACTTGATGGCAAGCAACTCAGAAGCTTTTCCTGCTTCTGCAATAACACTGGGACAGGGGCATCCAGATGGCTGTGTGGCTTTCAGGTGGAAGGCTAGCTGGCAATTGATGGATGCCTTTGAGACATGGAGATTGGCAGCAGCACAGCGTCAGGAGCTGCGCATCAAGACTGCCAATGCCTTCCAGTACCTCTACTTGTCTTTGGGGCAGAGGGCCATCAAGGCGTGGCAGGAGGGCGTCTCCTATCAGCAGAAGGTGCTGTCCTAGCTTGCCTGTTGTTTCAGGACCAACGGTGGCATTACTAGAGTTCAGGATGGCACTCATTTTTGTCCTGTTGGGCCCTATGCCAGCTTATCATCAGATGCTGATTTGCAGTGAGCTGAGCATAAATTGCTGTATTGCAGTGAGCTGAGCATAACTGACTGTATGTCTCGTACAGCTATCTGTCATGCTAGTAGGCCTTGCTGATGTGAGTCATGCAGCAAGCCTTGGGAATGAATCACAGCTTGTTTTCGCTGAATGTGGTTGCAGTGAAAGTAGAGTGTTGTAACTTTGACATGACTGCTTGGCTGCAGCTGCGGAGGGCCACCGCTCTGTGGCATGGCAACACCTTTCAGCATTGTTTTAACGCCTGGAAGGAGTTTGTGCATGGGCAGAAGGAAAAGACAGCAAGGACTATCAAGGTGCACCTCCCTGCATTGCAATTGTCATTCCGCCTGCAATGTCAAATGCTGTGCTTAGTTGTGCCATGCTACGCTATGCTATTATGCTATGCTATGCTATGCTATGCTATGCTATGCTATGCTATGCTATGGGCAAGTGCAACATGCCAGGGTTTTGTTGACAGACCTGCCTTGCTTGACCGCTTTGCATACCTTGCTTGCATGCACCGGTTGCATTTGAGCGCTTTAAAGCCCCTTTAGCTGCTGCTGGGTGGTCATTTTCTGCAGTGTCAAGACTGGTGGGATGCAGTGTGCGAGTGACTGGATGTTGCCAAGTGTGAACACTTACAATAACCATGCATGATGTCTGGTACAATGCAGGCGCTGATGTGGTGGTCAGGCAGGACCGTGGAGTCAGTCTTTGCAGGCTGGGTGTCAGCGGTCCACCAAGCACACAGGATGCGGTTGTGCAAAGCTCGGGCGCTTTTCAGCTACTCCAACATGCTGCAGCGCAAGGCGCTCCACAGCTGGCAGGGTGCGATCGCCTATAGGCAGGCACGCCAAGAACAAATGGCCATGGTGTTTGAGGATATGGCAGGCCGCCGCCTGTGCCTTGCCTTTGACGCTTGGTAAGCCATGGGCGTTCTCGGTGAAGAATACTGTGTCAGTTGCTCATACGCTCTGCCTGTCAGGGATGTCTAGGGATCATGTTTTGTTGCCAAATGCATACAGCAGATGAGCCTGAGGTGTTTGTGTGCTTGGTGCTTATGTATGTCAAGCTGTCCCGCCCTGGCTGATGACCAATGCTGGCCTTTTTATACAGGTGGGAGACAACTGTACTGCTGGGCAATTTGAGGCGTGCAGTAGACATCTTGCGAGGGCAGAGTGTGCAGTCCCGCCTTCGGGAGAAGCTGCTGGCTTGGCGGAAATGGGCCAGCAGGCGGCGTCACCTGGTAAGGTCTGTGGCTTCCCGCCTTCAGGGTCGCTATTTGGGAGGGGTGTGGCAGACTTGGCGGGAGTTTGTGCAGTACGCCAAACTGTCAAGGAGCCAAGGCATGGCGGCAATGGGTCACTTCACTGCCAGGACAACATCACAGGTGAGCTGAGCAACATATCATGGCTTGAAATTCGCACTGAAATTGACTGCAAGCCACACAGTCAGATGGTACTTGCTTGGAATATGTTTGCCAGGAGGAGCGTGCAGTTACATGCATGCCAGGAAGGTCCATTGCTGCATGGAGCGCTTTTGACAACAGACGCACACACCCAAAGGCTCTTCAGACCCACAACCTTGCCACCCTGACATGCAAATGCTCTTTCTCCATCAGATGCTTGTCTGCATTGACTCTCTACTAGCCAATCAAGGCCTGTCATGTAAAGCAGCGGCAGCCTACCAAACTTGACGCCTTTGAGTACACATGCCTGCTTCTCCACAGGTGTTTCAGGCATGGCAAGCCATCAGCCGCCGCAAGAACTTCCACAGGACTGCTCTGCAGCAAGCACTTGCCAAGCTGACCAACACCAGTCTGCTCCTCTCCTTCAGAGCCTGGAAGGACACCAGCAGACGGCGTCGCCAAAACAGGACCGCCCTGCAGCAAGCCCTAACCCGCCTGACCAATCAAACCCTGTTTGGGGCTTTCACGAGCTGGAGGGAGTACGCCGTGGAGCATGCTAGTCACAAGGCCAAGATTGGCACCTCTTTGCAGCGGCTGACTAACAGGACGCTGTTTGCCGCCTTTGCCACGTGGCGGGAATGGGCGAGTCACAAGGCAGAGTTGCAAGGGAAGCTCCAGGGAGCGGTGGGCCGGCTGTGGCATGGACAGCTGGCGGCAGCATGGCAGGCATGGCGGGAGCATGCCCAGTACAGCATTGATGTGAAGGCACGCATGAAGGTGACAATGCAGATACCGTGCTTGAATCTTACGGCCATCAGCATCTCAGGAGCAATGCTTGCCCAGGAGTGGTTGAGTGTGGACAGGATGCATTTGCTGTCATGACAGTCTGATACCACAAGGTCAGCAGACCGTGTTGTCTTTGCATAAAGTTGATGCCTGTCCTGAGTTTGATGCAACAGTCAATGTCAAAATGCATTGTCATGCACCCAGGTCAGCACAGAACTGTGTCACCTGCGTGCATTACAATGCACTTTGACGTTAAATGATGCATCAAACATAGGACAGGCATCCACATTATGCAAAGACGACACGTCCTGCTCAGCTATGCATGGATACAGATACTGCTCTGCTGCTGCATCACAGCCTTATTATGCTGGTGGTGGTGCATCTGTGTCTGACACTTTAAACACCCCGGGTCAGCAGCACTTGTGGCATCAAGCGCTGATCTGATTCTTATTTGGGCTTGTTTTCTGCTGCTGCTGTCTGTCCTGTGCCCATCTGGGAAGTTTGAAGCCAATTACAATTGTGGACCTGCAGGCAGCACTTACACGTTTAGTCAGCTGCCAGCTGGCAGCAGCCTGGGCCACCTGGCAACAGGCCCTCC